>F14TC_100226233_pt1 | contig 12633 bp, 11 predicted proteins | sample KannatnBrdUF14TC_FD_10806 | JGI IMG/M metagenome (IMG submission 10806)
AATACTTTCGCTGGCGACAATTTCCGTTCGGTAGACTTGCGCTTTTCGCGAGCCTTCCCGGTTCGCGAAACGAAGAAGCTGGAGGTCATCGCCGAGGCATTTAACCTCTTCAATACCACCAACATTCGGTTTTTCAACACTGCCTACGGTGCCGCTGATTTCTGGCCGCATTTTCATGGGAATAGTATTGGTAATAGTCCTCTGCTTCCTTCCGCGAGAGACGGCAAACGACGTGGCACAGCGTGAAAACGCCCGTAGTGCGGTCCATAGCGCGGGCTCTCTGCTTAATTTCATCAACTTCGGTTTTCGATTTATCGAGATCAACGGAAATAGCGAACAGGAAGTCGGCGTTGCGAACGTAAAAGTTGCGTCCTTCCCCTGATCCAGCCGCATTCATGACCGGCGGCCGGCCATCGAAAGGCCGCGGATAGCCGTAGACGTTCTTGAGATGAAAAAACTGACCGTCCCAATCAAACGGTCCCTGGTGATTCCAGATGCGCGTCACGACGTCAAACCATTCCTGCGCCAGAGCGTAGCGGTCCGCATGTTTCTCCGGGAGGTTGATACCGAAAGCATCGTACTCCGGCTTGTTCCAGCCGGCGACGACATTCAGACCGAGCCGGCCTTCACCCAACTGATCGGCAGTTGCCAGTTGCTTGGCGGCAACCACGGGATGAATCGGCGAGTTTGGCAAGACGAATGTTGTTCTCCCAGGAATTGACCCAGCGCTCTGGAACTTTGGTCACAGCCATGCCGCCGGAACAATTAGCAGAGAAAATGCCCAGCTTCAGTTTGTTTTGGTTCAGGATTGGAGCCTGCTTCCGGCCATGCGTACCTCGCGCAGTGGAATCTATTCGTGGAGAACCGCCAATCGTGCTGATCAGGGGAACGAGTTGGTTAGTCCGGAATAACGGCAGTGACTTCGATCTCGACGCGCGCAGCATCCTCGATCAGGCTGCTGACTTCTATCGCGGTCATGGCCGGATAGTGACCTCCGAAGATCTCACGGTAGACTATGCCAAGCTGCCGGTACGAGTCGACATACTCTTTTTTGTCGAGCACGTACCAATTCATTCGCACGACATTTTCAGGTTTCGCGTTTGCTTCCGACAGCACCTCGACGATATTCCGTAAGATCTGCCGGACTTGTCCCACGAAATCCCGAGAAACCATTTTTCCTTGTGCGTCCCAACCGATCATTCCGCTGACAAAAATAGTGCGTCCGTTAGCGACCACTCCGTTCGAATAGCCCTTCGGCCGTGGCCAATGCGCCGGATGCAGACATTTCATGTTTTGTTCTTCCCCTGCGTAGCTGTCGCGGTTGCTGAATTATCCGAAACTCGAAATGCCAGTAGTCGTGCGCGTACTTCGTCAGGAATCGGGATACTGCGGGTCACACGCCGGTCGATCCAGACCAGGACCACCTTGCCGCGCACGCGGTCGGCGCCATCCGGCGCCTGTAGCAGGATGTCCAGACTCACCGACGTGGCGCCGATCTCCCGCACCGAAAGACTTGCCGACAATACTTCGCCGAAGCGGGTGGGAGCCACGAAATCAGCCTCCAGATGGACGGTAGGAAGTCCCCAGCTCCGGGTGGTGACAATCTCCGTGAAAGAAAACTGCAACGCCTCGCGATGCCAGTCTTCCACCAGATTGTTGAACATCTCAAAGTATCGGGGATAGAAAACGATGCCCGCTGGATCGCAATCTCCAAAACGGACCAGCACCTGCTTGCGAAATGGTCCGGTCTGCGGACGGGCTAGTTCATCCACGGATCTGCTCGCTTTCCTGAAAAGCTTTGATAATGCCGCGTCCGATGATCAGTTGCTGAACCTCAGTCGCGCCTTCGTAGATACGGAGGGGGCGGATTTCGCGATAAAGGCGCTCGACGACCGACCCGCTCACGACACCCAGCGCTCCAAAGATCTGGACGGAGGCGTCAATGATGCGCTGCGCGCTCTCCGTGGCGCTCATCTTGGCCATGGCGGCCTCGACTGTAACCGTGTGCCCCTGGTCGCGGAGCCAGGCGGCACGATAGGTCAGCAGTGCCGCGGCATCGATGTCGGTGGCCATGGAAGCCAGCTTGGCTTGAGTCAATTGAAAGTCAGCGAGAGCCTGGCCGAACATCCTCCGCGAAGTAGCACGGCGCAGACTTTCTTCCATGGCTCGGCGGGCAAAACCTAGGGCAGCGGCGGCGACGGAAGTGCGGAACACATCGAGGGTGGACAAGGCCACTTTGAACCCCCGACCAACCTCTCCGAGACGTTGCTCGCTGGGGACGCGGCAGTCCTTGAAGACCAGACGCGCCAGAGGGTGTGGAGCGATCACTTCCACGCGCTCCGCAACTTCAAGGCCCGCGGTTCCGGATTCCACAACGAAAGCGCTGATCCCGCGAGATCCTTCGCCTTCGCCGGTGCGGGCAAAAACAACGTAGAAGTCTGCGATGCCACCGTTGGAGATCCAGGACTTGTCGCCGCTTAAGACATAAGAGTCGCCGTCCCGTCGCGCTTCGCACTGCATTGCCGCGACGTCTGATCCAGCATTCAATTCTGACAAGGCGAACGCGGCGATGGCCTCGCCCTTGGCGACGGCCGGCAAATACTTTTTCTTCTGGTCGAGAGTTCCAAAAAGTGTGATGGCACCAGAGCCGAGGCCCTGCATGGCAAAAGCAAAGTCCGCAAGCCCTGAATGCCGCGCAAGGGTTTCACGGATGAGGCAAATCGCTCGCGTGTCAATTGTGTCGGACGATCCGCCGAACGCCGTGCCTCCGACCGCGTACTTTAGCCAACCATCTGCGCCCAGCTGGCGCACCAATCGGCAGCATGCTTTGTCAACTCCATCTTCAGTTTCTTCCGCCAGAAGACCGCCGGCCCACCGGTGCAGTTCGATAGCCAGCGTTCTGTGATGGGCCTCGAAAAACGGCCAGTCCAGGTGACGACTGTCGTCCATTTTCAGTCTCCCTTGAACTCTGGCTTCTGCTTGTTGACGAAGGCGTGGTAGGCACGGTGAAAATCGTTTGTCGCCATGCAGATCGCTTGCGCCTGTGCTTCTGCGTCAATAGCTTCGTCCACACCCATGTTCCATTCCTGCTGCAACATTCTCTTGGTCATGGCGTGCGCGAAAGTAGGTCCGGAGGTCAACTCCGAAGCGAGTGCCATGGCTTCGGTCAAGAGCACTTCCGAAGCGCAGAGCCGGTTTAGAAAACCCCAGCGCTCGGCTTCTTCAGCACTTATGCTACGGCCAGTGAGGAGAAGTTCGGTTGCTCGTCCCAGGCCGATGATACGCGGCAGCACTGCACAGGCGCCCATGTCGCAACCGGCCAGTCCTACGCGGGTGAACAAAAATGCGATCTTGCTCCGCGGTGTTCCCAGGCGTAGGTCGGAGGCCATCGCCAGGATGGCACCTGCACCCGCGCAAACACCATCAATCGCGGCGATGACCGGCTGAGGACAAGAACGCATGGCTTTAACAAGATCTCCTGTCAGCCGAGTGAACGCCAACAAACCCGGCATATCGAGCTTAGTAAGAGGCCCGATGATCTCGTGGACATCTCCACCGGAGCAAAAATTACCTCCCGCGCCGGTCAGAATGACAGCCTTGATATCGGAAGCTTCCGACATCGCGCGAAACAGGTCACGCAATTCGGCATATGAATCAAAAGTCAGAGGGTTCTTTCGCTCGGCGCGGTTGAGCGTGATGCTGGCAGTCTGGTCTGTTACCTGGTACTCGAAATGTCTGCCTTTGTAGCCGGCGAGGAGACTACGGTTAACCGGCAATTGGTGTGGTTGGCCGGGGAGATGCCGCATCATTTTCTCCTGCCGATCAGACCGAGCTTGTGTCTCGATTCTGGCCCGGCGACCGTGTTCAAATGCGCTTTGAGCTTGCCGAGCGTCGCCAACATCATTTGTTTGTCATCCTGGCTCAATCCGCTCAACAGTTCAATAATCCACTCTTCATGACTTGCGGCGATTTCGCGAAAGCGCTTCAGTCCGGCAGCGGTCAGCTTGACGGTGATTGCCCGGCGGTCACCGCGGTCGAGGGCTCTCACGACCAAACCTTCCCGCTCGAGCTGATCTGTTATTCCCGTCACGTTTCCGCCGGAAACCATCAGACGTTTCGACAATTCGCTCATGCGCAGACCGGCCGGATAACGCTCCAGCTGCGCCATCAAATCGAACCGCGGCAAGGTGGTCGAAAATTCCCGGCGCAAGCCTCCGCGGACATGATTTTCGACCCGCACCGTACAGGACAACAAGCGAAGCCACAAGCGCAACGCCTGATGATCGTCTTTGGTCGCTCGCGTCTCGAGATCAACCAGTCTGACGCGGTTGGCGATCAACTCGGAACCGCTCTTTCTGAGTGCCGATGCAGTCTCCATAGAGCCCCTCACATTACCTCGCCACCAGATATCGCGATCGCTTGTCCCGTGACCGCTTCGCTCCCGGGCAAGCACAGCCACGCAACTGCATTCGCCACTTCCTCAGGCTGGATCAACCGTTTCTGCGGATTTTGCGAAACTAGCTCGGCTAACGCTTGTTCCGGTGTTCGCCCGGTCTTGGCAACGATTTTTTTTACACTTTCGCGAACCATGTCGGTTTCCGTATAACCAGGACAGACCGCGTTAACAGTTATTCCTTTTGTTGCAACTTCGAGCGCCAAAGCGCGCGTCAGGCCTACCACGCCGTGCTTCGCGGCGCAGTATGCCGAGACGTAGCCGTAGCCGACCAGGCCTGCGGTACTTGCTATGTTTACGATCCGTCCCCAGCCGCCCGCGAGCATGCCTGGCAAAGCAGCCTGCGTGCAGTAAAAGGTCCCGTCCAGGTTGACCGCCATCATCGTTCGCCAAAGCGAAGATTCCATCTTCACAAACGGTGCCGAGCCTGCCTGCCCGGCGTTGTTAATGAGGATGTCGATGGGGCCATAGCGTGAACGCGCCTCTTCGAGCGCGCGTCGGACATCCTCAAAATCGCTGACATCCGCTACCACATGACCGGTCCGACCGGCATCCCACGGCGCCGCGTCGTCGCCGGTATGCACGCAACTCCGGCTTAGCGTCGTCACGCGAGCACCGTGTGCCCGCAGGACGCGTGCCACCGCCGCGCCAATGCCTCGAGCCCCGCCGGTGACAAGCGCATGTTTGCTCGAAAGAAGCCGCGAGTATTGATTCTCGCTACCTTGTTTCATACCTGCACCAGCAATTGCGCGCGCGCGATGTTGCGTTCCAGCTGCTCCTTGCCTGACAAATACTGATCGGGCCACTTGACCTCGCGGAAGCCCTGTTTTGCCGCCTCGTGAAGTGTCCATAAAGGATCGGCCAGATGCGGCCGGGCAATCGCGCAAAGATCGGCGCGACCCGCGGCGATGATGGTGTTGACGTGATCGCCTTCGAAAATATTCCCGACGGCAATCGTGGGAATCCCGACTTCATTTCGAATGCGGTCGGCGAACGGCACCTGGAACATGCGTCCGTACACCGGCTTTTCGTCTTTGCTGACCTGACCCGACGAACAATCGATAACGTCCGCTCCCGCGGCGCAAAAAAGTCGCGCTACTTCCGTAGCATCCTCGGGCGACAATCCTCCCGGTACCCAATCGTGAGCCGAGATCCGCACACTCATCGGCTTTTCGGCAGGCCAAACTTCGCGCATGGCTTTGAATACTGCGATGGGATACTTACAACGATTTTCGAGCGAGCCGCCGTACTGATCAGTGCGGATATTTGTAAGCGGCGAGATGAAGCTCGACAGCAGGTAACCATGCGCACAGTGAACTTCGAGCCAGTCGAAACCAGCCTCCACGCCTCGCTTCGTTGCCGCCACAAAGTCGGCCAATATGCGACCGAGGTCTTCTTGCGTGGCCTCGCGCGGAGTCTGCGAAACGCCAGCCATGTAGGGAATTGCCGACGCTGACAAAAGCGGCCAATTGCCGGAATCCAGGGGCAGGTCAATCCCTTCCCAGCCTCGCCGCGTTGATCCCTTTCGTCCGGAGTGCCCCAGTTGCAACGCGAACTTGGTATCGGTATGGGTGTGAACGAAATCGACGATTCTCTTCCAGGCATCCCGCTGCGCATCGTTCCACATGCCGGTGCAGGCTGGCGTGATACGAGCTTCGGGCGACACGCAAGTCATTTCGGTACCGATCATCGCGGCGCCGCCCATTGCGCGGCTTGCCAAATGAACGAGATGAAAGTCATTCGGTAGGCCATCGACGGCCATGTACATCGCCATCGGAGATACGATCACGCGATTCTTCAGCGACAGCTCGCGAACTTTAAATGGCGTAAACATCGGCGGAACCGGATGGTCGACACCGCTGCGCGCAGAGAACCATTGCTCGACGCTCCGAACATAGCTGGCATCTCGAAGCTTAAGATTTTCATGGCCGATGCGCTGGCTGCCGGTCAAAAGGCTGTAGGTGAATTGCTCCGGATCGAGGTGCACGTATCGTTCAACTTGTTCAAACCACTCCATCCGATTGCGCGCGGCACTTTGCAGTTTGAGCGCTTCAATTTCGCGCTCTTCCTGGTAGCGCCGCAGAGCGTCGGAAATACTGCCCATCTGGTTGGACAGCACGCGGGATAGCGCCATGGCGTCTTCCATGGCCAGCTTGGTGCCTGAACCAATCCCAAAATGCGCCGTATGTGCGGCATCGCCGATCAGAACGATGTTTTTGTGATGCCATTTCTCGCACAACACACGGGCAAACTTGAGCCATACCGCAGAGCCTTGCAGATGCTTGGCGTTCGAAATCAAGGCGTTGCCGTCCAAGCGCTCGGCAAAAAGTTTTTCGCACAACGCGATCGACTCCGCTGCGTCCATCTTGTCAATGCCGGCCTTGATCCAGTTTTTTTCCGGCGTTTCCACAATGAACGTGGACCAGTCGTCGTCGAACCGATAGGCGTGGAGGTTAAACCAACCCCACTCCGTGGATTTGAAATCAAAGGTGAAAGCATCCAGCTTCTTTTTGGTGCCAAGCCAGATAAAGCGATTGTTGCGCACCTGAATGTTCGGCGCAAAAACGCTCTCGTATTTCTTGCGGGTCACCGAAGAAGCGCCGTCGGATGCGATCACGAGATCGTAGTTGGCGGCGTACAGGTCCGGGTCGGTGACTTCTTTCTGAAACAGCAACTTCACGCCGAGGCAGGCGGCACGCTGCTGGAATATCTGAAGAAGTTTCATTCGGGAAATGCCGCAAAATCCATGTCCGCCCGATGTCAGCTTGCGATCTTTGAAATAGACGTCAATGTCGTCCCAGTGGCGGAAGGCTTGCGTAATTCTGGCGTGGCTCTCCGGATCGGCCTCCCTGAATCCGTCCATGGTCTTATCGGAAAACACAACGCCCCATCCGAAAGTACTGTCGGACTGGTTGCGCTCGATTACCGCGATGTCCCACGACGGATTGGCCTTCTTCGCGAGAATCGAGAAATAAAGTCCCGCCGGACCGCCGCCCAGGCAAATAATCTTCATCGATTCCTTTCCCGCCCGCGCTCCATCCGCGGAACCCTGCATTTTTCCGTCATGCTTCTGCGAGTTTGCGCAATTCTTCCTGCAATTTTTCGCCGCTGTCCTCGGCGAGGGCTGCTTCCCGAAGCTTTTTCAAATATCCGGCGGCGTCGGTCCGTCCGCGAAGCTTCGGAAGGGCCGCCATCAGCGCGTCGAAGTTTTTGCGCCCACGAGCCTGCGTCTCGCCATAGCCCTTAACAACGCGTGGACATTCAGCAAATTCCACGGCAAGCGCATAGCTCTCTTGCGCCAATACCGGGATCTGCTCGAGCCAGGCGCCGATTCTCTTGTGCTCTTCTGCAAATCGCAGAGACCTGCGTCGCCAAGGCCGCAGAGCAGCCAACCCATAAAGCTGCAGGAATCCCCAGAGCGAAGTTGTGTGCACAATGCGACCCTTGCGCGTAAAACGCTCGATCCATCTTCTTGTCCAGCCGCTGTTCAACAGCCAACGACCGAGCGATGCCGGCAACGTGTCTGAGATCTCCTCGACTCCCGGATGCAGAAACTCCTTGATGTGCACCAATTGGCTGGCATTGGCGCGCGATTCCTGATGGACCCGGGCGAATCGCGTGTCGCGAGTCTTCAAGTCTGCAACGCGAGTCACGTCCTCGTAGGACATCCACAAGGCGAGGTATCGCGCGGTTTCCGACAGCAGTGCAAGGCTGCCGTTACCGTACCTCGTTTCCTGCCCCAGAACGGGCTTCAGCTTATCCAGGTACCAAGCGGCGTAGTCCACGTCCTGATAGTCGGCGAGCCGCTGGATGCCGGCAAAAAGAATCGCGTGACTTGGCGACGGGAAATCGCTCTCGATCCGCGCGGCGAGTCTTTGCAGTTGCGGCCCGACCGAGGGCCGTGAGGATGCCTTCCGGTCGTCCAGCAAGACTGGCTTTTGCCTTGCCGAAACGAATGCTGCGGCAAAACCTGCCAGGCTGGATTCAATGCCTACTCCCCCGCGCTTGATCGCCTCCTCAAATTCTTTGCGCTCGAAGGGCAGTGCGCGCGTGGCTGCCAGCGCGCCAAACAACGGTGCGCTAATTACGCTGCCGGTTTCTTCAGCAATGCGCGCAAAGTCGTCGTGCACGAAATCTCGGGCGGCAGCCTGGCCTCCGGCAATCAAGCTTTTTGCATCAACCTGGCCGTCCCCTAGAGCGGTCTTTTCCGTCATGGAATAAACGCGGTGCGTCGAAGCAATCAAGATCGTTCGGTCCGGGGTGACCAGGCCGCGCTGAATGGCGCGACCCGCTTCCATTAATTCGGAGGCCAGCACGATGTCCAGCTCTCCCGGAACAGGCATTAGCGCGAAAATCGGCGCCTTGTTCGCCGCGACCGCGAGTCCCTTGGGGAAAATTTCTATGTAATAAACCGTGGAGCCGGTCCTTTGAGCGACACCCGGCACCGAGGTCGTCTGCGCGAGATAGCCAGCGTGCTCGGCAAGATCGACAATCCAATCCGCAAGAACGCCGCCTCCCTCGCCGCCCATCGCGACGATTGCGATGGTGGTGGCACGGGGCGTCTCTGCGTTGACGCCTGGCGCGACCGGTGGTCCTGCGACAGCGATGTTCATCGATCCTCGAAACGGTCTCAGGCAATAATTTCCGCGAGGCGCCGGTTGGCGCGTCGTTGCAAAAATCCGATCGCCGCAGCCCTGATACGCGCTCTAAGCACATCCCATTTAGTGGGATTGGAAATTATTTCCGCGCGGTAGAACGAGGGACACAACCGGGCGGCATGGGCAACCTCTCCGCAAAGCCCGCATCCGATACAACTCTCCAAAACGGTGGCGACCGGGTCTTTTCTAAGCGGATCCCGATTCGGTGCGATCGAGAGGGAAGGGCACCCGGAAAGGCGAATGCAGGAATGGTCACCTGTGCAGGCGTCTGGATCTACGCCAAACCGCTCGCGCACCAAGCGTTTCCCCTCTTTCTCCAGCTTGGTCTTCAGCGGCTTTACACGACGTTGCTTGTTAAGCGAGCACTCGCTCTGCGCGACGATGACCTTGGGTCCCCTGATCTTGGTTGTAAGTGCTTCCCTTAAAACATCGCACATCGCCTCGAGGTCATAGGTGCGCGTAATCGTCTTAACCCACTTCACACCGACTCCACGCACCGCGTCAGCGATGGACAACTTGGTGGTGCGAATGGGATTGTTGGCTGCGGACGAAAGAATATCCTGGCCACCCGTTGCGGCCGTATAGCTGTTGTCGACCACCACCAAAATGTTGTCGCTCTGATTGAAGACAGCGTTGCCTACGCCACTGGTCAGACCGTTGTGCCAAAATCCGCCATCGCCCATAAAGCTGATGGTGCGTCTGTTGGTTTCCTTGGTATTCAGCGCGGCGGCGCTGGCCCATCCGAGACCGTACCCCATGGTGGTAGCGCCAATGTTGAAAGGTGGCAAGGTCGAGAACAGATGGCACCCGATGTCGCAGGCCACGTGATGAGGTCCCAGCTCGCGTTCCACAAGTTTCATTGCCGTGAAGATCGGACGCTCGGGACAACCGGTGCAAAACGATGGCGGCCGCGCATGAACCTGACCATCGACGTTTACCACCGGGAACAATCGCGCCGAAGGGGGTCGCACGACCGCAGGCAAACGCTCGCGGTCGATCAAATGGGCGGCGTACTGCTCGACAAACTTCAGGATTCCCCGAATAACCGCCGCGGCGGTGTACTCACCGGCCATCGGGAGCATGTCTTTGCCGTGCACTTTGGTTTGCACGTCGGCTTTGCGCAGGATCGAATTCACGTTTTGCTCGATGAAGTCGGGTTGCCCTTCTTCGATTATCAGTACACCGCGCTTGCCAATACAGAAGCGTTTGATCTCGTCATCGACCAATGGATAGGTAACGTTCAGAACGTACAAGGGGATTTTGCTGTCACCAAAGGGGCTCGAAAGTCCAAGCAGTTCGAGAGCTCGCACGGCGGTGTTGTACATTCCACCTTGCAGGATAATTCCGAAATCCTGGGCGCCTTCGGAAAACCACTCGTTTAACGCATTATTCTGGATGAATTTCTGCGCGCACGGCCAGCGTTTGTGGATTTTTTCATGCTCGTGGAGGAAGCTGCCCGGCGGCAGGACGATGCGGCTCGCATCGCGCGAAGGATTTTCAATCGCGTCCTTCAAGGTGAAAGTCGGGCGGACGTTATCTTTGGCGACGAAACTGCCGTGAACGTGACAAGCCCGAATTCGCAGCTCCAGCATCACGGGAGTGTTGCTCGCTTCCGAAAGAGCGAATCCCCGTTCGACGGCATTTACGATCGACGGCAGATTGGGTCGCGGATCGAGAAGCCACATCTGGGATTTCATGGCAAAGGCGTGGGAGCGCTCTTGCATAATGCTGGAGCCTTCTCCGTAATCCTCGCCGACGATAATCAGCGCTCCGCCCATTACACCGCCTGAAGCGAGATTCGCCAGGGCGTCGGAAGCGACATTGGTACCCACGGTGGACTTAAATGTGATTGCACCGCGCAATGGGTAGTTTACCGATGCAGCTAACGTGGCCGCCGCAGTCGCTTCGGAAGCGCTGTGCTCGAAATGGACGCCAAGTTCTTCGAGGATGCTGTTGGCGTCAGTGAGAACATCCATCAAGTGCGAGATCGGCGCTCCCTGGTATCCGGCCACGTAGGAAACACCGGACTGCAACAGGGCTTTGGTCACAGCAAGAATTCCCTCGCCGCGAAATTCCTGGCCTTGACCGAGGTACAGCTTTTGCACTTCCTTTTTGAAGAAGCGTTCCGCCATTACCGCCGCCTTGATGCCGAGTGGCCTGATGCTATTGCAGCCGAATAGCGCGCCAGCACGGCCTCTGTCGAGACCCCGATGAATTAAGTTTAGGTCTCAATAATTTATGTGTCAATCGATCTGCGCTTGTTGGGTGGACACTAGCGCCAGCACCCGGCAGGGGCTGCCCGACCCTTTCGCGATCTTTAAAGCAGGCGTGATCAGGATCGCCCCCTTAGGGGGCAACTGATCGAGATTGGTCAGGCTGGCAAGCCCGAACTTTCCGCTACCGTGCATGATGGAGTGGCATGGGAACGGCGGTTCGAATCGGAAGGCCTGCCCGGCATCGGTCCCAACACCTTCGGAGCCCCAACCAATCACGTCGCGATGTTTTGCAAGGAACGGGACCAATCCGGGGTGTGGACCAGGCACATGCGCCCCATCCTCTTTGATGTTCAGAAATTCCGTCGCGTCTTTTCGCTTCGACCAATCGGTTCGCATCAGCACCCAGGACCCGGCCTCAATCCGGCCATGTTTTCGCTCCCAGGCCTCAACATGTTGTTGTGTGAGCAGGAAATCCGGATTACCGGCCGTTGCACGTGAGACGTCAATCACGCAGGCGGGCGCGAGAAATTTTTCGACGGCGATGGTATCGGTTGCATTTTTTTCAAAGGCTTGGCCGGTGACCCAATGTATGGGCGCGTCGAAATGCGTGCCGGTGTGTTCTCCACAAGAGAAATTATTCCAGTACCACGCGGGGCCACGATGGTCGTACTTGGAGATTTCTTCCAAGCGGAACGGCCAAGACTTTCCGAACTCAGGCGGGAGTTGAATGACCGCCGTATTCGCGTCCAAGGACTGACTTAAGTCGATTACCCGAATTTCACCGGCAGTGAGTGCTTGCGCGAACTGAGTCAAAATGTCTTCAGTCATCCTGATCCTCCCGGTCCCGAGATCTGCGATAAATTACCCATGTGGGCGGCGGGTGCCAACCTGACTCTACTTTGGCGAACGCTAGGATGGCAATCTGAAGGTCGCGCTTTACACCACGGTAGCAACAATCGCCAGAGTTACGGAGTTTTGGCGACGCGCATACCCTGCGATTCACTGGTTCTGCCATGGGATTAAGTATTAGTAATATACAGCAATCAGATATAACGCCGGAGAGAGGTGAGGGATCCCTGGGCGATCCACCGAGCTGACGTGCAGGGGCTGGCTGGTTTTAAATATATCAGCATAATTAAGTATACTATTGAACTAAGCGACTTACGTCGGCTAGAGAGCCCGTGTTCGGGCTGAAATAACCTTGTTCGGGCACAACTGTGTTACATCTGTGCTGCAGCGGCTCACAAACGAGGCCGACGTCGAAGGTCCGTTGCCTCGCAACTTCCCACAAGCGCGTTTTTTGTCG
>F14TC_100085712_pt1 | contig 12585 bp, 11 predicted proteins | sample KannatnBrdUF14TC_FD_10806 | JGI IMG/M metagenome (IMG submission 10806)
TGGCTTCACGGTGAAATGCAAAAGAAGTAAATAGCGCGCTCAGTCCTGCTCTGGACTACGAACCTGTTATGAAACCGATGTCGAGCGTTCCCCACTTACCCTGTCTCTTTTTTTATACCAGGCACCGCATTAACCATGCCGAGTGGATTGCAAATGAACGCTCCGATAATAAATTGGCGTTCAAAACGTCATCAAACCACCTCTGTTTAAGATGACCCCCGAACGTTGGCGACAAGTTGAGGAAATCTTCCAGACAGCACTCGATCTGTCGCCGGACGAAAGGACGAAATACGTTCTCGAGACGTGCGGTGCCGATGAATCACTGCGCCGCGATGTACAGTTACTGTTATCTCAGCACGACAGTGCCGGTGAATTGTTAGACGAACCACTTTACGCAAACACCGAGCTGGGGATGTTAGAGTCGTTCGTTGACGAAAAGGATCCAATGATCGGCCGGCGACTTGGTGCATATCGCATCGAACGCGAGATCGGCCGCGGCGGGATGGGAGCCGTTTACGAAGCAATCCGTGCTGACAATGAGTTCAACAAGCGTGCCGCGATTAAGTTAGTCAAACGCGGGATGGATACGGACTTCATCCTGCGCCGCTTTCGCAAGGAACGTCAAATACTGGCTGCACTGGATCATCCGCATATTGGTGGTCTGCTCGACGGCGGCACAACGGAAGATGGACTTCCCTACTTCGTGATGGAGTACATCGAAGGCCAGCCGCTTTATTCGTATTGTGATACTCATCAGCTTTCCATTACCGAACGTCTAAAACTATTCCGCTCGATCGCTGATGCCGTCCATTACGCACATCAGAAGCAGGTTGTACATCGCGACATCAAGCCCTCAAATGTGCTTGTGACTTCGGATGGCGTTCCCAAGCTTCTCGACTTCGGCATTGCCAAACTACTCAACCCGCAAATCGCCGGTGATATTACTCACGATCCAACGGCTACAGCGATGCGCCTGATGACGCCGGAATATGCGTCACCCGAACAGGTTCAGGGCGCGCCAACCAACCCGACAACCGATGTGTACTCCTTAGGCGTTCTGCTCTACGAACTCTTGACCGGACATCGACCTTATCGATTGGTGAATAGAGCCCCACACGAAATTGCGCGAGTGATCTGTGAAGAATCACCCGCACCGCCGAGCATCATCATTACTCGCGCCGAAGACCTGTTACCAAGTCTTTACGCTGGTGACGAAGCGACAACATTGAAACAGCTCTACTCCACTCGAAGTGCGACGCTGGAGTCTTTACGAAGAGCGTTGTCGGGCGACCTGGATAGCATCGTTATGCAGGCGTTGCGTAAGGAACCCGAGTGGCGTTATCAGACAGCAGCCGAACTTCGCGACGATATAACACGCTATCTTGAAGGGCGCCCGGTTTCAGATCTGCCGGATCCTCCACGACTTAGCCTCGGCCTCAAACATGAGCCACTCTCAAACGAAAACTCGCTGGCCGTTTTACCGCTAAAGCTCCTCGATATGAATCAAGTCGAATCTGCACCGGACTTTCTCGGTACTGGTCTCGCGGACGCCTTGATTACGCGCTTGAGCGCGGTTCGCAACTTCGCGGTTCGCCCAACAAGCAGCGTACTGCGTTATGGGTCAGACGCTGATCCGCTGCGAGCAGGTCGCGAGCTTGGCGTTACATTCGTGCTGGACGGTCGCATCCGAAGGTCTTTAGATCGCATTCGCGTCACTATTCAACTTCTTAATGTAAGAGACGAAACTACGGCCTGGGCGGGACAGTTCGACGAGCAGTTTACCGATGTTCTGAACCTGGAAGACACGATCTCATCTCATGTCGCCGAAGCTATCGTTCCGCATCTGACGGTTGATGAACGTCTGCGCCTGGCAAAGCGTGGCACAGATAACCCGCAAGCACACGAAGCCTATCTGCGGGGACGGTTCTACTGGAACACGTTCACCGAGGATGGTTTTGCACGCGCGATCGTTTGCTATCAGCAAGCGATTGCGCTGGATCCGACTTACGCACTAGCGCATGCGGGCGTCGCCGGCTATCACAACTGGCTCGGAGTATTTAGCGTAATGCCCTTTGCGGAATGTGCAGCAGCTGCATATGAAGCCGCGTCCACCGCAGTGGAAATTGATCCAGCTCTTGCGGAAGGTCACGCCGCTTTAGGCCAGGCGATTCTGTGCCGAGACTTCGCGTGGGCCAGCGCGGAACACGAACTGGTTCGTGCGATTGAACTGGATCCGAACTACGCACAGGCTCGCATTTGGTATGCACTGCAGCTGGCGATGGAAGGGCGCTTTAGTGAATCGTTGCGGGAGGCCCACACAGCGCGAGACTTGGATCCGATGGCAATCATTTCGAGGTTCTGTGTTGTCTGGTGCTCTTATCACGCGAGGCGCTTTGATGAAGCGTACCGCCTGGCGCGCGCGACACTGGACAACGAGCCAACCAATCTAATGATGCTCTACGCCTTGAGTTTCTGTGCAAGTACTTTGGGTAAGCATGACGAAGCGATCGATGCCGCGAGCAAGACAGTCAACTTAATGGGCAAGGCCTCCCACACTCTCGGGAGACTTGGGTCCGCGCACGCTGCTGCCGGGAATGTTCAAGAGGCTGATAACGTTCTACACGAGATGCAACAGTTAGAGGCGCGACGTTATATCTCTCCTTACCACGTTGCGCATATCAATGGTGTGTTGGGACGTGTCGAGGCAACACTTGACGTTCTGGAACGAGCCTACGAACTAAATGACGGCAAGCTCCTTTGGTTAGCGGTTGATCCCGAACTGGACAGTGTCCATGGGCATCCACGGTTCAACGACATCCTGCGAAAACTCGATCATCGACTTGCTGCGCTTCCGGCGATTGCAACCCAGTTGCGTCCTGACCAGGAATCGATTGCAGTGCTGCCTCTACGCGTGCTTAGCCCGACCGGTGACAATACCGGCGACGAGTATTTAGGAATTGGCTTGACGGATGCGATCATTACGCGCTTGAGCAATGTTCAGCGTCTCGTGGTCAGACCGACGAGCAGTGTTCTTCGTTACCATGCTTCTGCAGTTGATCCGCTAATCGCCGGACGTGATCTGGGCATCGATTACGTAGTCGATGGAACACTAAGGCGTGTCGGGAACCGCATCCGGGTAACTGCGCAATTGTTAAGCGTTAGTGAAGGCGTCACACGTTGGGCTGAACACTTCGACGAAGACTCCACGGACGTACTTCAAATAGAAGACTCAATCTCGGAACGCATCGCGACAGCACTCCTCCCTCAACTGACAGGCGACGAGCAAAGACAACTGTCGAAACGAGGGACTGACAATTCGGAAGCGTTCGAGGCCTATTTGCGCGGTCGCTATTATTGGAACTCCTACACTGAGGCGGGGCTCGCCAAAGCACTCGAATGCTACAAGCACGCAATCGAACTAGATCCTCATTACGCCCTGGCGTACACGGGAATTGCAGATTACTACAACTGGCTTGGTGTTTTTGGTATTAAGCCGTTTGCTGAGTGCTCCGCCGCCGCAAAACAAGCTGCAAGCAAAGCCGTCGAACTCGACTCAACATGCGCGGAGGCTTTCACGGCGCTCGGCTTCGCCATTGCGTGCCACGACTTTGATTGGGCAGTTGCTGAAGCTCAACACCGGCGCGCCATCGAAATCAATCCGAACTATGCAACAGCTCATCACTGGTACGGCTTTCATCTCTTAATGGAAGGCCGCTTTGACGAAGCACTTCACCAGATCCTCCAGGCGCGCCAGCTTGATCCACTGTCGCCGAGCATCATGCAGGCACTAGGCTGGTGCTATTACCAGATGCGTCGCTCAGACGAGGCGATCATGACTTATAAAAGCATGCTCGAAGCGGTGCCGGAGTTTTCCTATGGACTGATCACTTTTTCCTGGACGCTACGTCATTCGGGAAGCGCAGAAGACGCTGTATACAGCGCCGAGAAGGCACTCGAGTTTTCAAGCGGCGGACAACTGTACGTAGCCGCTCTCGGCGGCGCCTATGCGGTAGCCGGACGTCGACAAGACGCCCAAGCCGTTCTGGATCGGCTGGAACAGATGTCAGCGCACGGTTATGTCTCGCCGTACCACCTTGCGCTCATTCATCTTCATCTGGGAAATCGTGATGAAGCAATCGCTCAGCTTCGGAAAGCGGCCTCAATTAAGGACGCATGGCTGGTGTGGTTGGGAGTCGAGCCGCAGCTGGATCCTCTTCGCGGTGATCCAGCCTTTGAAGAGATACTCCGCGAGACACGAAACCCAATCATTTCTCGTAAACCACTTCAAGCAGCTGTGGTCGGCGGGAAACCTCAACGTCAAAAGGTTGCAACGTCGAATCCTATAACGGCCCGAGTCTTCAGTCCGGCACCGGATACACAATCGGGTGAAAGCGAAGAGGCGCGACAGTTGTACACGGCTGGTCGGTATTATGCGACTCGACGCACTGCTGAAGGTTTACGACAAGCTATTGAACGTTTAGAAAAGGCCGTTGAGTTGGATCCTGAATTCGCAGTCGCTCACGCAGAGCTTGCCGATTGTTACGCGTTACTGAATTGGTACGTTGAGCCTCCGCCCGAAGGAGCATGGGAAATGGCGAAACAGTCAGCGACTCGAGCAGTTGAAGCGGATCCGAATCTGGCTGACGCCCATGCCTCGCTCGGTTTTGTCAGGCTGCATTACGATCGTGATTGGCCAGACGCCGAACGAGAGTTGCGGACTGCCATTCTGCTAAAACCCAGTAACCAGGTTGCACATCGTTGGTATGCCTACAGTCTCTCGGCTATGGGTCGGCACGACGAGGCGTATGCGGAAATCGAGAAAGCGCGACAGATTTCACCACAGTCTCCTGTGATTGCGACGGCCGTCGCCAATGTTCTTTTTCTGGCTGGAAGATTCGACGAGGCGATAGCTCAGTGTCGAAAAGCCCTGGAGCTGGATGGCGGCTCAGTTGCGGCCCACACAGTCTTGCGCTGGGCGTTTGAACGGAAAGGTATGCATAACGAAGCGCTGGCCTCTTTTGAGCAGGAGCGGAGCTTTGCAGGCGAGACGCCCACAACTCAAGCGAAACGAGCTCACGTGCTGGCCGCTATCGGAAAGTTCGACGAAGCGAGCGCGATTCTCGGTGAGTTGCTGGCAAAACGAAACGAGACATGGGTAACCGCTTACGAGATAGCCATTATCTACTGCCTGCTTGGTGACAACGACAGCGCCTTCAGATGGTTGAAGCAAGCCGAACGAGAACACGCGGTAGGTTTCACTTTTGTCCGAGTCGATCCACACCTGACCAACCTTCGATCCGATTCCCGTTTCGCCGGATTGCTGCGCGAGACTGAGAAGACGATTCCCTAACGACGCTTCTACTGCTCAGGAGCAAGTAAGTTCGCGTCACGCAGAACAAGCCATTTCCCGTTACTGTTTCGACGGAGAATCGTCAGCGTTGAACCAGATCGAACGACCGTCTTGCCATCGGGCAAAGTCGCGCGAACTCTGAGGGACGTTCGCATCCATGCCCAGTCCTGCACAATTTCAATCTCCTTGATATCGCTCGTCCCCTCCATCCGCACGTTCGCCATCTGCCTGCTTGTCGCCGCAAACTCTTCTTTCCCAAACGGTTCTTTTCCAGGCACCAGAAAAAGGACATCGTCATGCATCAAGGAGAGCACAGTTTCAAGGTCTCCGTTCTTGCTGGCAGCTAGCCAGTTCTTAACTAATTCACGAATTTCCTGTTCATCGTTCATCCACGTACTCCTGCCAATGTGCGATATGCTCTTTTAGCTTGTCACCCAAAGACTTGCGTTTATACAAAGTCCAGCATCTCGGCCAAGCTAAAACATTCCGGCGCCGGTCTCATACGCATACCAAACGCCGAAGCAGATACTAAGCACTGCCGCAACTGTCTGTAGTCGATGATGAGTTGAGGTCAATTGTCTGGAGCTCAGAGCGAAGGGGAAACCAATCAATCCTGACATTAAAAGCATTCCTACCATCGAGCCAATTCCAAAGATGGCAAGATATAAAAAGCCGACCCACGACGAACTAATCTGAGTTAAGACTAATAAGGTGAGAGCCCCCGAACCAGCCAAACCATGCATAGTGCCAATCAGCACCGGCTTCCAGCCAAGGCGAGACACAACGTGCGAGTGGGCGGTGCGAGTAGCCGGCTGATGCTTCGTTTCCTTTTCGTGGAAGTGAATGTGTACATGCGAAAGGCCATCGTGGTTATGCTGGTGTACGTGAACCTTGCTGCTCTTACGTAACGCGCGCCAGAGCGCCGAGATCCCGAGGCCGATGATCATAAGGGCGACGCCAAATTCCAACCAGCCACTAACTCTCGGCGGAATCGCGACACGTAGTGCCAGCACAATCCCACCTACCAGCAAAAGAGACGCGGTGTGACCCGCACCCCAAAGCAAACCGACAAGTGCTGATCGGAAAACGTTTTTGTGTTGGCTCACAATTGTCGAGACTGCTACAACGTGGTCAACTTCAGTTGCGTGTTTTAGGCCAAACACCAGACCGATACCCAGAACGGCCCATGTGCTCAACGATTCAAGATTCTCTAACATATTCGGGGTAGCTGTTCGCCTACCAGCATATCAACGATACGCGTACCGCCAAAACCCGTCTGCATTGAAACGATGCCACCTGGAGCTGATTTGACCTCTCCCATGATGCAGGCCTCGTATCCGTATCGATTCTGGTTCATTCTCGCCACTAACTTGTCCGCAAAACCCCGGCGCTACAATCGCCAAAAGTTTTCCTTCATTCGCAACGTAGAGAGGATCCAGACCGAGAATTTCACACGCTCCTTTTACTTCTTCACGCACAGGAATCAACTCCTCCTGGATCTCGATACAGACTTCCGCACTCAGCGCAATCTCATTCAGCGTGGTTGCCAGACCGCCCCGGGTAGGATCACGCATGCAACGAATCGCCGCCAGGGAGTTATTAACATTTGCTTCATCAATCATGTCCGCAACGAGTGATTGCAGAGGCGCACAATCGCTCTGTATATCAGTCTCCAATTCCAAACTCGCCGCGAGCAATCATGATCGTCGTGCCGTGATCGCCCAGCGTTCCACTCAAAACCACTTTGTCGCCCGGCTGAGCATTCACCGCCGATAGATTTAAGGGAGACTCAACGACTCCTATTCCTGAGGTATTAATAAAAATCTTGTCAGCTCCGCCTTTCTGAGATGCCCAGTAGCCGTCAGCCTTATTGTTTTCGTTTGGAATCGAGCCTTCGACAACGAGGATGAATGGATCTATGCGACCATCTGCTCCTTGATAGAAGAACTCCATAAACTCGTCGGCGTTCTCAAACGACTTACCACTCCGCTTCGCTCGTACTGGCTGCCGTCATGGCGATCGTGGGAGCCTCGTCTCATGGAGCGGTTTCAGAATTCTCCTGGCCCTCATTAATTATTCGAGCATCAAGCGTCAGCTAAGATTCGGGCTGAAAATTCGATGGGTTTTGTTCGGAAAGGAGTAACGCTGAAAGCGTTGGGTCTGAAGAATCCTTGCGTAGAACTTAGAAATTTCTGCAAGGCAAACATCTTAAAAACTCTCCAAATCGGGCACATGCTTCCGAAAAGGTGTGCCATTTTTAATGCAACTACGTGAGAGTATCTTGAATCTTAAGATCGACTATCTGATGCGAGACAAATTTCCTGACCAATGATTTGATTCGCGTTCGCACTTAAAACCCCGATTTAACGAGTTCGATTTTCGACGAGCATAGGTGGAGAATTAAAGATGAGTATTATTAGAAAGACGACCCCAACCCTGATTGCAATCATCGCGCTGATTGGCGCCCTCTCTTCTTTTTCATTCGCGAAGTCACATGACAGTCGATTTCCAAACATAAAGATCGATAATTTCGGTCAAATGGACGAGCGTTTTTATCGAGGCGCGAGGCCTAAGCCCGAAGACTTTAAGACGCTCGCCGCACTAGGAATTAATACAGTTATCGATTTGACCGATAATTCCATGCAGAAGGAAAAACCCGCTGTTGAGGCTGCAGGGATGCGCTACATAAACATCCCGATTGTAGACAAATCGTATCCGTCACTCGCGCAGGCGAATGACTTTCTAAAAGCCGTGAACGATCCCGCGACAGGCAAGTTTTATGTTCACTGCGCCGGCGGGCGGCACCGCACTGGAATCATGGGAGCGGTCTACAGGTTCAATCACGATCACTGGAACTTCGACCAGGCTTACGCGGAAATGAAGCAGTTCGATTTCTACACCAGCAATGGACACGGAAAGCAACTTGATTTCATTCAGGACTACTGGCGCGATTTTCAAACTAAAACTGTAGCTGCGAAGTAAGCAACGAAAGTAAGATCAACGTAAGCAAGGGCTGCGAACTGCGGCCCTTTTGCTTTTGGACTGAGACCCGTGACCTGCCCGCCAAAACATTTCGACTTGAAGTAATCTCTTACCGTAAGATCCCGCAGCCGTAGGGCTTTGCCTCAAAAGTCTGTCAAGCTACTCTTTGTGCAAAGCCGGCGTCGTATAAAAACACCGCAACTCCAGGAACTAAAGGAAGGCGAATGATGATTAGTCAAACACTTTCGCGTCGCAGTTTTTCGAGATTAATGGGTGTCAGCGCAGCTTTTACTGCAGTCGGGTCACTGCCGATTGCCAATTCCGCCAGGGTGACTCCGTCGTCATCAACCCTCGTGCGACTCAGTTCAAACGAAAATCCTTACGGCCCATCGCCCGCGGCTTTAAAAGCAATGACGGAAGGTTTCAGTCTCGCGTGGCGGTATCCAGACGAGTACGCCGACATGTTGGCCGATGATTTGGCAAAACTCCACAGCATGCCGGTGGAGCAGATTCTTCTCGGTGACGGCTCGGGAGAGATTTTGAAACTGGCGGCCGCTGCGTTTACTGGAAGCGCTAAAAAGATTGTTATCGGCAATCCCACGTTCGAAGCAATAGCACGCCATGCGGGTGTGGCGAATGCTGAAGTTATGAAGATCGACCTCACATCGGACTACAAACACGACTTAGAAAAAATGCTTGCCGCTGCGAATGGTGCCGGTCTCGTCTACATTTGCAATCCGAATAACCCAACCGCCAGCATCACTCCCACCAACGAGATCTCAAACTTCCTCGCGAGCGTTTCGCCCAGAACGATTGTTCTGGTTGATGAGGCTTATCACCACTATGTCGAGACCAAAGACTATGAAAGTGTGATCCCGCTAGTGAAGGTCCATCCGAACCTGATCGTTTCCCGCACGTTTTCAAAAATCTACGGCATGGCTGGACTGCGATGTGGCTACTGCGTTACTCAAACCGATAACATCAAGCTGATGAAGGTTCATCAGATATTTGACAGCGTCAACATCATTGCCATCGTGGCCGCGCTTGCGAGCGTGAAGGATCCGGCTCATGTAGTCCAGGGCCGCAAACTAAATAGCGAGGTTAAGAAACGCGTCTGTGCTGAACTCGATGCGCTGGGTTATCGCTACATACCATCGCATGCGAATTTCATGATGATCGATCTTTCGTCGAAGTGCGGACCGCGTAAACGCTGCTCACAGCCGGAGACGCCTTCGGTTCCATCAATTATCGCCGCCTTGCATAAGCATGGAGTAGAAGTGGGTCGGCCCTTCCCCGCTCTTCCGACTTTCCTGCGCGTTACGATTGGCACGAGTTCAGAAATGAACTCGTTCTTGAACGCTTTCAGACTTGTGATGGGGTAAGTATCTGCGGAGAAAAATCCAGGCGGCGCGTCACAGATGACACAGATGAAACGGATCGAGTGTCACAACATATCTCTCACATTTCTGATTCGTTTCATCCGTTTAAATTCAGGCTGAGATGGTAAAAGCGTTCATCGGTTCGACTGAATACCGTAAGCGTTTCGGACCGTAACCGTTGTCCCGATATGTCGGCTTTGCTTTAGCTTGTCGTTGGCCTGCACTGACTATTTGCGACAAGCTAAAGCATTTCCGCACACTTTTGCGTACGGAAGCGCACTGACTTCCAGCTCTAATTGCTACTAATTTCTCACCCATCCGTCAGCCCTCCCGAATCTAATCCGCGTTGTTAGAGGGGCTTTCCATATGAACACAATCAAGCCGTCGTCCACTTGTTTCGCTATCCTGTCGATCTCCGTTCTTCTGTTTTCAAACTCCGCACGAGCACAAAGTCGCTACGCGGGAACCACAACCACAGGAACGGTCTACTTCATAGGTGGTCGCACATCAGGTCGTTCGCTTCCTTTCAGACTCATTGTCAACCGCACGAGTACTCCTGAGGAATTAGCTCAACTCAACGCCGCACTGCCATCAGGTCAGGACTCTTTGCTGCAAGTACTCTCGAAAATGAATGCCGGCAGGATTGAGATTGGAACCGGCGTTGGTTTAATTGCCAACGCAATTTTCGAAACGGATCTCGGCGATGGTCGCACTAAACTGACGGTTGTCTATCAACGCAACCTCCGTTTTGCCGAGCTGCGTTACGGCACTCGATCCCAGGATTATCGCTTCGGTTACGCGGAGTTGTACCTGGGCCGTGGTGATAATCAGGGAATGTTAATACCCGCCGCTCGGGTCAGATTGCGTGATGGAAACACATGGGAGGTTGAGGATTTTGGGACATTTCCAGCGCGCCTGATGGGTCTACAAGTACGTGGAGGACGGAAAGTCGGATAGTTCGAGTCAATGTCCGACATGCTCCAATGTCCGATATGCTTTAGCTTGTCGAACCTCACTGTCTAGATCTTGTCCGACAAGCTGAAGCATATCGGACAAAACACAACTAACGACGAACACGTTCAGACGGAATACTTAGCAGAGCTTGCAGGTTGCTCGCTCTTTCCAATATCGCTTGTTAAAGCAGCGAGTCGCATTCGATCCAGCTTTTCGAGCGGCAACGCACAAAATAAACCGATGCGATGAGCAAGTGTTTGTGCGGCTTGTTTGAACTGCCGTAGCTTCTCGTTATCACTCCCCTCTGCCAGAGCAGGATCCGGAACGCCCCAATGAGCGATAATCGGTTGACCCGGCCAGATAGGACATGACTCTCGCGCGTTGTCGCAGACAGTAATCACAAAATCAAATTCCAGATCGCCAAACTCTTCCCAGGATTTACTACGCGCGGCACTGGCATCAATGTGATAGGCATCACGTAGAACCTCGATCGCAAACGGATTGACCTTACCGGTGGGAAATGAACCCGCGCTGTAGACGTCAAAACGATCTCCCCCGGCGCGCTTTAGCAGGTATTCTCCAAAGATGCTGCGCGCAGAATTCCCTGTGCACAGAAACAGCACCTTGTAGGGCCGTGCGTTAGCTTCCATATCCTTCCTTACCTTCCTCATGTGGAACTACGACGTCACCTGCATTTTGCGACAACGCTGGTGTAAGCCAACGACAGAGTACGGTTGCAACAAATGCTCCGACTAGTTGAGCGCAAATGAAGCCTGGTACATCGATGGGGCGAATACCTGAGAAGGTGTCACTCATCGAACGTGCCAGCGTAACTGCGGGATTAGCAAACGAAGTGGATGCAGTGAACCAGTATGCAGCAGTTATATAGGCGGCTACTGCGAATGGCATGATGGCCGATCGAGATCGCGTGCATCCCCAGATGACCGCCAGCAAACCGAACGTGGCTATCAACTCGCTAAATAACTGTGCGGATCCCGTTCGCACGTGATGCGACGCGAAGAACACCGGCAACCCAAACATGACGTTGGCGCATGCGACTCCGGCGAGTGCTCCCGCTACCTGGGCCGCTATATATAGAGGACTCTCGCGCCACGCGATCCCGTTCAGCCAGGCGTCCGAGAGCGTAACGGCCGGGTTGAAGTGAGCGCCAGAGATTGGACCAAAGGCCAGAATTAAGGCGACCAGTGCCGCGCCGGTTGCAATTGTGTTTGCCAGCAGCGCAATCGCAACATTACCCGCTGCCAGACGCTCACCCATAATCCCGGAACCAACAACGGCCGCCAACAATAAGCACGTTCCTACTGCCTCAGCAACAAGACGCTTCGCTAAGTTCTGGTTCATTTGTGATGTCAACTACGTTAGGCGCGCAACTAGTCGCCGCTGAAACTAATTGCGTTCTATTCTCTATCAGAGCATCTGCGACTTTCTCACCGCATTCACACGGAGCTGTTTCGGCCAGATTGTCCTCCAGCACAACAAACACTTCCCACTCGTTTCCATCGGGATCACGCACCCAGGTCTTGTCTTGCAATGCGTAGCAGCAGTTAGTCTGCATTTCATCGCGCGTAAGAAGCCCGGACTGCTCCCACTGGCGGCGAATTGTGAAAACGTCCTCAGTAGCAGCTACTTGAATTCCGAGATGAGACAAGGCACCGCGCTCGCCAAATGAATGTTCATTCAATGTCAAATTAAGCGGTGGGTTCTGGACATCGAACTTTGCATATCCCTTTCGAACCTTGCTCGGTTCAATACCAAGCATCTTCCTGTAAAACTCAATACTGCGGTCAACGTTGTGAACGTTCAAAGCAAGGTGGGCTTTTAGAATTGGTACCTGCTTCTCGTTTGTCATTGCTTACTCCTTATCGTTCGGGTCCGCGTTCGGTCCGTGGCCTCGTTACC
>F14TC_100001812_pt1 | contig 12567 bp, 6 predicted proteins | sample KannatnBrdUF14TC_FD_10806 | JGI IMG/M metagenome (IMG submission 10806)
CCAGGCTGTAGTTTGAGGCAGCTTTGAAACATCTACTTTCAAAGTGATCCTTGAAAACCTATCTTGCGAAGGGAAGATAACCAATGGACTTATTAAATGTTGTAAGGTGCTAAAATGAAAATCTTTTACAACGCCGATTACTTTTCCCGGCTGGCCTCCCATTTTAAAAGATTTACCAATAGCAGTTTCTGCATTTTTCCAACCAAATTGTCTTATAGCATTTTCATTGAGTATAACAGGTCTTATTGAATCGGTGGCAGCATGAATTCCAAAATTCTCTCCAGCTATTAATTTTATTCCATGTACTCTAAGATAATCGGCATCCACCCGAAGTCTTGAAGTATTTACTTGTAAAGGATTGCCATTTATGTCGACGGTTTCTGAACCTCCAGATCCAAGGCTACCTAATAACGTATTAGAAACCGTTGCGCCGGAAACCAGTGGATTTGATAATACTTCGTTTTTAAAAGCGTTATATCCATTTATTACATCTGTGTTTCCATGCACCCTCAAAAAAACTAATCCGTCCTTATCATATCCAAGATCCTTGTGCTTTATATATGACATTTGCGAGTTTATAATAATAATACCTGTCACAAGGATGATCGTAATGACAAATTGAGATACGACAAGGCTCTTACGCAATACAATGCCCCTGCTACTTGATTTAAAAGCACCTTTTAATATTCCGATTGGTTTAAAACCTGAAAGAATGATAGCAGGATAAATACCTGAAATAAATCCTAAGAAAACAGTTACAACAATCAAAAAGACCAACAACATTGGAAATGAAAACAAGGAAAGATCTTTGCCTGTAAGTTTATAGAAAAATGGTTGTAATATGGCTGAAAGAAATAAAGAAAATACTAAAGCAATAATTGCAGTAAACACAGACTCGAATAAATACTGTAATTGCAGCTGCCTTTTACTGGCACCCACTACTTTTTTAACGCCCACTTCCTTTGCTCTATTAACAGATCTTGCAGTGGCAAGATTAGTATAGTTTATTCCTGCCAGGAGCAAAATGAAAATAGCTATTGTTGAAAAGATATAAACTTGCTTAGCATTTCCTGTAGCTGCTATTTCATACTGAAGGTTCGAATGAAGGTGAATATCACTCAGCGGCTGTAATTTATAAGAGTAAATAGGACGCCATATATCAAACCGATCACCAATATATTTTCCATAGAATTGTGATATTTTTTTTGAGAGTATTTTATGATCCACTCCTTTCTTTAATAATAAATAAGTGTAAAAACTGGCATCTCCCCATCCATCTACAGTCAGCACATCAGGGTTTGCAACTTCAACTGTTTTAAAAGAAGCAAGCATATTAAAAGTGAAATGCGCATTCTTTGGAGGATCAGGCATAACTCCCCTTACTATGTATGGAGCCCCTCTCCCCGTACTATCATTCATATAAATGATAAGAACCTTACCCATAGGATCACTGTCGCCAAAATATTTCTTTGCAGTTGATTGGGTGAGTATAATTGAATAAGGTTCATTTAAAGCAGAACGAACATTACCTCTTGTTAGCCTATAACTAAAAATGTCAAAGATTGAAGGATCAGTTAGGAGAATACCCGATTGCAATATCTGCTGGCCGTTATGCATCACCAATTCCTCATGCATATCAAACCGTACTGTATTTTCAATTTCTGCGTAATCATCCTTCAGCGCCTTTGCCATAGGAGCACTTGATACTGCAGATTCCGAAATACCCGTTTCTCTTTTTTCTATGCCAGTTAAGCGAACAATTCTATCATAATTGCGATTGAATTTATCATAGCTCAATTCGTCATTTACCCAAAGAGCAATAAGAGCAAAACAACTTAACCCAACAGACAAACCTATTATGTTCAACAACGAATAAGTTTTGTTTTTTACTAAACTCCGCCAGGCCTGTCTTAAATAATTTCTGATCATTCCGAGTTTTTTATTCTGTTCTCAAACTTCCCCGAAATAATCGGGGTTCTTTTACTACTTATTCAGTTCGTAGTGACTTCACGGGATTTGCAATAGCCGCTTTTATTGCCTGGAAGCTGACTGTAAGCCCGGCAATTAACAATGTCAGTACTCCTGCCACCATAAAAACCCACCAACTGATATTTGTTCGATACGCAAAATCTTCCAGCCATTTGTTCATCGTATACCAGGCAATAGGTGTGGCAATGATGGCTGCGATCAGTACCGGTCTAACGAATTCTTTCAATAATTCTATGGTAATGCTGAGCACACTAGCACCTAATACCTTTCTGATGCCTATCTCCTTGACGCGCTGTTGAATGGAATACAGCGATAATCCCAAAATACCCAGGCAGGCAATGAGTATGGCAAGGAAGGAGAAATAACTAAACATTGTTCCCAACCTTCTTTCGCCAGTGTACATTGCATTTAGGTTATCATCGAGAAAATTGTATTCAAACGACTGCTTCGGATAGAATTCATTGAATTTCCTTTGAATAATGGCTGTTAACTTTCCTGCATTGGTTTGATTAAACCTTGCATAGAGATACTGAAAACGCAGAGGAGAATAGTGCATGACCAGAGGCTGTACCGCAGATTTGAGCGGATTGATATTAAAGTTCTGTACAACGCCCAACACTTTTCCCGTTTTTAAAACCGCGTTAGGTCTTACCCACTGTATTGTTTTACCAATCGCGCGAGCGGGATCTTGCCATCCCATTTTTTTTACTGCCTCTTGATTTAAAACAAAACCTTCACTCTTATCTGTGGGATGATCCGCTGCAAGATTTCTTCCTGCCACCAGCTTCATTCTCATCGTGCTGACAAAATCCTCGTCTACCCAGAGCATTTGCGTGGACTGGGCTTTGCTTAAATCAGAGCTGCCGTCATTTACCTGGTTTACGGAAATATTCACACCGGGTACCGAAGAGGAGGCTGCAACTGAGAGAATAGATGGCTCACCAAGTAAAGAAGCTTTGAACGACACCAACCTTGTCGAGTCCATGTCTTTTGGCAAGGTTAATACAACCATATTTTCTTTGTCGAATCCGAGCTTTTTGTTTTGTAAGAAATTAAGTTGCCGGGTTACTAGTATCGTGCTTGCAATAAGTGCGATAGAAATTACAAACTGCAAAGTGACCAGTAGTTTTCTGAAGGGGACTCCCTTACTACCTTTAATAAATTTTCCTTTCAACACCTCTACTGGTTTAAAAGCTGATAGAATAACCGCGGGATATAAGCCGGCCAGCAAACCAACTGAGATCACCAGCAGAATCAACACAATCACCAATGCGTAATTTTTGCTAAAGTCAATCTGGAGCTGTCTTTCTGAAATCTGGTTAAATACTGGCAATACAAGGAATGCGATGGCTATTGCCAGGACTAGCGATATCAATGCGAATAGTGTTGTCTCGCCAAGAAATTGACTAAGCAATTGACGCTTCTCAGCACCTACTACTTTTCTAAGGCCCACTTCTTTTGCCCTGGTAAGCGAACGGGCGGTTGAAAGATTGGTAAAGTTGAAACAAGCGATCAGTAAAATAAAAACGGCAACTCCAGCGAAGACATAGATGTAGCTAATATCACCATTAACTCCTAATTCGCCCACCATGTTTGAATGCAAATGAATAGAGGTTAGCGGTTGGAGATGTATATCCTGTTTGCCATCTGCCTGCGGATTGTTGATGATATATTTATTCACAAATGCCGGAAACTTCTTTTCAAGATCGGCGGGTGACGCATTATTATTCAATAACAGATAGGTCTGAAACATATGGAAAGCCCAAAAGCTGCTCAGGTCTCCTAATGTGCGCAGAGATACAATTGAGTTGAATTTGAAATGAGAATTATCGGGAAGTTTCTTCGCCACGGCTGTTACTTGCACATTAAATCTTCCGACAAAAGAATTTACTTCCAGTGTTTTGCCGATCGGATCTTGATCAGCAAAATACTTTTTGGCTGTTTCACTGGTTAAAATGATGCTATTGGGTTGCTCCAACGCTTTCTCTGCATTTCCTTTTTCCAGTTGCACGGAAAATACGTCGAAGAAGGTTGAATCCGCATAAAGCAAATCTGTTTCATAAAAATGCTGTTGTCCGGGTTGACCAACGTCGGTCTTTTCAGCCCTAAGTAAGCGTGTATAATTCTTGATTTCAGCATAATCCTTCTTCATTAGAGGCGCCCATGGCGCAGGTGTTACTGCAAGATTGGTTCGTCCATTCGGCCCCTCAGCTTCAGACGTTAATCTGTAAATATTGTGTGCCTGTGCATGGTACGTATCGTAGCTTAACTCATTCTGAATAAAAAGGAACATGAGAATGCAACAGGCAAGTCCCGTTGATAAACCCAGCATATTAATGGCCGAAAAAACTTTGTTTCTCCAAAGATTCCGCCATGCTGTTTTGAAATAATTCTTAATCATAAAAAAGCTGTTAGCTAGGAGCTATAAGCTCATAGCTTTTTATTATTCCGTTCGTAATGATTTAACAGGGTTAGCCAGAGCCGCTTTCACAACCTGGAAACTAATTGCCACGGCACAAATCAATGCAACGCTCATTGGAGCGAAAAGATATGTCCAGGGGTCGATCGCGATTCGATCAACAAAATTGCGCAGCCAATACTGTGTGCCCAGGTAAGCCAATGGCCATGCAACCAAAGTAGCAATCACAATTAGCTTTACTACGTCAGCCGACAACAGGTTAATCAATTTGCCGATCCCGGCGCCCAATACTTTGCGTATGCCTATTTCTTTTTTCCGTACAGAAGCTGTAAACGCGAGAAGCCCCACCAGGCCCAGGCAAGCAATGAAAATTGAAAGGCCGGCAAATACAACAAGTACTTTGCCAGCGGTAAATTCTGATTTGTAAAGGCTCTCATAATCGTCGTCGAAGAAGAAAGATTCAAAGAGCTTTCCATTTGAATGCCGTGACCAGGTTTCTTCTATATACTTAACGGTTTTCCGAATGTCGGCACCGGCATTGACCCTGACCGTGATGTATCCGTCCATATTTTCATCTTCGGGAATCAATTCCAATGCAACCAACTCGATTTTCTTGCGGAGCGATTCAATATTAAAATCTTTTACCACGCCAATGATCGTCATAAGTTCACCCTTGTGCCAGGGAGTGGTTAGTTGCTTGCCTATAGGGTCGTCAAATCCGAGTAATTTTGCAGCCGTCTCATTGATCACCACAGCTTGTGAATCCAGGCCATGCTCTTTTGAAAAAAATCTCCCCGATAGCATCTTAAGATCCATTGTTTTTTGGTACTCATAACCAACATGGTTGAATTCCATGAGAAAGGACTCTGTTTCGCCCTTGCGACGGTATGACCTCCTTGGATAAGGTTTGCCGGGAATGGTATTTGAACGCGCTACGGATCGAATGTCAGGATTCGTAACGAGGCCATTTTTGAAAGCATTAAGGCTTCCATTTAAAACATCGGGTCTTCGAATTACCAGCACCTGCTCTTTGTTAAATCCCAGGTTTTTTGTAAGCATGAAATGAAGTTGCTTATACACTATTATGGTTCCGATGATGATAATTATCGATGCAGTAAACTGTGCCACGACCAGGAAATTCCGTAGCCACCTGGAGCTTCCACCTTTACTAAACACCCCTTTTAACACCTTTACAGGTTGGAAAGCCGACAATACGAACGCCGGGTAGCAGCCTGCCAGGACACCGACAATAATTGCCAACCCAGATAGTAACAAGAAACCTCCATAACCTGAAGTGACGCCAAAGTCAATCCGTTTACCAACCAGCCCTTCAAACGAAGGCCTAAGCAGTGTAACCAAAATTCCGGCGATGATTGTTGCGAATATCGAAACAAGGAGAGACTCACAAAGGAATTGAGAAATTAACCGGCCCCTGGATGAGCCTATTACTTTTCTTACTCCTACTTCCTTTGCCCTTAAAGCAGACCGCGCTGTGGCCATATTTATAAAATTGAATATGGCAATGAACAGTATGATCAGTGCGATCAGAGTAAAAATGTAGATATACGAGGTATTACCAACCGGTTGCAGTTCATCGGAACTCGTGGAGCGAAGGTGAATATCCTTGAGCGGTATTAGGTAGTAGCCAGTGCTGCTGCCGGCCTTCTCCCAATTCGCCATCGTGAGACCAGAATAGTATTCTATTTCGGGAGCAAGATATTTGTATACGATCTCCCGCATCTTCGATTCCAGGGCTTTAACATTAGCATTATTTCTGAGTACCACATATGTATGAACGTACGGGCCGGGAATCCATCGATTGTCATTCCATTGGGTATTCGTGCTCAGCGAACCTAACATATGGAATTGAATGTGTGAATTGGCGGGTACATCTGCCACGACACCTGTAATCAGATACGAAACGGTGTCATCCTCTACTGCGACCTGCCGCCCCATCGGATCCTGGTCCCCAAAATATTTCTTTGCAATTGTCTCGGTCAATACCAGGGATCTTGGATTGACCAGCGCCGTCTTCGGATTACCTTTCAGGAGCTTAAAACTGAAGACATCGAAAAAATTCGAATCGGCAAATAACATTTTATCTTCACTGTAGTGTTCATTTTCTTTTTCCAATCCAACGCGTAGAGATCCGATGCTCAGCAAACGAGTGGCCGCCACCACCTCAGGATATTTGACCATTAGTGCTTTAGCCAATGGCGAGTGGCTCGTAGCAACATCAGTGGACATCCCTGCTGTCGTTGAAGTTGTATTTATCCGAAAAATGTGTTGGGCCTTTGAATGGAAACGGTCATAGCTTAACTCGTTAATAACATACAACGATATCAGAATAAAAGAAGCGGTGCCAATAGCCAGACCCGATATAGTGATTAGTGAAAAGACTTTATTCCTTACCAGGTTTCGCCACGCCGTTTTGAAATAATTTTTGATCATAAAAAAAGCTGTTAGCTAGGAGCTATAAGCTCATAGCTTTTTATTATTCGGTTCGTAATGATTTAACAGGGTTAGTAACAGCAGCTTTAATTGCCTGGAAGCTCACCGTCAATAAAGTAATGACCAATGCACCCGCACCTGCCACTGCAAAAATCCACCATGATATTTCGGTTCTGTATTCGTATTTCTGCAACCACTGGCTTAAAAAAAACGATGCAATGGGAATAGCGATAAGGCACGAAATAATCACCAGCGCCACAAAATCTTTTGAGAGCAGTTTCCAGACATTAAACACGGAAGCCCCCAGTACTTTTCTTACACCAATTTCTTTTGTACGCTGTTCTGCCACATAGGAGGCAAGTCCAAATAAACCCAGGCATGAAATAAAAATGGCAAGAGATGCAAATAGTGCTGCCAGCTTTCCAATACGTTCCTCACTGTTGAACTTTGCTTCATATTCATTGTCAGCAAACCTATAATCGAAAGGTGCGGAAGGGCAATATTTCTTAAATACCGTTTCAATTTTTTTAACAGACGCACTGGCTGCTATGGTTGCTTTCAGTTTAATGTTGATCACGTTAAAAGAACGTTCTTTGTCATTCATTAAAAAAACAGTAGGCATACTTTTTTCAAAGGGGGATTTCATTACCATATCTTTTGCAACACCTATTATATGCCAGGTTTTTCCATGCCACTTTACATTTTCGCCAACAGGCTGTTTCAATCCCATTAATTTAATAGCCGCTTCATTAAAAATAAAACCAAATGAATCGGTGAGAAACTGGTTTGAGAAATTACGTCCTGCCAACATTTCCCATTTTACAACATCTGCATATTCAGGATCAACCAGTATAGTACCGAACTCTGCCTGTGTATTGGGATCTTTTCCTTTCCAGTCTAAATTATTTGCTGAAGAAGAAATGCTGGTGGTATTGCTGGATGATCTTGAAATTTGTTCAACTATGCTGGCAGATAACAACTCATTCCTGAACTTTTTATAGTGAGTAAAAATTTCCGGGTTATTTAATGGAATCGTAAGAAGCCGGTCACGACTATACCCGATGGGCCGGTTTTTTGCAAACTGAATTTGCCGGAATACTAATATGGTTCCGATAATGAGTATAACGGAAACAGTAAATTGTATTACTACTAATAATTTACGCGGAATAGCAGCCAGCCTGCCGGCTCTGAAAGTACCCTTCAATACTTTTATAGGATTGAATGAGCTTAAGAATATGGCAGGATAGCTGCCGGATAATAACACAGTGAATAAAATAAACACCATACTTATTAGCCAGAAATAGAAGTCATTTAAAGGAATAGCCAGTTGTTTATCTGCGAGTCCATTAAACCACGGTAATGTTAAAATCACAAGCAGCACCGCCAACAGGGAAGAAATAAGCACTACTAAAAACGATTCGTAAAAAAACTGGTATATCAATTGTTTTCTTACTGAGCCCAGAGTTTTACGAATGCCGACTTCCCTGGCACGCTTTCCTGATCGGGCAGTATTTAAATTCATGAAATTTATACAGGCCAGTATCAATACAAAAGCGCCGATAATTCCAAACAGCCAAACGAATTGCAACCTGCCTGCAACGAGATGGCCATTCTTATATTCATATAAATACCATTTGCTCATAGGATGCAAGACAAGCTCAGGCTTTGATGCATCCCGGGAATTTTCGTACAGTATATTCTTTATTTTGGAAGAAATATCGTTTTTATTGCTTTGCTCATTCAGAAGAGTATAGATTTCAAATGAGCTGCTTTGCCAGTTATCACTGATAAAACCATTTTTCACCATTACAGAAATTGGAGCAATAAATTGCACATCGTGAAAACGGCTGTTCTTAGGTAAGTTTTTATATACGCCGGTAACTTGTTGGGTGAAATTGTTATTAATCTTTACCTGTTTATTCAACGGATCATCTGAACCGAAAATGGTTTTTGCTAATGTTTCACTAATCAAAATAGAAGTGGGATCGCTGATAGAATTGCGGGTACCTTTTATCATGTCCAGTGTTAAGATATCAGGAAAGGATGGCTCCGAAAAAGAACCCAGTTTGGTAAAGACCTTGTCTTCATGAGCAATAAACTGTTCAAATGTAACCACAGCAGCAACATGTTTAAAGTCACTGCCATACTTGTTGCGCAATTCAGCTGCTACCGGCAGGGGGAGAGCAGCAAAAGTTACGATCCCGTTGTTGATGTGCTGGTGCTGTAATATCTGCGCTACACGATCGTAATTACTATGGTTTTTATTGAAAGATAACTCATCATACACCCATAAACCGATCAGCATAGCTACAGCCATGCCTACAGCAAGACCACCAATGTTAATGGCACTGTATCCTTTGCTCTTGACTAAGTTTCTCCAGGCGATTTTGAAATAATTTTTAAGCATCATTTGTTTATTTGCCAGCTTCAGGAATTTTATTTGCCTGTTGTGTCACTTGCTGCCTGGTAACTCTGCTAAGCAGGCTTGTTGAAGTGGGGTTCATCCAAAGGTTCGGGGTGTCGATGCAAGTGATCGCGATTTTGAAATAATTTTTAATCATGGCTATACTTTATGTTCAATGTCAATGTTTAATGGTTAATGGTGAATTGTGAGCCCATCCTAATCAACGTTACAACCACATTCATTACTCATCACTCATTACTCATTAGGATCACACCATTATATTCTCCAACACTGTTTGTCCGTCAAGCATGCGAACAATACGGTGGCTGTAACGGGCGTCATGTTCGCTGTGTGTTACCATCACGATGGTAGTCCCCTGCTCATTCAAATCGGTGAGCAGCTGCATCACTTCATTCCCGTTGCTTGAATCAAGATTTCCTGTAGGCTCATCGGCCAGGATAAGTTTCGGCTTGTTCACTACCGCGCGGGCTACGGCCACACGCTGTTGCTGACCTCCGGAGAGCTGCTGTGGATAGTGGTTGCGGCGGTGCATGATTTGCATCTTATCCAAAACTTCTTCCACGCGTTTTTTCCTTTCAGCTGATTTTACGCCTGTATAGATCAATGGCAACTCTACATTTTCAAAAACGGTTAATTCATCGATAAGATTAAAGCTTTGGAACACAAAACCTATATTCCTTTTCCGCAGGTCGGCTCTTTTGCGCTCATTGAACTTGGCGACTTCAATTCCGTTGAATTTGAAACTACCCGAATCTGGATCATCGAGCAGACCCACTATATTGAGCAAAGTGGACTTGCCACAACCCGAAGGACCCATGATAGCCACGAACTCGCCTTCCTTAACTTCAAGCGATAATTTGTTCAGTGCTACGGTTTCTACTTCTTCCGTTCTGTAAATTTTTTCGAGGTCAGTGATCTTGATCATTGTGCTGTTTTTAAGGTGATGTTATGTGGTTAAATTTTTAAAAGGTTATAGAGCGGTGAGAGGTCTGCTTGCTCAATCATCAACACAGGTATAATTTTCTTGGGTGAACATTTTTCGAGAGCAGTTTCTGCATTACATTGCCCAACGTCCCTGAACGAAAAAAAACTTATGCAGACAATAATCAGGGCGGCATAAATCATTTTCTTTTTCATAAAACTGGTTTGGTTAATTATTTTTTCAATACGAGTTCTTGCATATCACCGTAGTTTTCATAGCTTGATGTTACCACTTTATCGCCGGGCTTTAATCCACTTAACACTTCATAATAATCCGGATTCTGACGGCCAAGCTGGATGTCAACTTTGTACGCTGTTTTGCCGTTGTCACTCACTTTGAAGATCCAATTACCCCCTGTCTGCTGATAAAAGCCTCCTTTTGCGACCTGCACCGCTTCCACTTCATCGCTGAATGCAAGACGTATTTGTAAGGTTTGCCCGCGACGAATGCCTTTGGGAACTTCACCCTCAAATTCCATATCAACCTGGAACCGTCCGTTTGTGACCTGGGTGTACACTTTTTTTACTACGAGTTTGTAGTCCTTGTTGGCAAATGTGAAAGCCCCGTATAAGCCCGTGATAATTCTTGAAATATAATGCTCATCAATATCAGCCCTTACTTTAAACCCACTTAACACATCAATCTGGCCCAGTCTTTCACCCTTATTTTTTGACTGGCCCCTTTCTGCATCAAGAGAGGTAAGTTGCCCGTCAATCGGTGCACGAACAATCAGATCACCCACTTTTTTGCGCATCACATTCAGCGCAATCTGTGAACCTTCATATGATTTCTTTGTTTGATCAATTTGCTGCAGGTTGGAAATCGAGTCCTGCACGAGAAGCTTTTCGGTTAATTTTTTCTTTTGCAGATAATAATTGTAATTGTTTTCTGCCTGCCTGAACTCCTGCAACCCGATTACTTTTTGTTCATACAAGCCTTTATCTAACTTATAAATGCGTTCGGCTTCTTTTAACTGGCTTTCTACATCGGTCATCTGGTTCAGCTTAGTGGTAGTATTTTGCTGCGCGGCATTCGTGGCAATCTGCATTTGTGTCAAAAGATTGTAAACGGACGTTTGCTGATTGACCAGGCTTAATTCAATGTCTGTATTGGAAAGCCGGAGAATCGGTTGATCTTTTTTAACCATTGCTCCATCTTCCACGTATTTGTCTTCAACACGGCCGCCTTCCACGGCATCGAGATAAATAGTAGTCAGTGGAAGAACAATTCCGTTTACCGGAATTGTTTCCTGGAATGGGCCTTTTTTTACTTCACTAACGGTGATCCGTTCCGAATCTACGTTTAGTTTGCTTTTTCCGGAGGTGTATAAATAACTGAGAACAATGAGAAGAACCAAAGCAGCAATGCCACCTATTGTTAAGATACGCTTCCTGCTCCACTTCTTTTTCTTTACGATTCTATCCACGGTAGTTTGTTTTTTTTCAGGGGTTGCCTGTTCGAGAATCAATGACATTCAGAGCCGAAAACCGAAGCCAGTGGTTAGTAAAGAATGGCGGACCCCGACCCTGAACTTTAAACACAAAACTGCAACTGCCAAACAATGGTAAGAATATGCCAATCTGGAAGCAATATGATTTACAAGTGTTTAAATCTGCCCGAAAGTACGAAAACGTTCGTTTATGATACAATTGTTGTCCGGTTTTGATACAGTTTTTGCAATCTTCTTTTTCTAAAAATTTAGTTGCCACCGCTTTGTAATTATGGTATACTTGTGCTTGTAAGGAATTCGAATTGGATTATTACAACCATATTTAATTTACAATTAATACATGTTCGGGTAAAGCTCCAGTTCACGAATAATAATTCCCTAATCTTCTAGTTGAGTGATATGAACCTGAAAAACGCTTCTATATTGGTAATTGATGATGACCAGGATGTATTGACAGCCGTACGATTACTACTAAAGACGGAAGTAAAAAATGTTGTCACTGAAAAAAATCCCCAAAACCTTCGCTGGCTTTTGTCAAAAGATATGTATGATGCGATTTTGCTTGATATGAATTTTACCAGTTCGATCAATACAGGGAATGAAGGACTATTCTGGCTTAATGAAATAAAAAAATTAAAGTCCGATACGTCTGTGATTATGATCACTGCCTACGGCGACATTGACCTGGCAGTGCGTTCATTAAAAGAAGGAGCTGCGGATTTTGTTATAAAACCGTGGCATAACGAGAAATTATTGGGCACTATAAAAGAGGCATTGAAAAAAAAGGAGGGGAAGGCTGCAATAACTTATCCGAAGGATGATTCAGTCATCGGGAAGGAATTGATCGGTGA
>F14TC_100480180_pt1 | contig 12533 bp, 9 predicted proteins | sample KannatnBrdUF14TC_FD_10806 | JGI IMG/M metagenome (IMG submission 10806)
TCTTTGCTTTTCGCATTACAAACCATTGCGCCAAAATGCTGCCTCCCGATAAAGGTAATTCCTGGTGCCAGATCACTTTATCAAAAACGTCTAATATATTATCCAGATCCGGAGTAAATGTATTTGAATAACATGAATACTTTTCGTTCAATTTAGAGACAAAATATGATTCATCGCAGCTATGTCCGGGCCAGATTGCAGAGAATGTATTAAATGTTTTATCAAATTCGTTTGAAGCATAAGATACCAGACTGCTGGAATCTAAGCCGCCGCTTAAGCAGGTTCCTACTTCAACATCACTACGCAGCATTAATTTAATTGATTGCCGAAACAAATCTTTAAACTTTGTAATATTTTCGTTGAACGAGGATTTATTTGTTTTAATTTTTAAATCCCAGTATTTTTTTATCTCTATTTTATTATCTTTTAATATAAAGTTCGTCCCCGGCATTAACTGCTTGACATCATTATAGATCGTTTCATCAGATTCACCTACATTGATTTGTCCCTTTATAAGATACTCATAGATCTGCTTTTCATTAAGTGTAAGAGCATTGTTGAGAAAGGTTCTAATTCCTTTTATTTCGGAACAAAAAATAAATTTTCCGCTTTTATAATAATAAAATAAAGGTTTGATACCAACCCTGTCTCTGCTAAAGAAAAATTTATTATTCTTTCTGTCCCATATAGCAAAGGCCCACATTCCATTGAATTTCAGGACACAATTTTCACCCCATTCATTATAAGCAGCCAGAACAACTTCGGTATCCGATGTCGAATCAAATTTATACCCTTTTTTTACCAGTTCATTTTTTATTTCAATGTAATTATATATCTCTCCATTCAACATAATCCACAAATTTCCATTATCATAGCTCATTGGCTGATGGCCATGGGAAGATAGATCAATTATTGATAATCTGCGGAATAAAAAAGCTGAGGTGAAATTATCACAATCTTTAATGTGAACAGCATCTATTTCCTTGACGGTATCATTACCTCTTGCGATTTTGGGAATATCATTATTTTTATTAAATAAAATATAACCTTCATCATCCGGGCCCCGATGCCTGATAACATCACTTACTTTTAATAGTAGATTGCTATCGATTTTAGTATCTGATATAATCCCAAAAATTCCACACATTATGATATAGCTTTTTCGTTATCATTTTGTATTATAGTATTTTTTTTGAAACTGGTCATGAAATTTTTTACTTCCCGATAAGTAACTATTTTTAAAATGAAAGGCAATATAATCAAAACAATTAACAATGCAGACTTTATTAGAATGTTAACATGGATATTCTGGTTTACCTGTAAAAATGGAACTAAACAGCTTGCAGTAAATGCAATAATGATAAATGTAAATAACTTTATTAAATTATGATTTACTTTGAAAAATTTCTGAGATAAATAATATGCCATAGCCCAATATAGAACGTAAGATAGCAAAGTAGCTATACCCGCTCCAACAAAACTATATTTAGGTATAAAATAAAAGTTAGCAATAGTATTAAAAATTGCTGTAATTACAATAATTATCGTAAAATACCACGTCTTTTCCCTTAAAGTAATTCCAAGGGCTGTTATCTGAAAAGATTGATCAAATATTGAAGAAAAGGTTAATAACGGTATAGCAAGCGAACCCAGCACATATTCCGGTGTAGTTATAATGTTTATCATTTCAGTCCCGAAAATTGAAAGAAAAGATGCAATGATAACACCAACAAATAAAAAAAGAGAAAATACGTCCTTTATAAGTTTTCGGCTTGTTTTTTTTTCAGGATCAGCTTCCTCATTATATGTTGAATAAAATAGAATACCAAAACTCATTTGTACAGCCATAGCTATTAGACCAATAGGTTGAGAAAATGTAGCTCCTATAGAATAATATCCTATTTCCTGTACATTCTTATAATGGAGCAAAAAATATCTGTCGGCACTTGCATAAAACCATGATGCAATTCCTGCCCAAATTAATGGAAAGCCATAGTTTAACATTTTTTTGGCCCACATAAAATTGAACTGATATGTATATCTTTTCCTGGCAAAACTAAAAAATGAAAAAATTATTACTGATAAACTGCTGATAACACTCGCAATCTGTGCACCAAGAACTCCATACTTTAATATTACAACCAATGAAATACCCGCTACAATGCTGGCTAGTGACTGAACAATTGTAACTATATTATATTTCCATGGAGCCCTGTAAAATCTGTAAAGATTTGACTGTTCGCTTACTATGAGACTTATCGGAATGAGCATGCATGAAAAAAAAATTACTGCAGTATATTGTTCAGTTCCAAACATGATATTGGATATTTGGCCTGAAAAGAAACTTAAGATCACAGCCGGTATTACAGAAACAAGCCTAAGAACAAATACAGTAAATAATATTTCACCTTTTTCTTTTTCATCTTTTCCTTTGAAAAAGTAAAACCCGCTTGCAGAATCCAATCCCATATTTAAAAATGTACTTAAGAAAAATACGCTGGCTGCAATTGAATCAAGTACTCCGTAATCTGCCGGTGTTAAAGCACGTGTGTAGAAAGGTAAAAGAAATAAACCTATGAACTTTTTTATCCCCGTCCCTAAACCATAAACAAACGTATCTTTAACAAATTCTTTTTTTTGGCTCAAAAACTAGTCATTTTTTAAATTACAATTAACATTAAGTTGATTATAGTTCAAGCACCTTTCGGTAATAATTCCCAGCTGATTTTGGGGAATGATATTTATAATAATACTCAATTGATTTTTCTGCATATTCTATAAGTTCTTTTCTGTTATTTATTAAATGTTTCAAAGTATCTTCAAGGGTCTCTGCCGTTATGTGAACTATAGGAGCATCCGGAACATTTTTTCTAAACCAGTGTGGATTACTGTTTAGAACAACACATCCATATGACATTGCCTCAACGGGTAACGTATTATACCCAAATCCAAGCTGATTAACCAGAATATGAGCTTTTGATATTTCTTCTACTATTCTTTCCCTTGCCCACATTCCATCTTTAATGATAATCTTTACGTCTTTACGATCACTAAACTTGTTTAAAATCGGTATTATGATATGGCTTTGCTTCACTAAAGGATTACTTGGAAAATGAATTATTCTTATTTCTTTTTGATTAAATTTTTCAGCCAAATTGATCTTGAATTTTGGATAATCTGAAATTAGATAAAACCATTGTATCTTTGATTTATTGTTAACATAACCTGTTAAATCGTCCTGGCCAAATATGATGTCGCTGTATCTTTCCAGCCTGTTTACTAATTCTTTTTTCTTCGTTATATCGGTACATAAGCTCCATTTTTGCTGCTCTATATCGCGGCATTTTTTACAGATATAATCTTCATCTCCTTCTTTAAAATTCACATCTCGAACGGCACAGCCTGTAAACATCATTATCACTTTTCTTTTAAATAATCTAATTAACTTTAGATCCTTATTGTTTGACAGGAAAGTGTCCTGGGTGACAAAAAAGAAATAATCATATTTGAATATGGAATATATCAAATATATAACAGCCAGGAATTTGCTCAATAACCAGAAGGGATTTTTTCCAAAAATTCTGAATGGCGGTGGATGCTTAAATATAAAAAATCTTTTATCGATTCCATATCCATAAGGATGGATTCCAAGATCTGACCACTTGTAATAATCACATTTTAAGCCATTTTCCTCAAAGGCTTTTTTAAATAGCATCGGAATATTTGCAATATCTTCTAATCCGATAAATATATTTTTCTTTTTATTAATTTTCTATTATTTGTTAAAAAATTTTATGTTATGAATTTATCGTGAAGCCCTTGCTATTAATTTTAAATGTTCCTGTAATTAGCTTTTTTTTGATTTTTCATTGACTTTCTTTAGAATATACAACCTCTGATAATTATAATCACCGAAATTAGGCAATAAAGTAGCTAATTTATCAATATCTTTATCAAAATTATTTTTTAAAGCATGAAATAAAGTTCTTGTAAGCAGCATATATGTACTGCCGAAATTATCGATATGTTCAATTTTGAAATATTTTTTAACAAATGTTTCAAACTTCATTTTTTCAAAAAATAAATTGTGCCACACAATATTAATTGGCTTTAATTTATATTTTAACCTAATTTTATTTATTTGTTCTAAGTTATCTTTAAATCCTTCCAGCATTAATAATCTACCGCCGTTTTTCAAATATCTGTGAAGATTCATTAATGCTTGTTTCTGTTTATCCCATGTTCCTAAATTTATTAAACATCGTTCTGTTATTATAACATCATATTTCTCTTCTCCCAGATTATCATTCAATATATCCCTCTGAAAAAAATTTATTTTCCCTTTAATTTTATTTCTTTTATATGATAATAATTTTCTCGCATTCAAAATCATTTGTTTGGAATAATCTACACCATCAATCGATATTTTCTTAGATGATGCAAAATTAATCGTAGAATATCCATTACCGCAGCCGACATCTAATACTTTTTGATTATTGCTGATGTATTTCATTATCGCTTTTATTTCCAGCTTTCTTAGATTAACATCATCAAGAGTATTACCCATATCACTCTTGATTTTTTTTGCATTTTCTAAAGCCCGCTTTTCCCAAAAATTTTTAATTTTAATATTATTTTTCAATTTAGTCATTTCAAATATTAATTAAGAAAATATTTAAACACAAAAATTTTGAAACATATTTACCTTTAATTAAAAATACTAAGGAAGGTTTTAACGGTTAAATCAACTTTTTCTAAGGGTAATGTAGAATACATAGGCAGTGTAATTAAATTATCAGTAACATAATCCGTTATAGGTAATTCCCTGTAAAAATTTTTATAAATAGTAAATCTATGTACAGCTGGATAATGAACACTTGTTTGGATTCCTTTTTCGCCCAATTTATCTCTAATTAAGTTCCTTTTTTCGGAATTAGAATCCTTCAGAACTACAGAGAAAATATAATTTGATGAAAAATATGGATGATCTTTAAATGGTATGATAACTCGTTCAGATTCAGATAATTTATTTATATAATATTTTCGGATTTCAGAACGTATCTTTAGATCGTTTTCAAGTTTTCCCAATTGAACAACTCCTATCGTAGCCCTTATATCATCCATTCTGTAATTATAACCCAGGTCAACAACATCATATCCTGTAGCATGACCTTCAGCTCTTTGAAAAGAAAGTGTAGTCATTCCATGAGACCTTAATAACTTAGCTCTTTCATAATACTCTGTATTATTTGTTATTAACATTCCTCCTTCACCGGTGCTTATGTTTTTATTGGAAAAGAAGCTAAAGCAGCCTATATCACCTATAGTTCCTAATTTCTTTCCCTTATATTCTGACATCGGACCATGGCATGCATCTTCAATAATTTTAAGATTATGCTTTTTTGCCATACTCACTATCTTATCTATATCGCATGCAAATCCTCCGTAGTGCATAATCATGATTGCTTTTGTCTTTGGCGTTATCAGCTTTTCAATTTTTTCTGCATCGATATTGAGATTTTCATAACTTGTAACATCACAAAATACAGGTACCGCATTCACATAACGAATTGCATTTATTGTTGCGACAAAGGTTAAAGAGGGGCATATAACTTCATCTTTATCACGAATACCCAGTAATACCAGGGCTAAATGCAATGCTGTAGTACAATTGCTTAACGTTAATGCATATTTTGAACCGACCATTTCTGCAAACTTTGATTCAAATTCCTTACACTTTGGTCCTGTCGATATCCACTTTGTGCGAAGAGTCTTAACAACTGCATTCACTTCCTGCTCATCAAAATTTAAATCAAATAACGGTACCTTATACATAATATTTAATTTTATACATTATATATCTCAGGCTTAAAACGGCCTTTATTATCTTTAAACCATTCAATTGTTTCATTTAACCCACTTTGTAAATTATATGAGGGTTTCCAGTTGGTGAATTTTATCATTTTTGTATTATCACAAATAAGCCTTTCCACTTCACTTTTTTCAGGCCTGATTCTTTGTGCATCTTTTTCAATTTCTATATCTTTCTTAAGTATTTTTGATATCAGTTCTTTCAGTTTTTCAACAGTAGTTTCCTCATTCATCCCTATGTTAATTATTTCACCGAAAAGTTTGTCAGACTTTAAAATCTCAAGAAACCCATTACATGTATCTTTTACAAATGTAAAATCGCGGGAAGGTGATAAATTGCCAAGCTTTATTTTTTCTTTTCCGGAGAGGGCCTGCGATATGATTGTCGGTATAATTGCCCTTGCGGATTGCCTTGGCCCGTAGTTATTAAAAGGCCTAGCAATCTTTATTGGAAGTCCAAATGATTTATAATAACTTAAAGCTAACTGATCTGCTGCAATCTTCGATGCCGAATAAGGCGATTGCCCGACGAGAGGATGGTTTTCATCAATCGGAACATATTGTGCTGTTCCGTAAGTCTCACTTGTTGAAGTAATAATTACATTATTGAAATTTAAATTCTTGGCAGCTTCTAATATATTATATGTACCTTCAATATTTGTTTTGATATATGCAAGCGGTGAAATATAAGAATATGGAATTCCGATTAAGGCAGATAAATGAAAAACCGTATCACATCCTTCCATAGCTTTATAAACTGAATCATAATCCCTAATATCACCTGTTATTATTTCAATATTACCAATAATATCAGAATCATCCAGCCATCCCCAGGAATTTTTTGAATTATAACGTACAAATGCCTTTACCTGGAATCCTTCTTTAACCAGAAGTTCAGTAAGATGTGAACCTATAAAGCCCGCGGAACCGGTTATTAAAATTTTTGACATTAATTTTCAGCGTTAAAATGGGTTTGATAAATTTCCTGTGCTTCTTCGTAGTCATTTAATCTTCCGATATCCAGCCAAAATTCTTTCAGGTCATATTTTGTTACAGGTTCGCCGGCATTCAATAATTTTTTTATTAATGAATCCATACCGAAATATTCATTTTCCGGGAAAAATTTAAAAATTTCCGGTTTCATGACATAAATACCGGCTAAAATGTACATTATAATATTAGGTTTTTCCTGTATACTGGTTACTCTGTCTCCTTCGAAAAAAATATTTCCGAAGGCATAAGGGGTAATTTCTTTTTTAATTGCAATTGTAAGTTCTGAATCCTGTTTCAGGGCAAAATTATAAAATGCACTTAAATCTATCAGGCTAAGTATATCACCGTTCATTACAATAAAAGGTTCTTTGAGCTGCTCCTTCAGTAATAATAATGGACCTGCAGTACCTAAAGGTTTTTCTTCTTTACTTATAATTAGTTTAACATTATATCTTGAACCATCACCGAAAAAATTTCCTATATAATCAGACTTGTAGTTAGTGGCAAGATAGATTTCATCAAATCCAAACTTTTTGAGCCTTTCAATTTGTATTTCCAAAACTGATTTCTCACCAATTGGGAGCAATGGTTTTGGAATTACTTCAGTAAAAGGTTTTAAACGTGTACCTAAACCGCCTGCTAAAATAATAGCTTTCAATTTGATGTTTTAATTAATTTGATTAAGGCAGGATAATATTTGTGATTAAAATATTATTTTGATTTCCCGTTCCCTGAGCTGCCGTACGTGTAATCATAAGTATAATTACCGTAATAATATTGGCCGAATGTTTTTTGAACTGAAAAATCGTTTAATAAACATCCGAGTAAATTATTTGGATTAATTTCCCTTAACCTGTTATACACTTTTTGGAATGCTGCTTTTGGAGTTTTGCCGGCCCTTGCCACCAGGATACCACCATTAACCATATTAAATAATATTTCTGAATCCGTTACAGATAGAAATGCCGGACAATCAAGAATTATTATTTCATATAGTTTTTCCAATTCTTTTAAATAGAAGTCCATATGTTCTGAGCCTATAAGTTCTGCCGGATTTTTTGGTATTGTCCCGGAAGTTACATAATCAAAATTTTCTATTCTTGTATTCGTGATTATTTCTTTTAAACTGGCGTTATTATACAAGAAATCTGCTAAACCGGGGACACGTTCTGTTCCCATAATTGAATGAACTTTTGGCTTCCGCAGATCACAATCAAGCAATAATGTCTTTTTACCGGCCAAAGCAAATGAGCCTGCAAGGTTTGCTGAAACAAAAGATTTTCCTTCAGAAGGCAGACAGCTGGTAACTAATATGGTTTTAAGAGATTCCTTGTTCAGTTTTGAGTATCGTATCCTGGTACGAAGTGCCCGGAAAGCTTCAGCTGTTGGAATGTCTCTTTCCATAATCAGCATTTTTTGGGGGTCGTCTAAATCCACATCTTCAACAGATGGGATCCATGTAAGAAATTTTAACCCGGGTTTTTCTAGGTCGTCAGGGTCCTTAATTTTACGGCTGATAAAATCACGTGCTAAAGCATAAACAAAACCTAATATCAAACCTGAAAAAATCCCAAAAATAATTATGTTCCTGCGGTTTGGCCCTACAGGTCCGTTATTATCTGAACCTGGATCAAGAATTGAAGCAATTCCGATTCTTGTCCTTTCATTAATGGATGCTTCCTGAAATTTCTCTTCTAATATCAAATATAATTTTTCTGAAGATTTTCTGGCTCTTTCAAGCTTTGCTAATTCAATACTATTTGAAGGTAACTTATTAAATTCACTTTCGTAGCCATTTAGCTTTTCAGATAATAAATTATACCTCGGAGTGGCCGATGATATGGTAATGCTTGCATCTAATATTTTACCGGTAAGATTTTTCATTTCTTCCGGTGTGTTGCTAAGTATTCCGGCCCGAAAAGAATTGCTTTTTTCTACATATTCTTTTCTGAGAGGAGCGAGCTTCTCATTATACGAATTCAGAACTTTCTGTTTTGATGATTCGTCTTTTAACATGGCGATTTCCAGGTCACGGTTTACTTCAAGTTCTGCAATCTTTTTTGAAATTTCCTGAAGATACGGAGTGTTAAGCTGCGATTCTATGAAAGTTGAAAAATTAGGATCTATTTTCTTAAGCTCTTTATTTAATATGTTTAAAGAGTTATTTGCAGCTTTTATTTCTATATCACTGTTATTTTTTTGAGCTTCATAATTTGAAATATTTTCAACAACATTATTCACCTGCGATTCTAATGAAATTAAGCCGGTTCTTTTTTGAAAATTTTCAAGATCTGATTCTGCAGAATTTAATTCAGCAAATTTATGTTCTTTCTCGCTTGCAAGATAATTTTTTACTGAAGTTACGTCAAGCCTTTCCATTTCCATAGAGTAATCTACAAACACATGTGCATATGTAGAGGATATAAGCCTGGCTTCTTCGAAATTATAATTTTTTGTCACTATATCCAGCACATTAACTTTAGGAGCTGATTGCTCGAAGCTGACCATGCCCAGTAAAGATTGTCTTAATGCGTCTTGTGAAATTATGTCCTTGCTATTATCGACCGGGTTGGTCCTTACTAAAACTGAAAAATTTTCTGTGTTTTTAAGTGATTTGACAGAATCTATTAAAGCTCTTGCGACCCATTCACGGATATAATAGCTTTTCAGAATTTCGATCTGCGTAAGGATAAATGTTTCTGATTTTGTTTCAGACCCCGGAAATGTAGCCTCGAGTATATTTTCATTTTTCTCGCTGAGTTTTAATTTAGTTCTTGAACTGTATATATCCTTTAATGTAAAAGTATAAAGGATAGAAGCAACAATTGTCAAAGCTAAAATTATTAAAAACGGAATTCTGTACAGTAAAATAAGCTTGAAGTAATCTTTTATTTTCCTGCCGTAGATTTCGTCATTATCATTTAACTGGGACATATTATGGTTTTGTAAATTCATTTATTACTTTGATAAAGATATTATCGATACTATTAATGTTGCTACGCTTACTAAAGGTGTTATTACGATTGTAGCATCTACGAAATCATCCCAAAAAGTTCTTGCACGTTTTATCGGTACTACAAGTATATCCCCCTGAGCAAGTAAAGGATTAGGTTTGTTAATTGATTTTAACTCCTCATCTTTAAATATTTCTCTGTAATTAAGTGTTATTATCTTATTGTCGGATAGTTTCCCGCTCTGTTCAGTAGTCCTTATTAATCTTATATTGTCAGCTGTTTCTTCCTGTAATATAGTGCCCGATAGGCACAGAAGCTCAAAAACAGTAGTACCTTGGGGAACGAGGTATCTTCCTGGATTTCTCACACCTCCAAGAACGTTGATCTCAATATTGATTTTACCCGGATCGGAATAATTGAAATAATTGAAGCCGGCTTTCTTTAATTCTTCGGCAGTTACTCGTGTATCATCGTCCTGAGCATAAAGAAATAGAGAATTAACCGCAAATATTATGATTATTTCAATTAAATAGCATAATTTATGATAACACATACCACCACATTTTAAATAATGTAAGCATATTAATTAATTTATAAAAGCAATAAATTATTGCTATTATTGTCAAAATTTACTATATTTGCGGTTTTTTTGAACTTATGTTTATTTTTTTAGCTAATTTTGAAATATTATTCATAGCTGGTTTTTATATAAATAACTGTATTTTATTAATATATTTAGTGTATTTTATGTTGCGCTAAATAATATTATTTTGCAGGCACTAATCATTTCGTTGGTATAGCTTACTTTAAAAGAATCTATAAGAAATTATAACACTTTAAATTTGAATAAAATTATTTCTGTAGTTGGTGCAAGGCCGAATTTTATGAAAATGGCCCCAATTTTTAAAGAATTGTTGAAATATAAACACAAAATTAAACATCTTGTTGTTCATACCGGTCAGCATTTTGATGCTAATATGTCTGATGTTTTTTTTAAGCAGCTCGAAATCCAAAAACCGCATATTTTATTAAATATCAACTCACGCACACCTCTTAGCCAGATTTCAGATATAATAAAAGAACTCGAAGTCGTTTTTTTAAAAGAAAAACCTGATTTAGTGCTGGTATACGGAGACGTTAATTCCACTATGAGTGCGAGCATTGTATGTTCGAGATTAACAGCCGCAGGAAAAAAAATTAAGTTAGCACACGTGGAATCCGGATTAAGAAGCTTTGACAATTCAATGCCTGAAGAAATAAACAGGATAGTGACAGACAGCTTATCGGATATTTTATTTGTAACTGAACCAAGTGGTGTTAAAAATTTAATAAAAAGTGGAGTTAACAAAAATAATATATTTTATGTCGGTAACACAATGATAGATTCATTAAGAAGTAATTTACTACAGGCTGAGAAATCAAATATCCTTAATGAATTAGATATCAGAGATAAAAAGTATTTCTTGCTGACTCTTCACCGGCCTTCAAATGTTGATAATAAAACTAATTTTATTAATATTATATATACTTTAATTAAAATAAGTAAAGCCTTTCCTAAATTTGATATTGTATTTCCGATTCATCCCAGAACAGTGAAAATGATGAATCAGTTTAAATTTAAGAGTAATTTGCATGATATCAAAAATCTGATAATAACCGAACCACTGAATTATTTCGATTTCATGAAATTGATGAAATATGCAAAGTTGGTAATGACTGACTCAGGAGGGATACAGGAAGAAACTACATTTATGAAAATACCATGTCTTACCTTACGAGAAAACACCGAACGCCCGGTTACAATTGAGGTTGGTTCAAACACTTTATGCGGGCTGGATTCAAATAAAATATTAAACACAATTAGTAAAATTGTTACCGGGAAATATAAAAAGGGTAGAATCCCAAAATACTGGGAAGGAAGATCTGCTAAAAAGATCGTAAATATATTATTAAAGAAAATGTAAGTTTTAAATTAAAAATATTTATTCCCCTAAAACCAATTTGAAATTAATATTATAAAGTATTTTTAACAAATAAAGCAGGTCGGTCTTAACAGGTTTCACATCATAATTATCCAGGTATTTTCTTTCAGAATCCATAATTTCGCTGAATGTTTTAGGCAAGTCTGCAAAAAACGGAGGAAATAAACCAGGTTTATATTTGATACGTCTGTTGCGAATATCCTCTTCATACATATTGTAATACTGAAGCGAAAGGGGTCTTACCCCAACAAGCTTCACTTCACCTTTCAGGAAATTTATTATCATCGGCAGTTCATCGATACGTAACTTACGCAGTATTTTCCCCCAGGTCGTTATTCTGAAATCTCTGTTAAACTTACCGCCTTTTTTTAGGCTGTTGTTTTTAGATATATATTCCTGCAGGCATTCTGAGTAAGGAGACATCGTGCGGAATTTATAAACATTAATTATATTACCGTTTTCTCCTACTCTCCTTAACTTTATTATAAATCCGCTTGAAGGTTTATCTTCATATCTTGGCAATCTCATCCTTTTGGCAGCAAAATAGGTTACACCATTTATTTCCTCGTAACCAAGTATTTCAAAACCGCTTAAAACCAGTCTTCCAAGTGTTTCTGCAAGTGATAGTATTCTGCCTTTTCCCTTCGTAATTGAGAAATATAATTTTTTTGTCGGAAATATCTTAGGGCAAATTCTTTTAAAAACAAAATCGAATAAATAAAAAGGGTATGCA
>F14TC_100169340_pt1 | contig 12490 bp, 12 predicted proteins | sample KannatnBrdUF14TC_FD_10806 | JGI IMG/M metagenome (IMG submission 10806)
TTTTCTGATGCACAAGACACTGCAGAACACAACAAAAAAATAAGTACCAAACTTCGACTGACAACCTTCACAAAACTCTCCTCCTCTCTCTATTAACAAACCATTAATGCCAGCGACCATTGCCATTATTTGTTGTTACAGAACTCCTACCATCAGAATATTGCACTATGCGAGTATTACCATTAACAATCTCATGAAGAACCGTAATGGAAGAAGAATCACTGAATAGTAATGACAAAAATTTAGATAAGCATAAAAGAGTAAAAACAACCCCAGCAGCTGCCATTGCATAAGTAGCTTTAGGATAATGCTTATGTAATTTACCAAATCTTAATGCTGTGAAATATTTCAAAAATTTTTGCAATCCTCTGTATTTCTCTGCTGATACGTATATCTTTTGTTGTGTCACTGGCTGTTGTGTCGCTGGCTGCTGTGTCACTTTCGCTGACGATGATGGGTTAATCTTTAAGAATGTATTTATATCTTCGATCTTTAGCCCAATTTTCTTTAAAACCACAGTCAAACACTTTGGATTCTCATGATTTTCACTCTCTAATTCCATAATTTTATTTTCTAAAAACTTATCTTTTATTGCATCAGGCCCAAAAAGGCTCATCATAAATTTTTTAAAATCTTCAGTAATTACTTGTGTCGTTATAATGTCAATTTTGCCTTCAAACTTATTAATTAAAACCTGAAATGGATTACCATTTTTTTGTTCTATAATCATAACAAAAGCATCATATGTGCTTGTACGTAATTTTGTTAAACGAGCAAATAATTCTACATATTCACATTCTGATGTTATACCAAAGCTGTGTAGAACAACTATATTATTTACATGCCATGCCATGTAACGATCATTATAATTCTCCGTTACCCGCTGATAATACTGTTTTTTTTGCTCTTTTATTCTATTTACATATTCTTTTGAAATAAGATTGCCTGACAAAGTTTTATTAAATGAATCTTCTTTTAATATTTCGCTAGCGTTCATCTTTTTATTTTTAACACTATCCAAAGCATTGGTTAATGTAAACTCCTGATTTAACATCCAAGAAAAATAGATCGAATCTCCAATTGCACATTTTTTAGCATCCTTATTTTCGTTATCTAAATACTGTATAAATGAAATTTCATTTTGTTGGATAATTGTTATATGACTAGGCGTATCTTTTGCTAAACTCTCACTTAAAGAACCCCGAATAACTAAAAACTGCTTGTTATAACTAATATTAGAATTAACATCTTTAATTATTTTTTCATAATTTGTAATTGCAGTATCCCTCTCACTTATCTGAGCCAATGTTAACTCACTAGAAACAACACTCGATTGCTGCGGCTGCGGCAACTGTAGATTCTGCTGCTGAATGACATTCCCAATATTATTAAATGTAGAACCTGTTGCACTGCCAATAACAACATTGGTGCCACCATTGTTGTTTCCATTATTATTGATTAGCGGCTGCCGCTGATTGAATTGTTGCTGATAAACCTGCTGCTGTGACAAATAGATTAATGGCTGACATGGTTGTGACGCCTGCGAATTGACAGTATTGACATTGAACTTATTCTGATTGTGATTGTGATACAAAAATCTTTGTTTAAATGTATTAATATCACCATTATCACCATTGCATGTCACGCTACCCGCACAAGTTTGTTTATATACAATTCCACCGTTAGCATTTTTATATATCAAGTCACCTGTACAAGTTTTTAGAAATAAACTACCATCACCCAATTTTTCTGTATAATCACCAGCACTTGACTTCTTAACTGTCCTACCATCTGAATAAGTATTTATTTCATTACCACAAATATCTTTTTGGTGAGAAACTATTTTCAAACACTGATAATCAGAAGCTATCGACACCATAGAAAAAAATAAAAAACTATATACAAATTTTTGACCAATTTTTACCATAAAAATCCCATTTGATTATTTTACTCAATAAACATTTATTATGTTTTTATATCAAGTAATAATAACACAATAGCTCACCATACACAATTAAAAATCAAATAATAACCATAATAGAATCATGCTTAGGCATGACATTTAATTAAATAATAATTATAGTGTAAAGATATTATTATACTATTAAAACAGCATTTTTTTCAGACAAAGGTATTTAAAGCATGTACAATCATATACTTTCAACCATTGGCAACACTCCATTAGCTCGCTTACCATTCAATACTCCTGCAACATTATATGCCAAACTTGAGTATCTTAACCCAGGAGGGAGCGTAAAAGACCGTTCAGCATTGTATATGATTGAGCATGCTGAAAAAACTGGTGAATTAAAACCTGGCGGAACAATCATTGATGCATCATCAGGCAATTATGGCATTGCTCTTGCCATGATTGGTGCCGCAAAAGGATATAAGGTTATTATCACGACCACTGAAAAATTCAGTAAAGAAAAACTAGAGACAATCAAAGCGTATGGAGCAGAAATTGTTGTCTGCCCATCTACACAATTCATTGATGATCCGGACAATTATACTGTTGCTGCACGTACACTACAACAAAACACACCTAACTCATTTATGCCAAATCAATATTTTAATCCAGTCAATGCGCAAGCACACTATGTACTGACTGGACCAGAAATTTGGAAACAAACTGGTGGCACAATAACTCATTTCTTTGCTGCTGCCGGAACTGGTGGTACTATCACCGGAACGGGGAAATTTTTAAAAGAACAAAATCCCGCAATTAAAGTTATTGCCCTTGATGCGGTGAACTCATTTCATTCAACACAGGGAAACCCTCAACCATATAAGATCGAAGGCATGGGAATAGATTTTTATTCAGATATAGTTGATTACAATAATAATGATTTTATCGATGAAATTATTCCTGTTGCTGATGAAGATGCATTTGCAATGCTCAAAAACCTTGCACACAATTATGGCTTTTTAGTTGGTATTACCAGCGGTGCTGTTGCATGGGGAGTTCATCATTATCTACCACAATTAAAAAAAGATGATGTTGTGGTGATGCTTTTTGGTGATTCTGGACGGGCATATTTGAGTAAAAATATATGGTGATTTAGATCAAACTCACGTTAATTAATCAACGTATCAAGAATAGCAATATCAATAGATTGTGGAATATCATTACATTGTGGTGTTACCAAAACTGATTCATATCCTATCCTTTTGAGCAATGCAACCATGTGTTCAATGTGCGATCCACCAGCAGCAACAATAATTAATGGAACATCCGGCGATGCTACAATTGCATGGAGAATTTTCATATCAATTAATGGACTGTCAAAAATACAGAGCTTTTCAAGCTCTTGTTTATACCGCTTGCGCGGTAAGCATGAGCAATAATGAGCAACGGTATATTTTTTTTGAACAGCAGCATGAGGACACAATGCTAGCGCTGACAATGCTTTGCTAACCGCAGCAACAACTTTCTTATACCGTGCATTAAGCTCTTTTCCATCATCATACTGCTTAATTGCTGCAATCTCATCAGCAACCTCTTTGTGTAATGCTACAGTATCAATAGCTACAGCCGACTTAATTAAATGTGGACTTACCGTAAGATTATTCAGTAACGGACTAATACCCGCTACACGACAATATCGATATTCAACATTATGAACTAATATACCTGCTTCTCGCGCTTTATTTGCTAACTGCCCTAAAACACCCTCACTAGAATTAATACCAAAATTACAACAATTCATTTTTCCGTCATTATTAACAGAACTCAAATCTTCAACAATTAATGTACCTTTTTTTTCTAAACATTTTTTTAATAACATATTTTCAACGTATAAACGCTGCTGTTGATTAGCAGAATGATTTTTATCATGAAAATCAGCTAACCCAATAACCATCTGTGGCTGATTGGTTTGCTTATTAATCATTTTTTTCATCACACACACGTAATATATATAACCAAAACTATTGCTGCTTGTTAGTGCTATACATATAATCGCTTCTATTCTTATCACCCTCTTCATTGCATCCTTTTTTCTACTTAAAATAAGTACCATTTACTTTATATTATGAATATAATATAAAGTACTAAGCTCAATCAATGGTTGATGATTATTATCATAAATTACCTCTTATAACAACAAAAAACATCATAAATGAAAAACCCCCACCTAAGACACATAATGTCAAAGATAGGGGAAATGGAGGTTATCATAAAAACATTTATTATAGTAACACAGTACTCGAGGCAATAAATAAAATCAAATTTTTTCAGCGATCAAAGAACGTAAAATTTTCTTATCAATTTTACCTGTTGCCGTTGCTGGTAATTCTCTAGTATCACATATAAACTGTCGTGGAACTTTATAAACAGCCAAATGCTGCAAACACAGCATACGTAATTTTTTTTCAATGCCAACTTCAGCCGTCCGCAACTGAACAAATGCTATCGGCACTTCGCCTTCTTCATCAATTTTTCCTATAACACCTGCTCGAATAACATTAGGATGCAACAAAATAATATTTTCAATCTCTTGGGGATAAATATTAAAGCCCTTATTAATAATAAGATCTTTTTCACGTCCGGTGATGATAATTCTGCCTTGCGCATCAAGATACCCAAGATCACCGGTATTAAACCAACCATTAATCAGCACTTTATCAGTTGTCTCTTGTGCATTATAATAGCCAAGCATAATATTATCACCCTTAACCCACAGCACACCAACTTTCCCATGTGCACAATCAGCACCATGTTCATCGCGAGCAACGCATTGAATTCCAATCAATGGCAAACCAACATTATTTGCTAGCACTGTTTCATCATCAAGATTAACAGAAATCACCGGCGTTGTTTCGGTCAGCCCATATCCGTTTGCCAGTTTTCTGCGGTATATAAGTCCAAATCCTGCACGAATTTTATCAGGCAATGCATCACCACCAGAAACAAAAAGACGTACACTATCAAGTGGTGCCGTTTTCATTAAACATAAAAGCCCATATAATGCAGGAACGCCCAAAAAAATAGTAGGTTTATGTGCCAATCCTTCCAGAATATATCGTCGATCAATCTTAGGTACCAAAATAATGGTAATGCCATAAAAAATAGCTGCCCACACGCACGTATTTTGAGCAAAGCTATGAAACAATGGCAATACACCTAAAATACGTTCATCTGCTGGTTTTCCTAACAATGCTGCAATTTGCAACACGTTAGTAATAATATTTTTTGAGCTTAACATGACCCCTTTTGGCACACCCGTTGTTCCTGATGTATATAACAACGCTGCTAATTCTTCTGGTTCTAAATCGGTAATAGTATCAACCAACGGCAATGCCTCATCCGCATCATCCATATCATTCTCAGTGATAATAGGTGGCAATACTATCCCAATTTTTTGAAATAACTCAACGCGATCAGATGATGTCATAATAAGAACAGGTTGCGCATCAGCAACAATATGGCTCAGCTCTGTTTCTTTCAGAAACGTATTAACGGGAGCAACAATCACCCCCGCCTGCCACAATGCAAAATAAGCAATATAAAATTGTGGAGAATTTTCAAAGCATATAATTGCCCTATCACGAGCTTTTATTCCATATCGATCAATAATTTTTTTACTTAATGCACATGCACGTGCATATAATTTTTTATAGGTAATATGTTCATCATGATAAATAAGCGCCGTTGTATCACCATACTGTTGAGCAGCTCTCAATAATAATCGACCCGCAAACATAAGCTTACCGTGATGCAATACCGTTTGATATAAAACATCAAACTCTCTACGTTCTTTTTCCAATCTCATTTGATTACTAATCATAATTTACTCTTCTATTTTAATAACCTGCACGGGACACTTGGCTGCCGCCTCTCTAATAAGAGTTTCAAACTTTTGTACATCAACACCATCGTTAACATGCGATGTATCAGTGACCTGAAACACTTCAGATACTATAAATTCACACGAACCACAACTAATGCACCCCGGCTCTATTGTTACATTTTTCATATAATCCCACTGACATTTTACAGCTATTATAGTATACTTTTTTTAATTGTTCTCTTAAATAATTTAGCCTATTTTAAATAAAAAGGTAACCTATGCACTTGCGGCACTTACCACGCGGCATCTTAATCGCCTTAGAAGGCATTGATGGATCAGGGAAAACAACATTAGCACATAATCTTTTTACTCTATTACAAGAAAAGCATTTTAACGTTATATTGACAAGAGAGCCAGGCGCAACTGCCTTGGGCAAAGAAGTTCGTGAATTAATACACCATCAAATCATTCCCTTGTCTGGCCATGCCCAGTATCTTTTATTTGCCGCTGATCGGGCTCAACATTTTTCAGAAGTAATTATTCCCGGCCTACAAGAAAAAAAAATAATCATCTCTGATCGCATGGCTGACTCATCACTGGCATACCAATGCTACGGCAATGGACTCGATCTTGAAATGGTGCGTACTATCAATGCATGGACTATGAATAATATTAGTCCTGATATTACTATTTTTGTTCGCGTCCCGGTGCCTGTTGCTCTTGAACGTGTTAATAAACGTGGCAATGTATCTGCCTATGAAAAACAAGAAACTTTTTTACACAATGTCGCACAAGGCTTTGAAGAGCTTTATAAAAATCGCAATGATGTTATTATAGTAGATGGAATACAGTCACAGGAAACCCTAAAACATCAGCTATGCAATGCAATTGAACAATGGATAAAAACCAAATTCTCTCTTATTTAAATTACACACAACAAACTCTTCCTCCTGCACAATTATGGATTGGTAAGCATGCTCAACTAGTAGAAACTGTTGAGCTATTTTTACAAAAAATTTTATGCAAAAATAACAGCTGTAACACCTGCATAACCTGCATGCACATTAGAGAAAAACAACATCATGCAATTGTATGGCTGCATCCAGAAAAAAACTATACCATTGATCAACTAGAAGATCTTTTTACAACAATCACATTTCAATTACAACCCAATGAGTTGTTTTTCTTTATCATTCAAAAAGCTGACTTTTTAACACCTGCATGTGCTAATAAATTATTAAAATCAATAGAAGAACCTCCACGTGGCTACCATTTTATATTACTTGCTGAACGTACCGAACAAATATTACCCACAATACGCTCACGATGTATTGAATACCAATTACACAACTCTACGCCATTATCATATGATACCAACCCAATATACGAATGTTTTACCAAAAAACTAGTAACTTCCGATGAATTTTCTAAAATTCTTGATACTGCTAACATCAATGAACGAGAAAGTATAGAATTGCTTGATGCAATATTGTATCATTGGATTACAATAGCAAATACAGCTATCAACAATCACAAAACATCCACAATTACATCTATCATCAACACTATAAAAGACGCTCGCCTACACCCACCTATGCCCGGAAGTAGTACAATTTTTTGGCATAACGTATATCTACAATTATATAAAGATTTACAGACCGGTTAAAATTTATTCACTATAAAAAATAACTTTTCAATGCATAAAAAACATTGTATTGTAATAAATAAAAAGTCTTCTTAACAATAAGAAATGAATACAATGATATCAATAAAAAATTTATTTTTGTTACTACTAATGTTCAATACCATTAACGTTTTTACAATGGATCCAGCTACTAAAATAGTAAAAAATATTTGTTGTACAATTGATGCTGATCTTCTTAAAATTAATAAACATCATTGTTTTAGATCATTTTCGAGTGCATTGTTAAGTTATTATAACACCATTTTTTTACCAAAAAAAACAGCTCAACAACTAATACAAAAAATTGAATCATATCTACCACGCAATTATAATCGTGATAAGAAAAAAAAGATCTTTGAGGAGCTCATTGAAAAACATTGGTATGTACATTATTTGATACACATTCTTATTAATAAAAAAATTAAAAAATTTGAAAATGTAAAAGGATCAACAGTCGATCTACTGTTATTTCCTGATTTTACCGATGATATCAATGGCATACAAGAAATAATACACACACAAGCGTATACATCATTTTTAAACAGAACTGGCATTAATAATCCAATAGTTGATATGCCATGCACGGAGTATACTGATATACAATTCACTATTTTATCGGGCCATACCAACGCAATAAATTCATCTTCTTTAATTATGTCTCTTGATAGCAACTACCTAAAATCACAAGCTATCAATGGAAAAACGATAATATGGGATATAAATAAAAAAGAACAAATACAGCTCAATGATGATATAACAATATGGGCCAATGGAGAAATTCCTTCCTGCATGTCTGGTGCCCTTGATAAAGAATGGCAATTTTTTGCTATAAGCACAGATCATAATGCTCGCTTCATTCATGAATTATCAATAAAATTTAACCTTCCCCTAAAAGAGAATTCCATTTTTCTTGTTAAGAAAATACAAACCGAAGGATATCTGTGTCGCCTTGCCTTAGCTAACAGCTTCTACAACAAAGAAGATCTAACTACCTTAATCAATTCAAACAGCTTTAAGGCAATTGATGGCTTTCCACAAAATCACCTTTCAATAAAAATTAACACACAACTTACCATATTATCTTCCTAGTAAATCAAGGATGTATTCCATGGCTCTACGCCTCAAAGAACTTTTGCATACACTCATACATCCAGAAAAGAATTGGAAAACAAATCTTTTGTATCAATGGCATGATATTATTGGATCCCTTCACAGTAAAGTGCGTATTGAGAAAATCTATGATGATACATTAATTCTTGGCGTATTTCATTCATGCTGGATGCAAGAGCTTTACCTATTGTCTCCGCTACTTATTAAAACAATTAATGAAAAACTAGACCAGCCACATATCAAACAGATACGCTTTAAACATGTTGGCCTCAAAGAATTACAAAAAAAAAGCAATCCGCACAACCTTGCAAAAAAAAAGAAAAATGCTGAATTAACCAAAGATGATGAGCGCACTCTTGCAAAAATTGCCGATCCTGCATTACGCAACGTACTTAAAGCATTTCGCATTCGGTGCTATCAGGAGTAATGGAATGAAGAAATATTATTTTTTGTTATGGTTCACGTGCACCATACTTGCCGATACCACCACAACGCTACATAATTATTTATGGGCAAATTATAATCATTTTTCAGGACAAAATGATCAAGCGAGTAAATGGTATAAAGAAATTTTTGCAACAAAGCATTCTCCCTATACCTATAAAGGATATATTAGCTTTCTCTATGATACACAGCAATTCAAAATCATAACCGCCCTCATACCGTCACTCAATAAAAGATTTGAAAAAGATCCTGAAATTCAGCTTCTTTTTGCCAATGCTCTTGAAAAAACTAACAATATAAAAGAAGCGGATAATCACATAATTAGATTAAGCCAACTGTTTAAAACAGATTCAGAAATAACTTTACGCGCATCACAAACATATATGCGCAGAAAAGAACCAGAAAATGCACTCCTCATTGTCGACTCATTTCTTAATAACACACCACGACGACCACACAATTTTGTTTTCTATTTTTTAAAAACACAAATTTATCTACAATTAAGCAAATTTAATGACGCTTTAAACAGTATTAATGCATGCTTAGAATTACATCCACAGTTTGATAAAGGATGGCTATTATATGCTTCTTTATGTGAAAAAGAAGGAAAAATCAAGGAGGCATTATCAGGATATGCTACCTTTCTTGAACACGCCCCAGCAAATCCAATAATAGAAAAACATCTCTGCGCTCTCACCCTTAAATATCAGAGCACACACAACAACAATTCTGTTTTACTATCAAATACAATTACCATTGAAAATGCGCTAACATTATTCAAACAACAACGATACTCTCAAGCTCTCACACATATTAATTCTTGTCTGGCGTTAGCACCAATGGATATTGAATGCAAATTACTTAAATTACACATTGTATCTGCCATGCAAGAATTTACTCAAGTAGAACACATTCTTACTGAGTGGATAACCAAAGAACCTGATACTGATATATGGACACAATCCCTCTATCTACTCACTCACCATACTATTTCACGTACGCACGTAATTAACATATTTAATACACTTATGAAACAGATTAAAAATAACGCATGGCTTAATCTTTATTGCGCAGATCTATGCATAAGAGAAAATCAAACAGATCAAGCAATTACCTGTCTTAACAATGCATTAACATGCGCTCTTGATAATCCACTACGTATAAAAACATTATATCAATTATCATTACTGCATTATGAAAAAGGCAATCATCAATTAATGCTCAATCATCTTGAAAGCGCCTATGCATTAAATCAAAACTCTGCCCACATTAATAATGCTCTTGCCTATTATTGGGCAACAAAAGGAAAAGATTTATCAAAAGCTCACTCATTTATTGCGGTATCACTCAGCGCCGATAGCACTAATCCTTATTTTTTGGATACTCACGCGCTTATTCTATATAAAGAAAAAAAGTATACACACGCACAAACAATACTTGAACAACTTGAGCATCATAACAACGGAACCATGCTTTTACATTTAGCACAAGTGAATTATGCATTGAATAATAAAGAAATTGCTGATAATTTAACTAAAAAAGCACACGTTTTAGTGAAAAATTATCATGAAAAAAAAGCACTCAATAAAATGGAACTATTATTAGCAAGCAAATAAAAAAAAAAATAATTTGTTGTGTTGCAGGAAAATCAGGCGGGCATATTATTCCCTGCTTGACGATTGCACAAGAAAATAATACTGATAATGCACAACAACATCTTCTCTTTTTTTCCTCAAACACACCCCTGGATACAAAAATTTTGGCACATAATCCAGCAGTCACGTGGCATATACCGTTGCCATTGAGCTCACGCGCACAATCGTTTGTAAAAACATTTTTCTCTCTATTTTTTGCATTCATAAGTAGCTTTTTTTATCTGTGCAAGCACAGACCAGAAAAAATTATTACAACCGGTGGCATTATCGCAATCCCAACCTGCATTGCCGGATTTATTCTCCGTATACCAATCATTATATATTCTCTTGATGCAGTACCAGGTAAAGCAATAAAAGCACTGACACCATTAGCCAGCTTCATTGTTACCTGCTTTGCAAGCACTCAACAGTATTTTCCTGCGCGCAAATGCTCTGTTGTTTCTTACCCTATTAAATATACAAAAAATGACAATCTTATTAATCAAGATTGTGCACAAAAAAAATTAGGCCTATCACCCAATAAAAAAACTATTGTAGTACTTGGCGGCTCTCAAGGTTCATTATTTTTAAATAAATGTATAAAGCAATGGGTTACCGATCCATCATATGATGCTAACGCCATAAATCTTATTCATCAAACAGGTAATGCCGACCCTACAGACTGGAATAATTTTTATCAATCTCACAATGTTACTGCACATGTTTTCAGCTATCACCATGATCTTGCACACATGTACACTGCTGCCGATCTTATCATATGCCGTGCAGGCGCGGGAACTTTATTTGAAATTAAATTTTTTAATAAACGATGCATCATCATTCCACTTAAAACAGCTACTACAAGCCATCAAGTTGATAATGCTCTTGCAATGGTTAATGAATGTCCGGAACTGTTTCAGACCATTCCACAAGATGTCATTGAAAAGGATCCCCATATTTTATTTACGCATATTACCGCACATATTAAACCATAATAGAAATTGCTCCCTGTTTGCCTTTTACACACGGCAAACCAGTGCGCTCATCAATAACTCTCTCTTGTAGAGATGGATCATACGAAAATTTTTCTGCATTTTCATTAAGAGCACGGTTAAACTTAAACCAAATAGGAAACGCCGTTCGAATAGGATATACATTCTGTCCCATTGAACGATTATCATCAAATCCAACATACACTGCTGTTGTTAATGTCGGCGTTGAACCAATAAACCAACACGTCCTTGAATCATTCGTAGTACCTGTTTTGCTCATCGCTTGTGGCTTAATCCAATTACATACACCATACGTTGCCTTAACACGCTCAAGACCCAAGCATAATGCAGCTTTCACTTGTCCAACAATACGACTATCAATCACCCGTTCAGTTTCAACAGTTTCTTTGTATATTCGCGTGCCCCATCTATCTTTAATCCACGATAATACATGTGGTGCAACATACACTCCATCATTAGCAAACACATTAAACATGCCTGCGCTTTCACATAATGTTGCATCAACCGTTCCAAGTGCTAGCGATGGGTAGGTATGAAAATTACTTTTAATACGACATTTTTTTGCCAAATCAATAACTGAACGTGCACCAACACGTAAAAATGTTTTAATGGTGACAATATTATTTGAATGAGACAATGCGTACGCCAAGGTAATTTGACCATTAAATTTTTTATCATAATTATTAGGTGCCCATACAACACCATCCTGTACCCATTGTGTAAGCTCATCAATTTCAGTATCAGCAAACGTCATTCCTTGTTGTATGGCAGCGGTATATATTAATGGCTTTATAATAGAACCAATTTGTCTTT
>F14TC_100084946_pt1 | contig 12481 bp, 8 predicted proteins | sample KannatnBrdUF14TC_FD_10806 | JGI IMG/M metagenome (IMG submission 10806)
GGCCAGTACACTTACTGGGATTATTATACTCGGGCACGCGAAAGAAATGTAGGATGGAGAATTGATTATTTTTTTATATCGAAAGAGATGCACAGTATTGTTTCTGGAGCAAAAATTCACATGGATGTGATGGGCAGTGACCACTGCCCAATAGAACTTGACTTAAAAATTTAACTTTTCAAATCACCTTTACTTATTGCATTTCATATATTTAAGGTGTAGTTCTGCAAAATACCACTAATTTACGGTATGGAATACTTACTTGATTCCCAGTAGATTTGAATAGCTTAATTAAGTAACTTTTATACCTGACTTAGAATTTAAATCAATTTCAATGTTTTTTCCAATTAAATCCATCTCAAATTAGAAATGACCTTAAAGAAAGGGAACCAAATGAGAGCCTTTATGACCGTATTTTTAATTTCTATTTCGTACAGTTTATTTGCGCAGTCTCATTGTGATAACCCTGTAGTTTATTCAGATCCTCCATCGCCATACCAGATCGGTTATTTAAGATTTGACGGCAAAGGTGATTTCATCAGGACAAATGACCTTGAAGCGCTTGAATTCAAAGGTGCAGAAAATATTTTAATTAAAACGAGGATCAAAGTTCGTGCAAGCTTAAAGCCACAGTATATTTTCGGAAAGTTCAATTCAAATAAGGGATGGATATTCGGATACCATACTTTTCAGTCGGGTTATGTCAGTATTTCATTCAGCAAAGGATGGAAAAATATTTATTACCTTGGCAGAGACACTACCTGGCATGAATATGAAGTAAGATACTCTAAAAACACAAAAGTATTAACTACATATGTTGACGGCAATCTGACATACTCATACACTGATTTTTCCTACGGTGATATACCAAATGGAGGTGCATTTACAGTAGGCAACACCGGCTTACTTCCGCTTTACGGGCCCCACACTGCAACGCTATATTCAATGTGGTTCAAGGGAGATATGGATTTCCTGAGGATAGACATAGATAATAAAAATATTGTAAACTATAATTTTGATGAAGGTGCAGGGCAGGTCGCAAGGGATTCTTCGTCATACTATATTGCAGACAGGGTTTACCCGGGTGTTTCTTTCTGCGGATCTTCGCATTTCATGCTTGGATGTCTTCCCTCTAAAGACACATGTGATCCTGCATGGGTAACCGAAGATAACTCCCCTCAGACAGGATTCAGTTCACTTGGCAGCGGAGTACAATACTGGTACTCAGGTGCAGACGGCCAGTATTTTGCCGAACATTATTCCCTTGGTTTAACAGTATGGAACGGGTATTTAATAAACGGCGGAAAGTTTAACCTTGCAGGGGGTGTTGAAGCGGAACATATTGCTAAGTGGGACGGAAATTCATGGTCACCTCTCGGCGGGGGCTTGAACCATGAAGTGGTTTTTATGACATCTTACGGGAATGACCTTTATGCAACCGGTTTTTTTGATACAGCATACGGCACTGGCGCAACAAAATATATTGCAAAATGGAATGGTGACTCATGGTCTTCGATTGGCGGGTTGAATAACGTAGGAACTGTTATGGCTGTTTATAACGGTGAGCTCATTGTAGGCGGATATTTTAATCTCGCAGGCGACGTGCCTGCATCAGGCATTGCAAGATGGGACGGCAAGGACTGGCACCCGATGCTCTCAGGAATGAACGGGCCGGTTTGGGCGCTATGTGAATATAAAGGAGAGCTTTATGCAGGTGGAAACTTTACTTCGGCGGGTGGGATGAACTGCAATTCAATTGCAAAATGGAATGGAAGCAGCTGGCAATCCTTAGGGCGGGGAGTAAGCGGGGGCGACAAAATAGTTTATGTTTTGAAGACATATAACGATGAGCTTTATGCAGGCGGCGGATTTATTGATATGGACGGAAAAGAATGTTACAATATTGCAAAGTTCGACGGGACGAACTGGTATCCAGTTGGCCAGGGTGCAAAAGGGCTTAGCTGCGTATCATCAGGCGGACACGTGATAGATATGCAGGTGTATAAAGATAACCTTTATGTTATCGGCCAGTTTATACAGATGGATGGGGTTAGCGCAAACAAATTTGCTAAATGGAACGGTGTGAATTGGTGCGGTATTGAATACGGAATAGACCTCAGGCCCGAAGACCTTGAAGTTTACCAGAGCGACTTGATCATAAACGGTGACTTCTTCAGCGCATCCGGAAATGAGTTCAGCAATATTACAAAGTATAACCCTGATAATATGAGTATCGGCATCAATAATAACCAAAATGTTGTATATGACTTCAGGCTTTACCAAAATTATCCAAATCCGTTTAACCCTGCTACAAATATTAAATTCCGCACCCCCGCAGCCGGGTTTGTAAAACTGGCAGTATATGATATCTCGGGTAAAGAGATAGCATCACCAGTGAACGGAGAACTGAATGCGGGCACACACAGCGTTAACTTTGACGGTACAAATTTTTCAAGCGGGGTTTATTTTTGCAAACTAATAACCGAAGGGTATACCCAAACTATAAAAATGCTAATGGTTAAATAATTATTTTTTAAATTTTAACCTTATATAAAACCAATAAATAAAGCTTATAAGACGGATAATAGCCTATGTACGGTATAGAATGATTACTCTATTATTGGTAGATTTGTATAGCTGGAACAATTAACTAAAATGAACAATATTTATATAAATGAGGCTTCTGATATTATGAACTCAAAAATTATTTTTTGAGCAGCAGGTTATTTTTAAAAATCGGAATAAGGGCTCTTGCATTTATTATCATATTTTTTATTTCATCAAACATATTTTCACAGACATGTGAAGGTCCCGGAAATTATTCCGTGCCGCCAACTCCGTATCAAAACGGGTATTTAATTTTTGACGGCAGAGGTGACTTCCTCAGAACAAATGACCTTGATGCAGTTGAGTTTGATAGCCTTACAACAGGATCATTTTCGATCGAGTCACGTTTTAAAATCACAAGATCGTTTACCCCTCAATATATTTTCGGGAAACTCCTTAACAAAGGCTGGCTGTTCGGTTATCATACAGATCAGTCAGGTTATGTGAGCATTTCTTTTTCAAACGGATGGCGAAACGTTTACTATCTCGGGAGCGATACAAACTGGCATGAATATGAGATAAAATACGTTAAGCAATCCAGGCTGCTCAGCACATATGTTGACGGAAACTTAACTTATTCATATCAAAATTTTACTTACGGAAATATTTCCAACGGCGGAGCATTTTCAGTCGGCAATGCAGGGTTCCTGCCTGAATACGGCAACCAGACTGTGAATATGTACAGCATGTGGTTTAAGGGAGCAATTGACTGGCTGAAAATAACTGTGAACAGTGAAAATGCTCTTAGCTATGATTTCAATGACTGCGCCGGACAGGTTGCAAGAGACTCGGCTTCATATTATATCACAGACAGGGTATATCCCGGTGTATCGTCCTGCGGCGCATCTCACTTTATGCTGGGTTACATGCCTTCAAAAGATACTTGTGACCCTGCATGGGGAAGCGAGGAAGCTAATCCTTATGCGACAAGATTCAGCCCAATGGGCTCCGGTATGCAGAATTGGCATTCGGGCGAAGACGGTAATTATTTTACGGATCATTTTTCACTATGCATGACAGTTTGGAACGGGTATCTGATCAATGGCGGCTTATTCAATATAGCTGGAGGAACGGGTGTAAGGAACATTGCAAAGTGGGACGGCTCAGTGTGGTCAAACCTGGGAAGCGGCCTAAGCAATGAACCGAAAGGGCTTGCGGCGTATCAGAATGAGCTTTACGCGACCGGATTTTTTGATTCTGCAGGAGGAAGTGAGGTAAATTTTATTGCAAAATGGAATGGCCAGAGCTGGAATCCGCTTGGGGAAGGATTAAATAATGCCGGCAATGTATTAGCAGTTTATAACGGCGAACTGATTACTGGCGGCTGGTTTACATCAGCGGGGGGGATATATTCTCCCGGTATTGCAAGATGGAACGGAAGTGAATGGAAGGGACTTGGAGCGGGGATTCTGGGAAGCGTAAATTCTCTGTGTGTTTATAATGGAGAGCTTTATGCGGGGGGAAGCTTCGAGTATGCCGGAACTTTATCATGCAACGGTATCGCTAAATGGGATGGCAGCGCATGGCACAGTGTCGGTTCGGGCATTGCCGGCGGAGACTTTATGGTGAGCGCACTTACAGTTTATAACGGAGAACTTTATGCCGGCGGTTCATTTGTTAACATGAACGGGATCTCCTGCAACAATATAGCAAGATATGACGGCACTGCGTGGAACTCTCTTGGCAGCGGGGCAGGCGGTATACTCTGCGCTTATTCAGGAGGATATATTACAGATCTGAAAGTCTGCAATAATGAGCTTTATGCAGCAGGCTTGTTTACGAATATTAACGGAATACAGGCAAATAAGCTAGCAAAATATAACAGGATTAATTGGTGCGGAGTTGAATACGGAACCGACCTCAGGCCTGAGAGCATGGAAGTTTACGAAGGAGATTTGATCATTAACGGTGATTTTTTCAGTGCATCCGGAACTGGATATGATAATATTGTTAAATATACTCCGCCTTTAAATATTACAGGGAATAACAACAATCATAATAACATTCCAAATGAGTATAAGCTTTACCAAAATTACCCTAATCCTTTCAATCCTGAAACAAATATCGACTTCCTGATCGCGGAAACCGGACCGGTTAAAATTAGTATTTACGATGCGCTCGGAAAAACAGCAGCAATTCTTGTTGATGAAGAAATGAAACCGGGTGTATATAGCATTAAATTCGGAGGCGCAAATTTCCCGACGGGTATTTATTTCTGCAGAATGGAAGCAGGAAATTTTAAAGATACAAAAAAAATGCTGCTTGTGAAATAATTATTTCATCAAATTATTAACCACATTAATATACCTTGTCTTCATTATATCACGGCTTATCTTATCATAATCAGCGCGGGCATTTTCAGTTTTTTGTTTAACAAGTTCCTTGTTATAAAACACTTCTTTAATTCTTTCAGTTAGCTCATCAGTGTTTCCAGAGTCAAAATAAAATATAGATTCCTCCCTGTAATACCTCATGTAAGTATTGAGCCTGGTGGCGATAACAGGTATTTTTAAATATATTGCTTCAATCAGCTTGATAGTATAGAATAAGTCACTGTAAATGTTTTTCAGAGGAGGCAGTATTAAGACCCCTGTTTTAAGGAATTCTTTCCTCATATCCTCCGGCTGCAGGTAGCCCATATACTGTACTTTATCTTCTATTCCCAGCTTTTTAGCAAGGTTCAGGATCTCTTCAAGTGCAGGGCCATCACCATAGAGCCTGTAGATGAGTTTATTGAAATCCGCTGGAGGCATCGATCGTTTCTGTGTTGCCAGTGATTCAACTATAATTGTCAGGTTAAGAAGCTTTACAATTGTTCCGTTATATATGATCGGGAATTCTCCTTGTGTTTCATGCCTGGGCTCCGGGAATTCATCCGGGTCAACAGTGTTCATAACAACGTGCAGTTTCTTTTCCAGGTTTTTATTTCTTCCTAAAAAAATATCCTTTGCATTATCATGAATGGTCAATACATCATTTGCAAGCTTAATTGAAAGCGATTCCGACAGCTTTAAGAGCTTTATTTTAAATGAGGAGTCCTTCGCGCCTGTTCTTGCCATGTAAAGCTCAGGAAAAATTTCATGCAGGTCGAGTATCAGCTTTGTGCCAAAGAGCTTATTCCATATAGCTGCAAATATCAAGAAGTCAGGAAGTGTGTGAACATGAATTATTTTAAACCTGTATTTAATCCCAAGATATAAAAGGAGAAAAGAGGAGATCCATGTGAAGAATGAATATTCAAAAAATGTTAAAATAAAGCTGGAGCGTTTTTTTGCTACAGGGATACGGTAAACGCGGTTCCCGTTCCAATTCTCAAAATAAGGGTCCCTTTTGCGTTTGCTGCAGATGACGACGCAGCTTATCCCTGATTCATTAAGCGCATTCATATAGCGCCTTACACGAGGGTCGCGGGGGAATTCCTCATACACAAGATGGCACACCGGGTAACTTTTTTTATAGGCCATAATCACGTGAATCCATGTTTATAAACGCTCTGTTTTTTTAACATATTATTATGGATTTAATATATTAACAAATATATTTATTATTAATCGTAAAAATTACACAATTCTCAATATTGGAGAAAACTTCCATAATTAACCCTGTTTGCAATAAAATAAATTTTATTCTTAGCCGAAATATCTTTTTTAAACCGGGGGGTAAGCTTTGCTGAAGGGCACTTCCTGGAAAAAGATTTTCAGATATTTGGTATTACCGCTTTTGGCATTTGTTATACTGGGCGGAATTTCTACTTATATTCATCTGAAAAACAATACTTTAAATGCAGGTAATGCACTCAGCCTGAACGTAAACCTGGTTTTAATGAGCCTTCTGGTGCTTGGCGGACTTCTTATCCGTTTTTTCAAATGGCATTTTTTTCTGAGAATATATCTTATCAGGATAAAGATAAGAAAAAGCCTTTTCATTTTTTTCACAAGCCTTTTCGTGAATTTATTCTTCCCTATGTTGATCGGCGAAATGCTCTCGAAAAATTATTTCCTGCGCAAAGAAGGATATACTTATTCATTCAGGAATTTTTCAATTCTGATCCTTGAACGCCTGCTTGATATAATTGCAATCCTGATCTTCGGACTCCTTTTCATGAGCTTCAGCACAGAAAAGGCGCTGGTTAATTCACCGCAATTATACCTCTATGGAGGAATAACCATCTCTGTGATAGCAGTTATAGGACTCCTATTATCTAAAAAAATGTATTTCAGCTTTAAGTTCATTATTTCTTTTCTGATCGGCTGTTTGGGATGGGCGGTAATTTATCTGATCTATTTTGTTTTGCCTCAGGGGGTGATGAATTCGGTTTCTTTTTATGATTTCGGTTATATTTTTTCTAATAACCTTGTGTTCTATTCTACCACACCGATGGGAATTTTTGTATCAGGTAATTATCTCTACATTGCGCTTGCCGAATTCATTAAAGACCCTGCTATTTTGGTACAGACTGTGATCAATATACGTTTGGCATCAATTCTGCCAACGGTTGTTGCCGGGATTTTCGGGATCATCAGCGCCGTCAGCGCAAGGCGCAGGCCGCAGGAATTCCATTTTGACGAGATATCGGATGAATATGCCGAAATGATACCGGAACATATAAGGGAGCGGCTGATAACCCGGAAATGCGGCATGATAATGGATGACCTGAAAGGGGTGCATCAGACACTTAACGGATTGACTGGTCTTGACCTGGGCGGAGGGAAAGGCTGGTACACAAGCAGGCTGATCGATCTTACAGGTTCGGATAATATTATACTTGTAGAGCGCTCCGTTAACCAGGCTGATGACGCGGTTAAACGGGATGCGAGAATAAAAACAGTGATCGCTGATATCGCTGAGCTTCCGTTTGAAACTAACTCCGCTGACTTTGCCTTTTCGATTAATGTATTCCACCATCTTGATGACCGCGATGCACAGCGAAGAGCTTTTGAATCATTAAGCCGTGTGCTTAAGCCCGGCGGCAGGTTTTATCTGCATGAAATGAACGTCAAAAATATTTTCTTTAAGCTTTATATGAACTATTTTTTTCCGCTGGTTAAAACTATTGATGAAGGCATCGAGAACTGGATAGACCCAGGGATGAACGAGATAGGCAATTTTAAATCAAGTAAAGTTGTATATTTTACATTTATGCCTGAGTTTGCGGGTAAAACTGCAATTAAATTATTTGAGCCAATGGAAATGAAGCTTGAAAACTCAAAATTCGCTAAGTACTCCGCTCATTATTTCAGGGTATTTGAAAATATGAAACAATCCTGAAAGCACTAATATGGAACTGCCTGTAATAAATTTCGACTGTAAATATTTCGCAGGGTATAAACCATGCAGGCCGAATAAAGAGCTTGGTGTTTTTTGCGGAGCATGTGAGTTTTATGAAAAAGATGAAAGTATAAAAGAAGAATTCCCAGAAATCCCCGCGGCAAATACGCTGTCTGAGGGTGAAAAAAAGATAATCATCATCAAGCTTGATGCGGTGGGCGATGTTCTGAGGACGACATCAATATTACCATCATTGAGAGGAAAATATAATGATTCAAACATAATATGGATCACAAAGGAAAGATCTTTTGAAGTGCTGAAGGATAACAGCCTTATAGACGAAATATATTTTGATTCAGACGAGCTGGAGAACATTTACAATGATGAATTTGATATAGCAGTAAACCTTGATAGCAGCCCCGAGAGCTGCGCAATTATGGAAAGAATAAATGCCAAAGACCGCTATGGCTACTCGCTTGCAAACGGGAAACCCTATCCTGTAAATACACTTGCAAATAAATGGTATTTAATGGGAGTTGACGATAACACAAAAAAAGCGAATATTAAATCCTATCACAGGATAATTCATGAAATTTGCGGGCTTGAATATTCAGGCTCACGTCCGATCCTTGAAATGTCTTCGGATAAAATCGGGCGCTCAGAACAGTTGAGGAAAAAATTCGGGTTGAATAATTATGATGAGCTGATACTTGTAAACCTGGGCGGGGGAAACCGCTGGCAGTATAAGAAATGGACCAAAAAGGGATATATTGACCTTGTTAACAGGCTTAGTGAACATAGCCAAAGAGCAGTAGGCATTATTGCGGGTGATGAGGACAGGGACTTTTATAAAGAAATATCAGATGAAATTACAAAAAGAGACAATTTGATTTATTTTGGGTGTGATAATTCATTGGAAGATTTTATTTGTATCATTTATCTAGCGGATAAGGTGTTCACATCTGATTCACTTGGGTTCCATATTGCTACTGCGCTTGGTATATATACAGTCGTTATCGTGGGACCCACATCACATACTGAGCTGGATGTTTTCGGAAATGGCGAGATCCTCTTTTCGTCTAAAGTTGACTGCCTCTGCTGTTACCTGAACAGGTGTCCAAAAACCGTTACCTGTATGAATACAGTTGATGCTGAAGATATAATAAAATATCTTGAATAGGGATAACAGATAGTGATATGAAATTGATCTTTGTTACATCAGAGAGCATGCTGGACCACAGCTATACAATGATCCGTGAGCTCAGAAATCATGTTGAGCTTACTTCATACATTATTGCAAAAGAAAAGAGCGAAGAGCTTAAAGATTTTTGCCGGGACTTGAATTCTGTATTTGTACAGAGATATTCTTTTAAAAATCCCTTAAGCATGCTTAAAGAAAGAAAACTGTTTAAAGAGCTGAAAAATAAAAATGCTGACCTTATTTGGTTCGATAGGACTACATTTTATCAGACACTGCTATTGAAGAATTATTTAAAAAACTACCTTATAAATATCCATGATGTGGATCTTCATCCAGAAGAAAAAGATAAACACGGCATATGGACCCAGAAGCTGATCTTCAAACGGCACAGGAACCGCATTGCTGTTATGAGCAGAACCCAGGCCGCGATTTTTGAAAAACTTTATGGGATAAAGCCATTTTTGCTTCAGCTCCCTATAATAGATTATTATGGCGTAGTTACTCCCCTACCCAAACGGGAGCCAAAACCCGGCGATAAAGTTAAATTCTTTTTTTTCGGCTCAGTATTGCCCTATAAAGGGCTTGAAAACCTGATAGAAGCTGCCGGGATATTATCCTCTAAAGGTGCTGAATTTGAGCTGAACATTTACGGCAAATTAAAATATAACGAGGCAGAGTTTACTGAAAGAATTTCTCAGAATAAAAATATTACTCTTGTTGATAAGTATGTAGACTATAAAGAAGTATCTTCAGTATTTTCATCAAATGATGTGTTAGTTATTCCGTATATACAGGTATCACAGTGTGGTCCCCTTCTTATAGCTTACAGCTATAACACCCCGGTCATTTGCAGTGACCTTGACGGATTCAAAGAGTATGTGGACGAAAATAAATCGGGTCTATTATTTTCCTCCTCTGCAGGTCTCGCTGAAATGATGGAACAAATAATAAAAGACCCAGCACAAATTGGAGCAATGAGCGCTTATATTAATAAAGAAATCCATGATAAATTTTCAATGCAAAGCTTTGCCGGAAGCTATGTATCAGAATTCAAAAAGGCCGCTGGAATATGAGTTAGTATTAGTGTTGCGTAATTACGTTTATTCTTTATGCAAAAAATGCAATATTTGATAATAATTTGCCGTAAATGCCTTCAAAACCCAGGAAAATAATTGTCATATGTCATAATTATGAGCCGGTTAATACCCCAAAGAGTCCAGACCCTGAGAACAGGTTTTATACATATGGATTCGGCGGCAACATGGGGAAAAATATTAAAAAATATTTAAGCGATTATGAAGTGGAAGTATGGCGTCTTGACGGATATACAGATAAATATCATGAGAATGTTGTTGCGGATGTAAGGTTCCGTGTTTTTCCTTCGATTCACAGGAAGAATATCTTTGATTTTTCCTTTAAGTTCATCAGGGACCTTAAGAAAGAAGTCAAGCTTAATGATCCTGTGCTGGTTGTACTGCATACTCATTACTGGGTGGCATATCATATGCTGTTTTTCTTCAAACATTCTAAAATAATAACAACTCACCATGGTGACTGGTCTCCTTTTTTCAGGGTTCGCAGCACAAAGGGGCTAAGAAAGCTGAAAGCAAGGATCGATATGTTCTTTGAAAAAAGATTATTTAAAAATATTGATTATGTTTTCACTACTGATCTTAACCAGATCCCCTATTTCAGGATGGCGAACCCGGATATAAAATATTTTTTATGGAGCACAGGGGTAAATTTTGAAAACATGGCACAGGTACCAAGAGAACAGGCACGTAAAGAGCTTGGCTGGAGCATAGATAAAAAATATATACTTTATGTGGGGAAGCTTTATAAATACAAACAGGCGGATGACCTTATCAGAATCTGGCAGGAAATAAAGAAAACACGCCCCGAGGTGGAGCTTGTCGTTATAGGCAACACCCCGGATGATCCATGGGAGGAATTTCATGATATGGCAGAAAGATCCGGTGCTATGATGCTTGGCAGGGTTTTAAATAAGGACCTGAATAAGTATTTTTCTGCTGCTGATGTTTATGTGCTGTTTGCGCTGAGGGATGATTACTTCGGGGGTACGGGAATAGCAACCCTTGAAAGCCTTGCATGCAATACCCCTGTTGTGAGCTATGCAATGAGGAACTATATCGGAGATAACGCAGCTGAAATATCTGAACTTCCTGATACGGTTGAAAAATACAAAGAAGCCATATTAAAAGTAATTGATAACCCTCATTTTTACAGGAATATGAGGGAAAGTGTTTCGAAATTTTATTCACACGAATCAATTTATAAAAGAACTCGTCCCGTTTTTGAGGAGCTGTTTCAGCAGAGGAAAAATTAGGATCTGAATGCCGGAAGAATACACATTTGAAAGAATTTCAGCATCCAGGCTTTATGATATAAAGCTTCTTTACCTTGATTCGTTTGGCGAAGATGTCTCCATGGATTTTGTTGAGAAGAAATATGATACATCGGCTTTTGGAGTGCGTGATATAGGATATATAGCCTATGATGGAGTGGGGATACCGGCGGCTTATTATGGAGTATTTCCCTGCAGGGCATCTATTGGCGGAAACGCTTATCTTTGCGCCCAGTCCGGTGACACGATGACTCACCCGAACCACAGGGGGAAGGGGCTATTCATCAAGCTCGCAAAAATGACATATGAGCTTGCTAGGGAAAACGGGATAAAATTTGTGTACGGTTTCCCGAACGATAACTCCCTGCCCGGGTTTGAAAAAAAGCTTGGCTGGGTTTGCCCTGAAAAATTCAATGTTTATTATATACCAGTTTCTCGTATACCAATCGCGATTCTTAGTAAATGGAAAGTTACCAGAAATTTGTATTACAAATATATTGTTGCATCCCGGCTAAGGAGTTTGAAAACCAAAAAAGAATATTTTGAAAATCCATTGATAAATAATAATGACGGAGGAATATTAAGGGATAAGGATTTCTTTGAATATAAAAACTATTTTAAAAAAGAATTGATTGAAATTAACGGAAAATGTGTATATATCAAGGTTGATTCTTCTTTAAGAATTGGTGATATTGAATCCGTTGATGAAGAAAATTTCTATTTAATCCTTCAAAAACTATTGAAACTTGCAAAATCGCTTGGATGTTATAGACTTATTTTTTATTACAGCCCGGGGGTTAAGTATGATAAGTATCTTTCGGCAAAGTATGCTTCTCAAAAGGGTTCACCAATTGGGGGAGTTGATCTTGGAAGCGGCGTGGATCCCGGTTCATTGAAATATTCACTTGCAGATCTGGATACGTATTAACTTGTTTTTACAGTAACTTATTCTGAATTTGAAAAGGAAACTAAGGAATATAATCGCAGCCCAGCTTGGATTATTATTAATTCTCTCAGGTACAATAAGGCGGGCAAAAAAC
>F14TC_100307586_pt1 | contig 12348 bp, 16 predicted proteins | sample KannatnBrdUF14TC_FD_10806 | JGI IMG/M metagenome (IMG submission 10806)
CTTTCTTGGCCTTCTGCCAGGCCTCGACCAGTTGGCCGGCCACGATGCCCGCCAAGCCCGTGGCGGCGGCGGCGAGCGCCCCGAAGCCCGTGCCCAGCGTGGCCACCGAGCCCACCAGGCGCGCGATCGCGCCCCCCGTGGTCCCCAAAGCGGGCGCCAGTTCAAAGGCCAGCGGCGAAGCTAGATTCCTGATGCCCGCACTCGCCCGCTGGCTTTCTTTCCCCATGCGGTCGAGGTCGCGAATGAAGTCGTTCAGAACCCCGCTGGACTCGTACTTGACCTTGACGACCGTCTCGACCGTGTTCTTTTCGCCGGCCATCTAATCCGCCCAGCCGATCAAGGCGTCATCGCCCGTGAGCTCCGTGGCCCCGGTCGGCGCTTTGCCGTCCAGCAGAATCCGGTAGTCGACCATCGTTTCGCTGATCGGCGAGAGCCAGATCACCGAGGGCCGCACATGGCAGCGCCGCGCGAGCAGCGCGATCTTGTCGCGGATATTCGGCGCGACCTGGCGCACGTACGGCATGTGCTGCTCGCGGAACAGCCGGACGGGTCGGCTCGGCGCCGGGAGCACTTCCTCGGCCAGCGCGCCGAGACTCTGCTGATACGCGCGCGTGGCGGCGCCGATGCCCCCCTCTTGCGCGGCCTGCCGTGCCAGATCCTCGTCGGTGAACCACCCGACCGCGTGCCCATAGCCGCAGACGCCCTCGAGCGCCCCGTCGCCTAAGCGGTGCACCGATTCGAGCGTCAGGATCGGATCGACGGCGGCGCGGGCCAGGAGGCTCAACATCCACGTTTGAATCTGCACGAACTCCGCCATGCGTTCGGCGGCCGTCTGCGCTTCCGAACACTTGGTGCCCGGCGGCACATTCGGATAGCCGTAGAAGAACACCGCCGTGGGCAGATCGCGGCAGATCACCATATAGCGCTCGCCGTTGAGGGTGACGGCGACCGGGAAGTCATCGAGCATCTCAGGCGCTCGCGGGCTCCGGCACGGGTTCGGGTTCGGGTTCCGGCACCGGATCGGGATCTTTCGGCTCTTTGGACCGGGCTTCGGCGCCACCGTTGTCCATCGCTTTCACCTCGGCTTTCCAGAACTCTTGCATCTCTTGAAAGATCACGTGCGCGTCGTCGCCCAGGCGTTTCACGTCCTCCACGGTCATCGGCGGATCGATGACCGCCCGCGCGATGGCCATGTGCAGCGCCTCGAGCATCTCGACGCGGCGGCTCACCCGCGCGGCGGGCGGCAGCGCGGCCAGCCACGCGAGCTCGCGCGCAACGGCCTCGTCATTTAGCGTCTGAAGCTGCGCCTCCGTCTCATTCCCGGTGCGCGGGGGCCGCGCCAGCTCCGGCGGATCCGGCGGCAGCAGCGTGAGATATTCCAGCCGTCCCAGGCGCCGCACGGTGATGTCGCCATACTGGGTGGTGACGACCTTTTCGGTCGCGGCCCGGAGCGTCTTGAGGTCGAGCCGTTTCATGCGTCGCTCCTCACCTATACGTTGTCGAGCAAATAACTGTAGTCATCGTTCCCGGCGCTGAGCGTGGCCAGCAGCGTCGTCGGCAACGTCAAGATCCCGTCGCGCGCGTCCAGGCCTTGCGACACCACTTGCAACTGGGCGCCGCCCGTCGCGCCGAAGCGCACTTTGATCTGGTTCCACGGCACGGTCGGGCCGCCGACCTGGAAGGTGCAGTCTTTCAGCGGGGCGCCGTCGCGCAGCGCGACCCACCAGCTCGAGGTCGTCTGGCGGTCCACCTCGGGATCGAAATTGATGCGCGGGTTGCGGTCCATGACCGCCGAGCCCGCCACGCCGTTGACGGCGTTTTCGCTCGGCACGTAGACGACCGCCTGGTTCACGTTGAACGTGAGATCGCGAAAGCGCGGCGCATAGTTCGTGGCACCGATCTGGAAGTTGGCGGACACGAGCCGCGGGTAGCCCGGCGTCGTGATGAGCGTCCCGGGCACATACGTGATATCGGCCATCTCCTCGACCTGGCCGAGGAGCGTGAACGACCAGAGCATGCCGCTGCCGGCGGTGACCCGAAAGCTGTGCGTGCCGACGCACCCCGTCAACTGGATGCTATGCGCGAGGCCGCCCGGCACGTCCTGCACGAGGTAGACCGTGAAACTCTCTTCGGTGTCAGTCGGCTGATACACGAGCGAGCTCGGCGAGGCCGGCGGCGGATTCGTAAAGACGCGCCCGTTGCGCGTGGCCCGCAACGGTCGATCGATGTTCGGCACCACTTCGGGGCTGTCGTCATACGCCGCCCCCGCCCCGCGAAACCACATGTCGAACGACACGCCCCCGGTCTGGGCGCCGAGAATCGACGGCACGCGGCCCATCAAGCCGGCCGTCATCGTGTTTTCGATCTCGTTGGACGGCGGCGAATAGCGGATCGAGGTGGCGATCACCTGGATGATGTCCGCGGCGGTGTAGGTGCCGCCGAGCACGTCCACGCCGGGCGTGGTTTCCTTCTTCATGACCACCTGCGCGCGAATTTGCCTCGGGATTTCCATGGTGCCCCCTAGCCCAGCGTCATCACTTCGTCGAAGTCGACCGCGAAGCCCTGGCGGAAGGCGCGCACATGCTCGCCGAGCACGCCCGGATCAAACTCCGCTTGCCCGACCGGCCAGAGACTGCGCGCTTGCGGCACCCCCGGGATCGCTTCGGCCCGGGCGCACAGGGTGTCGAGCACGTCCTTGCGCAAGCGCAGACACCACGTATCGGCGGCAATCTCGGTGCCGTGCACAAAGCCGACGACATCGAACGCGAAGGTGTTCCGGTAGCCGATGGCCCCGCCGACCGAGACCATCCCTTCCACGTCTTCCCCGAGCTGGTAGCCCGAGCCGTCGACCGCCATCGTCACGACGAGCATGGGACATTGCCCGATGCCGGCCGTGCTCATCGGCAGATCCCGCTGGACGCGCGGCGGATTCGGATACGTCCCGCCCCATGGGCGCACGCCCGTCATGCCCTGCAGCAGGTCGATCACCACGCGGAGGGCCTGTTCTTCCAGCGGTTCATTCATGCCGCCCGACCGACTTGACCCCCGACACCGGGTGTCGCAATGAACCGCGCGATCTTGGCGGAGACCTCATCGAAGGCCGTGACAATGTCCGGTTGGCTCTCTTGGGCGGCCACTTGCATCCACGGCCGGGCCGAGACGCCGGGATGCTGAATCGACTTCGCGCGCACGAGGTGCCCGCCCTTGAAGAACGTGAACCCTTTCTTCTCGGTGGTCAGCGTCTGCGCCGGGAAGCCTTGATGCAGGATCCGCAGATAGAAGCTGGGCGTGCCCACGGTCCCGATCACGCCATCGCGCGTCGTGCGGATGCGAGTCCGGAGCGAGCGCAGGCCCTCGCCGGTGCGCACGCGCAGGAAGCGCCCGCTGAGATTCTGCTGGGCCCGCCGCGTGACGGCGGCCGTCGCCTTCTTCATCGCCTGCTGCATCCACGCCACGACCTGCGGCGTCCGCGGCACCGATACGGCCATCTTGACGTCGACGTCGATCGTGACAAAGGCCATCAGGCCACCATCCGCCCGCTGCGGTAGGGCTCGAGCAGCAGCGTCGCGCGCCGAGGCAAGGCCGCATCGAAGAGCGTCATCCCGCCACTGGGCAGGTTGACCGTCGTCACGTCCTGCAGCCCTTTGGATTGATCGGTCCAGAGTTTCTTGACGACCTCAAGCGCGCCCTCCTCGAGATCGCTGGGGATCGTCGGATAGCCGGCGGTCGGTTCGAGCACCCACCCGCCCGTGTAGGTCACGAGCAAGTTCGTGGCGGCATACCAGGACGGCGTCCAGCCCCCCGCGCGATACAGAATGTCCGGCGTGAAGGTCGGATCCTCACACGAGGCCATCAGCACGACGTCCTTCGACGAGGGCTCGCCGTCCGCTTCGCTGCGCCAGACCGTCAGGACGACGCCGTTCATCGTGACGTCGATCGGCTGGGTGGCCGCGATCGGCGTATGGAGTAAAAACAGATCCGTGGCGCACGGCCCGCGCAGCCGGAGATTCGTGTAGGTCGCCTTCGCCAGCGGGCGCCGACACCAGCGCTCGATCAGCGACGAGGCGCGGTTGATGACCTCCTCGATCCGGGCATCATCGCCAGGCGTCATGCCGCCCGGCTGAATGAAGTGGCGCGCCGCCGAGAGCGTGACCAACGCATTGGGGTTGAGCGGCACCGCTCACCTCACGGCCCTGAGACCGGACCGATGTCGACACTGAATTGCGGCAAGACCTCGAACACTTCAGCGCGCGCCTCGTTCAACGCCGTGTGCAGGCGTTCGGTCGTGCGATACAGCCCTTGCGCGCGCGCCTTGAGCATCAAGGCCTCAATCTCGCCCACGATGGGCGACGGCTTCACGGCGCCCGTTTCTGCGCCTTCGGCAGCGTGGCGCGCTCGGCCTCCTCGGGAACGACGGCCGCCGACGGGGCGTCGGCGACCGCCTGCGCGATGCCATGCGTGAGGAAGTGCTCGGCCCGCGCTGCACTCGCCACCTCGTAGACTTCGCCGCCCTCGTAATTGCGGTCGTTGTCCGCCACGCTGATGAGAAAGCGCAACTTCATGTCGTGAACGCGAAGAACTTGACGGGATTGGTCCCGGCGTTGAGGAGGTCGCCGTCATGGCGCGAGAACGCCAGGAACGCGACCTGGTGAAATTCCGCATAGCGCTCGTCGAGCCGCAGCAGCGTGATGTCGCGCACGTCGCGGATCAGGTACTTTTGCAGCGCCCCGAAGATCATGGTCCGGCTGCCGTTGGTTTGCGTGCTGACGAGGTCGTTATTGATGATCACGGGGTAGCCGAGAATCGTATCGGGGAAGGCGCCCGCGATGCCGTTCAGCGCTGGGAGCCAGATCGGCCGGCCGGCGGTGTCCACCAGCTTTTTGATCCGGCTCAACATCACGTCGCTCATCATCCACGAGGCACCCTGGCGGCGATACGCGATATCGACCGAGGCTTCCATGTCGACCAAGTGCGCATAGAGAATGCCGCCCGCCACCGAGCCGGTCGGCGCCAAGCCGGAGGTCGCGCGCGTCACGATGCCCCACGGCAGCGTGGTGCCCGCGCCGACCGTGAAGTGCGTGTTCGTGATGCGTCCGATCCGCTCGCCGAGCAAATCACCCAGCACTTCGCCGACGTTGATCGACGAGTCCTGCATCATTTCGACGGAGACCAGGACCTGCTTGGAGCTGTACTTGAACGCCTTCAGGACGAGCTGCGCGAAGGTGACGTCCTGGTTCGCGACGGCGGTGTTCTGATCGAGGATCACGCCGACCTGAGTCGTGTCGTTCACGGTCGGGATCGGCAGATCCGCGCCCGTGTCCGTGCGCAGGATCGTGGAGGCCTGGCGCATCCCGCCGAAGAACAGGAGCGCCTTTTCGAGGGAGCGCATCATTTCGTCGGGGACCGTAAAGAGGCCGGCGGCGCCGGTCAGGGTGCTTTGCGCGCGCAGGTCCCAGTCGCGAACATCCTGCATATTGCGCGGGGGTTTTTGCGCCAGGCGCATGTGCAGGGTGCGATTGCGGAAGTCCAGCCCGACCCGCTTGGCCGCTTCGATGTGCCGCTCGGTGGGCTCCTGATCGGAGCCGGCAATGAACCACCCGCGCAGGGCGTCGGTCAGGTCTTCCTGGCCCTGCCGCAGGCTGGTGATGGCGCGCGTGGACGAGCGCTCGTCGCCATTGGAGGCGCCCGGGCGCATGGGCTCCACCTTGCGCTCCTGGGCGACCTCAAAGCTCCGGGCCAGCTCCTCCTGCTTCTCGAGCATGACGACATGGCGGCCGAGCGAATCGATCTCGTCATGCCGGCGCTGCCACTCTTGCTCTTCCTCGGCCTTGAGGACGTCGCGCTTGTCGTCGTGCGCCTTCTTGAGGATCTGGTTGGCTTCCTCGGCGAGGGCGACGCGCTTTTCCCGGAGTTCCTTGGTGGTCATCGGCGGCGTTCCTTCTGCTCGCCGATGTCAGTGCGCGGGGCCGTAAAACGCCGAAGGCGCCGCGCCATCGGCGAACCTATGGTTTAGGTTCGACCGACTGCGCGGCGCCCGCTCAACAGGGACGCATCGCGTCAGGCGTCGCCGTGCCAGACCGTCAAACGGTCTGGACGGCGGATCCTACTTCGGGCGGAAGCCTAGCGACTCACCCCGAAACTGTCAATGACAATTTGTCATCGCATTTTCCGTGGGCGCGAGCAGGAGAAATGCTTCGACCCATGCCAGGACACAGGCGCGGGATATTTGCTCGAGTTTTCCCTCTAGCGATCGGCGCATCTCAGGCTACAGGGCCTTCCTCGGGTTGCGTGGACCCCTTCGCCGACCGCATACGGGCGATCACGTCGAGCTGTGCCGGGCTCAACGGACGCTGCTTGCCAACCCGCCACCGGAACTCCTTGAGGGGCACCTTGTAGAACCAGCCGACTGCCTCCCCGCCCTGGGTACTGACCTTGACGGGCCGGTAGCCCGCTCGCTCAAGCTTGGTCACTGTGGGCGGGTAGGCGGTGAAAATGCTGACGATCGCTTCGTCGGGGGCGAATCGGAAGGTCGTTTCCATCTCGGCTCGCGTTGTCATGGCGCAAGTCTCCTCGTGGGGGTGTCCTGTCGAGAGTCGTGGACAAGACAGTACTACAACCCCATCTTCGCCGCCGACCATTTCAGCCGCTCCGCCACGGTGACCGGGCGCCCCTTGTAGACCTCGCGCATTTTGGTGTCGAGGGATCGCAGCGCCACCTCGGTCTGCGGGTAGGCCGGCCAGGTCACGATGCTGACCTCCCGGACGAGCATGTCGGTGACCACGCGCGTCGGCGGATCCGTCTTGAAGTCCCAGTCATCGCCCTCGGGCATCGTGCGGAACGCAAACGACATTCCCTGGACGTCACGCCGCCGGATCGACTCGACGATGTCTTGGCCGCTCGAGGTGGCCGGGGGATCGATCTCCACGCGCAGCCCGTTGGCGTCTTTCTCCACGCGCAGCGTGCCGGCGCTCAGCCGCCCGAGGATCCGCGCCGAGTCGTGGTCGACCAGCGCCCGCAGATCGATGCCGTCTTTCAGCGTGCGGTCCACGGCGCTGGGCGCGATCGACTCGCGGAAGCCGCCGAGGTTCTCCGACAGGCGATCGAACACGATCGCGTAGCCGCGGATGATGCGCGCAAGCCCGCGCGTTTCAATGCCGATCTCGCCGCCGGTTCGGATCTCCAAGTCGCTCATCGCCGCACCTCACACCAAGTCAAGATTGAGCTCGCCCAAGTCCAACTCAAGGCCAAAGGTGTCGTCCTCGACGGGTCGGATAACCCGTCCCTCGCCGCGCAGCGTCGCCACGCCGAACCGCACCGCGCCCCGGCCCGTGATCGTCTTCGGACGCGGCTTGGGCTTGGGCGGGATCGGGAAGAGCTGGACCCGTGCCGCCTTGACACCGCCCGCGCCGGGTAGGATCTCGGGCTGGGTCGCATCCGCGCCCACCGCATTGGCGGTACTGGTCCCGGCCGCCTGCGCGACCGATCCGGCGGTGACACCGCTGACGGCGGTGACCGACGCGAGGCCGCTCGAGGCGCCATTGCTCGCGAGTCTCGCGGCGCCAACCGCCTGGACCGTGGCGAGGCCAGCCGAGGAGCCGACGCCTTCTCGGATCGGGCTCGCGCCGTTCTCGCCGACGGCCGAGACGCTGGCCAGACCCGCGGCATTTCCGACGCCTGCAGCCACGACGGCACTGACGCCCGTGACGATCGCCACGCCCGCCGACGAGGCAAGGCTGGCCGTAGCCCCCGCCCCGGTGGCGCCAACGGTCGCCGTCCCCGTCGAACTGCCAACGGCCCCGATGAGCCGGCCGCTGGACGCCTGCGCCGTCGCCGAACCGGTCGCCGAGGCGGTGGCCAGCGCCACGGCGGTGCCCGTACCCGTCGCCGTCCCGACCCCTGCGGCGGTGCCCGTGGCCAGCCACCGCGCCGCCCCCGTCGCCGTCACGGTGGCGGCCCCGCTCGCTAACCCATTGGCTTCCTTGATCGGGCTGGCGCCGTTCTCGCCCTGGCCGGATACGGTCGCGACCCCGGCCGCATTGGCGACGACGGCGGCGATAGCGCCACTGACGGCGGTTACGGAGGCCGAACCCGCTGAGAACGCCCCAGAGGCGCTCAGAGCGACGCTGGCGCTCGAGACGGTCGATACCCCTCCCGCGCTGCCGATCGCCTGCCACAGCGCCAGCCCGGCCCCGGTAGAGACTCCTAGACCAGAACTCGCGCCCACCGAGGCAGCCGTGGCGGCGGCCACGGCCGCGACGGTCGCCAGACCCGTCGTCCCGGCGACCCCGGCGCCGACCGTGCCGCCGACCGCCTGCACGGTCGCCAGGCCCGCCGACGACCCGAGGGCGGTCGCGCGCGCGACCCCGACGCCGGTCGCCACGCCCGCCCCCGCGGCGGCGCCTGCGGCCTGCGCCAGCGCGGCGGCCGTGGCCGTGACGGTCCCGACCCCAGCACTCCCGCCGACCGACGCGGCGGTGGCCGAGGAAACGGCCGTGACGGTGGCGAGCCCCGCCGCGGCGCCGACCGCCGCCCCGCGCGCGGCGCCGATGCCCGTGGCGACGCCGGCTCCGGTCGAGCTGCCGAGCGCCGCCACGACCGTACCGCTCGTCGCCTGCACGCTCGCCAGGCCGGTCGAGGCGCCGGTGGCGGTCGCGCGCGCCGCGCCCACGCCCGTCGCCACGCCCGCCCCCGTCGCCGCGCCCGTGCCCAGCCAGAGCGCCGCGGCCGTGGCGGTGACGGTCGCCAGCCCGGTCGCCGAGGCCGTGCCCTCCGTGACGCCCCCGGCGGCCGCCGCGACGAGCTCGGGATCAAACCACGCGACCGCGGACAGTTCGGGGTCGAACCAGGACTCGCTGCGCAGCTCAGGGTCGAAGAAGCCCATCTAGTTTGTCGTCTCGCGCACGTGGCACCAGGAGCCCAGGATGATCGTGAGCCCGGCGGCGACCGAGACCTCGGACGTCGCGCGGATCGACATCGTGCCGTCGGCCGAGGGTTGAAAGAAGCCGTTCATCCACGTCGGACACCGTGTGGTCGAACTATCCGCCTGGACGATCACCGCCGTGTTGATGGCGCTCGCGATCCCCGCCGAGAGCGTGGGCCCGGTGACGGCTTTGACGATCGTCGAGAGGGACCCGATCTCGATCGTCGTCATCGCCACGCCGCCCACGGCAAACTGCGCCCCGGTCGTCGCCGCGTTGCCGAAATGCAGGAGAAAACAATCGAACGTGTACTTCCGGCCGCTGATCACGGGGAACTGTAACCCTGTGACATCGGCGAACGTCGCCGCCGTCGCGTGCACCGAGTTGGCGGTGACATATTTCAGCATGTCGAGTTTCGCCGCGGGGGCGAAGAGGTACCAGCCCGTCGCCTCGGTGTACTCGAGGGCCTCACCGGCATTGAGCGTCACTTCGTGCAGCTCGTAGTCGGTGCCGCTGCGATCGAGCATCACCGTGACATCGGTCGCCAGCGAAGCGTGCTTGTTCCGGATGTGCAGCGCCTTGACCTCGCGGATCGTGCTGGCGGCCGGCGCCGCCACGATGTCCGTCGTCGTCGCGCTCGAGATCGCCGTCACCTGCGGCGTGCCCGGCGTTACGGCCCCGGCCAGCCAGTCGACGAACGACGCATAGACGTCGACCGTGGCCGCGGACGTAGTCACGAGCTGAAACTTATCGGCCGTCCCTGAGAGATAGAGTCCGCTGGCCATGCGCTGCTCCCCTCAATCGTCGTAGCGCAGTTTCGCCTTGGGATAGCGCGCGAACGAGGGCCGGCCCGCCGCGACCGCCGCCGCCGCGGCCGCCGCGACGCGCACGGCGGCCATGGTATCGACGGCCACCGGATTGCCATACGAGACCGTGACGGCGCCGGTGCCGAGGTGGTAGCCCGCCGCCGCGTTGACGGTCGTCGAGTTGTTGTTATAGGTCTGCGTTTGATTCCACACGGGCGCATCGCCATCGGTCGCATTCGCGCCCATCCCCACGGCGGCATCGGCGGCGGTGAGATTCGCGGGCGTGAGGCTCAGCGGATTGGTGGCGCCCCAGGTGCCGACGGCATCGGCGGCCGGGCACGGGGTCGTCTGATGCGCGCCCTGCATGAGCAGGGCATGCGACTGGTAGGCGGCCGAGCCCGAGAGCGTGACGGTGATGGTGCCGGTGCCGCTGGGCGCCGCGATCGCCCAGATCGAGACGTAGGTGCTATTCGAGCCGTCGCTCTGGGCGATGATCGAGGCCGGCGTCCCGCTGAGGCCCGCACTCACCGCCACGTTGCTCACCGTCACGCCGCCGATTTTATTCACGGCCGTCAGGACGAGGATGACCGGGTCGGTCCCGGAGACCGCGAAACTGGAATACGTGATCGAGGCCGCCGTCGCGGGGGTTTGATCCGTGTCCGCGACATAGGCGACCGCCATCTAGTCCTCGGTGACGATCGCGGCCGTATTTTTTAATCGGGGAATGACGCCCACCGCCATCGTGATGTTCGGCGTCACGGTCCCCGAATACATCAGGTTGTTCGACACGCCGGTGCCGAGTCCGAAGTGCGTGATGGCCGCGCCCGGTGAGGCCGTACATTCCGGGAAGTCGAGATTGGCGACGAGGGTCACCGCGCCGCTCGCGACGGTAAAGCCGCCCGAGGTCCGCGCCACGGTCATCCGCGTATAGCCGGTGTACGCGGTCTCGCTGGTCGTCATCGTGCCGCCCTCGCCGGGATCCGCCGTGTGCAACGAGACGGTGAGCGTCGTGGCCGGGCCGGTACTGTCGTCTTGCGCGAGATCGGCGATCGCCGTGGCATTAAAGAGTAGGCCGAGGATCGAGGTCTCCAGCGCATTGCTTTTACTCATGACGTCGTTCTCTCCCTATCGCGAGCTGACACTCAAGGTCAGCGCGGTAACTTGCACGAGATCGCCCCGGACGATGTCCCGCGAGCTCAGGTTGAGATCCGAGCCCGAAACGCCCACCGAGCCGTCGCAGACCACCGTGCCGTTGCGGCGCAAGGCGCGAAACCATTTGGCCACGCCGGTGGCGGCGGCGCTGACGTCGTCCGTGAGCGGGTTCGCCAGGGCCGTGCCCTGGACGGCCGGGCTGAACGCGGGATCGCTGAACCGCAGCTCGGCGAGCAAGGGCTGCGTATCGATCGCCGCGTCGGCCGTCAAGGGCTGCAGCCCACCGTAGAGGCGCAGCGCGCCGCCGTTGAGCAGGGCGGCGGCGGCATCCGCTTCGGCATTGACGGCGGCGGTGCTCCGATGCGGATTGAGCACGTCACGCCTTCCGCGTATGCGTTTCGCGAATCTTGTTCGGGCGTCCGGCCGGATCGCGGTCGATCACTTCCTTGTCGACGATCAGCGTCGCCACCTCGTCGGTCGTGGTCTCGCGCAATTTCTGCGGGCGCCCGCTGGCATCGCGGCTCAGCACTTCTTTCTCGATGACGAGCGCGACGCCGGGCAGCGTCGGCTCCTCCTCCTCGCGCTCGGGCACGGGCGGCGCGGCGCGCGGCGGCTCGACCCCGCCCAGCGCGGCCGCGATCAGCACCTGCGTCAAGTCGCGGTGCCGCTCGACCCAGCGCACCGGCAACTCGGCGAGCGTCTCGTCGCCGATCGCCAGCAGACACTCGGCCGTCGCCTCGGCCGCCCACCGCGTGAGCCGGTCGCGCACCGCTGGCCCCACCTCAAAGCGCGCCAGATCGCGCACGCCGTCGTCGACCACGCGCGCGTAGTGCACGGCGAGCCGATCGGCGGCGCGGTCGGCATCCTTCGCGAGACGCTTGACGAAGGCGAGCTCCCGGCGCGCGAGGGTGCCGGCGATCATCGCGATCGTGTTTTCCTGCCACGCGCGCAGTTGCTGCGCGGTGGCCAGATGCGTCTTGACGTCGACGGCCGCGGCGGTGACGGCCGCCTCAATGGCGTCGTGCCGCTCCCGCAGCGCGGCGGCGGTCGCCTGCGCGGCTTCGGCGAGGCGCGCTTCCGCTTGCGCCACTTCGCGCGCGAGCTGCGCCGCCAGGTCCGGATCCGGTTTCGGCAAGGCCTCGAGCTGCGCCCCGAGCTCGGCCTGGACGCGGTCGACCCCGTCGTGCGTGGCGCGCACGGCGTCCGCGAGGCCGTCCAGGCGCGCCGCGGTCTGCGCGACCGCCTCGAGCACCGGCGCCGCGTCGGGGGGCGCCGGCAGCTCGCCGAGCCGCGCGAGCACCTGCTCATGCTGGGCGCGGGCGCCGCGCTGCCAGTCGGTCACCGAGGCGTCGAGATGCGCGGCGACCTGCGCGAGGTTGCTCTGCACTTCCTGGCGCAGATCCGCGACGATCTTCTGCACGCGCTCCGGGTCCGGCTCGGACTCCGGCTCCGGCGCGGGCGCCGCGGGCGGC
>F14TC_100119741_pt1 | contig 12301 bp, 14 predicted proteins | sample KannatnBrdUF14TC_FD_10806 | JGI IMG/M metagenome (IMG submission 10806)
GCCGTGCCAAAGGCCCAGACGGCTTCGCGTGGGGCTGGAACATACTGGAAGGCGACAGCCATCGTCAGCGTGCGAGTGGTCGTCCCGCCCGGATTGACCACAGGACGTGCTTCCGTAAAGTCCGTATTGTGCTTAATGTAGAGCTGATAGGATACGCCAGCCTGCATGGTCACCGCTTCATCGAGGTAGACCACAGTGGTAGTCGAGTTCTCCATGACGCGGCCAGACCATCCCCACCCGGGCAGGGGATGCGCGAACCGGAAGATGTCATGAATCTGCAGCACGACGGCATCAAGCGAGCAATCCATTTCCAGGCGCACGTTTTCAAAATGGCGGCGATTGAGTTCAAACTGCAGCGCACGCATGACCCGCGACGGCTTGGTCACGCCCCGCAATTCCAAGCTGGCTTTGTGGACATCCGCAGGCCAGTTCTCTACGGTCGGCCAGGCCAGGACGTCTTGCTGATAGTGATCATTCTCATTCGCAAACCGGCCTTCCATGACGTTAATGCGGTCAGGGTCACGAGCATAGGTAATCCGCACATTGGTACACGAGGACCATGAGAGGAGTTGGACAGGCGGGTCGTTGCGGGTCGGCCTGGGCACCCAGAGCCCTTCGGACTTGAGGAGGATCGTGCGTGATCCCCCCATCATTTCCATGAGGAGAGCCTGGGCGCGGCCATCGCGATCCAACACATAGTTGAAGCGGTGCCTGGCCTCGCCATCAATCGTCTGGTCACAATAGGTGGCCCACTGCGTAAAGGCCCCCAGATCAATATCGCTATCAGGGATCCCCATGCCGTAGCGCGTATTGGTCAGAAAGTCCATGATGCACCAGGCCGGGTTATCGCTCCACGTATAGGTCGGATTGAAGGTGCCGACGCGCACGGTACGACCCAGGACCTCCACCGTAATGTTGGGCAGCGCCCCTTGGAGCGCATCTGTCGCCACGGCCCGCAGAGCCAACAGCGCGGTGTTGTCATAGGGATTCGTGCCAGGCTGGATTTCGGTGACGCTCTCCAGCGTCGGCTGCCATTTGCCCCGCAGATCATCTTGATGCCGAATACCCCCGTACTGCAGGGAGATATCGTAGGCGGCGCTGGCCAAGCCTTCGCGCCGGATCCCAAAGCGTACCGGCGCTGTGCGCGCTGCAGAGACCTGAAACACAGACCAGGCGCTCCAGGTTCCTGTCCCCTGGACCCGAATGCGGTAGGCAATATTGACGGTGTTGTCCTCTTTTTCGCCTTTGACGGTGAGATGAAACAACCCGGCGTTAAAGACGATATTCAGCGCAAATGCCGTGATAGGCACCGAGGCATTCGTGCTATAGACGATCTCTTCTGCAAACGTGATCGTGAGCGGCAAGTCGCGGCCATCCGCGAAGGTGTTGCGCGTCTCCTCCATCGTGTCAATCGGGGGCTGTCCCGGCAAGCCCAGGCGCGTCGTCGCCTCAAGGCCAGGGAAATTACTGCCCGGCTGGCCGTTAATTTCCATCGTGGCAACCATGATATCGGCGAGCGGTCCTTCGCCCAACGACAACAACATATTCAACGTCGGCGGTTGGGTAATCGCAGTGACCTGCGTGGTACCGCTGCCGGTATCAAGGACCGTCAGGGCTTGCTCGATATACGCACTGAGGAGTTGTCCCCCGACGCGATGGCGGCCATAGATGATAGGGACAACATTGCCCGGGCCAACGGCGGTCTGGATACCGCTAAAGCTGAATGTGTGTTCTTCAGGACGGTCGATATGCTGCTTTTGGGGCGGAAAGAGGAGGTAACTCAGAAACGTCGTGGCGACACTGACGACCAGTCCAACCACAATCGGGATGAGTATCGCGGCGAGTTCAGGCCCCATACCCCATCGTGGTATGGCCCAGACCTCATCTCCGGGCTGGAGGATCACATCGGCCTCTGTCCCCGCGACAATGACACCCCCATTCCAGATGAGCCGATCCCAGGCCACACGCGGCGGCAGACACGCGGCCAGGGACTGCCCTGCTTCAATGGGTTGCCGAATCACGCGCAAGGTGCCATCCGCGGCACGCACGGGCGACTGTGCGAGCACGAGCATGGCCATTTCAGGCGGAGGAACTATCCTCTTCGTGTGGGCATCCTCACACACCGGAGGAGCTATTGGACATCCCAACTTGCGCAAGCGCGCCACCTGTACCACCTGGCGCTGCCAGCGTCGCAACGGTTCAATCACCACGCCAGCTTTGGGTTGCGCGTGAACAAGCGACCCGTCATCCAGTACCAAGGCGCAATGATCGCCCACGAGCCCGCTGCGACTGATCACCAGGCAATCCCAGGGTTGGAGCAAGTCACGGAGCGGGCGCGGATCGTTCTGAAACCAGATTTCGCCAAACTGAGACGCGAGCACGCCCGGCTCGGCAACGTCGATATCCCATCCCTCCTTGAGCAGATCACGGAGCAATTGCCAGCAATCATAGGCCGCATACTTCTCGCCGAGACGAGGCTCCACGAATGTATGCAGGTTCGGGATGGTATCAAGTAACATGACTACCTTCGGACCAATTTGGTATATCCATTACTGGCCGTATAACGTCTTTTTGGTAATAGCATACTTAGGGTCAGGCCTTCAGCGACCAGATCAAACGAGGCATTCACATAATCCGTTGCGCACTGCTGCACGGTAAAGACTTCGCCCGCAAAGAAGGGTGTTTCATTCGGCTGCGTCGCATCAATCGTCCAGATCGTGCACGTCCACGCGGGGTCACCACTCGACGCCCAATAGTTTTCGAGCAGGGAGATGACTTCCTGATCCACGTTCTGGACGGTCACGCGCAGATTGACGAGGGAGGCGTTCGTGGGTTCTTCCAGCGCATCAAGCGTCAGGGGTGCTCGCAGGAAATTCAGCCCGTGAAACACCACATCTTGGTCATAGGCAGCCAAGCGATAAGGGCCTGGCGCACCGACGATGCTGACTTCAAAGAGGTAAACCCAGGGATGGGTGCTCTGCAGCTTGTTCTTTTCGACCAGCAGGGTCGTCGATAATGTTCTAGGCATTAAAATAGTTCTTCCAAAACTACAGAGAAGTTGTAAAAGCCCCCGCGCCGTCCTGTATACGGGATTTGTTCCGGCCCGATGAGCGTCTCAGGGCTCGCCATGGTATCGTCCTGAAAGATGCCCACGGCATGCGGCACAAACACCCACGCATCGGCTCCCCCCGCAATACCGGCGGCGGTGGTGCCGTTCAACCGCACTTGCGTATCGTCAACCCATATCACAGACCAGTACTGCTCATTGATGCCGGGATTCGGGCTCCCGCGAATCCCCACCCACATGCCCGTAAAGAGCCCATGCCGCCAGTTCTGCGCGGTGACTGGCGTGGTGGGGACAATCGTGACGTGGTCAATCGCCGTCGGATGTGCCCAGGCAAAGTCGAGCACGCCAAGTCGTTGTTGCTGCAGAAAATCCCGAATGATCCGCATCTCATCTACGGTCTTGCCCAGATAGGACAGTGTCCAGCGGCGGCGCGGGTGCGAGGTGCGCGCACGGCGAACTTCATATCCTTGATCCACGCTAAATCTAAGAGAACTATCAATAATCTCCGGCGCTGAAACCATCGAGGGCAGTGGAGTGTTAGGGTACGTGGGCATGGACTTAACTTCCTGATTCTGCTATACTTATCTCTTGTGCGGCTAGAGGCGGAGTCATGACCGCCCGACAACCAGCTTCCACACTGGGCCGCATTCTCCAACTTGTGGACTCTCTCTCAACGTGTGGAGGTTGAGCATGCCTGTTTCTTGTGTCTGCCAGAATCCAACGTGTGGAACGTCGTTCAGAAGATCGCCCGCAGAGATACGTAAAGGTGGCGGGAAATATTGTTCGTGGAAGTGTCGCCCTCGGCTTGTGACAGCCCAGGGGCTGCGCGAACCACAAGACATTGCTACAAGGTTGTGGGACCTTGTGCAGGTATGTATCCACGGTCCGACTTGCCCCTATTGTTGCTGGGATTTTCAGGGCAAGAGAGCACATGGGAAGTGGAAATATGGACTTCTCAGCATTGTGCGTGAAGGGAAAAGTATCTTTATCCGTACGCATAGGCTGATGTGGGAAACTATCAATGGACGTCCAGTACCACGAGGCTTGTGGATTCTGCATCATTGCGACCAACCAGCGTGTAATAATCCTTGGCACTTGTATCCTGGAACAGCGAAAGACAATACACGAGATGCCGTACAACGCGATCGCTTTCCTCATGATCCTGGACACCCTATATTGCGTGGCGAGGCATTGGGACATGGCAAGCTGACAGAGGCGAAGGTGCGAAACATTCGCGCACGATATGCCGCAGGAGAGAGCAACTCGGTCATTGCTGCTGACCTGCAGGTATCGCGAAAAACTATTTATCTGGTGGTCAAGCGCAAATTGTGGACTCACGTATCTTAGGCTTTCATCTTTGAATCGTTCTGATAGCTCTATTTACCTTTGATGATTCACCCTGACTTAGATCGCTAAGAATTGTATTAATTATTACTTGTCGCCCCATAGATTCCTGTTGGGATCGCTGGCGCTCGGCTTCCGCCTGATTTGCCACATTGATAATGGTTATTCCTGTGTTACCGCCAACCGCTTGCCCTCCAGCGCTTGGACCAATTTCGCCCATGACTTCGCGCATGCGATTGAGCGGAATCACCGCTTCCGACTGGCCTGCCTCCCCGATCATGCCGAACGTCGGCCTCCGCACGACGCCTCCGTGTTGGAAGACGATCGGCGGTGGGGTAAAGGGTGCACCGCCCCCGGCCGGCGCTTGATAGAAGCCCCCACCCGGCGTTGTGGCCCCAACGGTCCCTGTCAGCCCGCCCAGAATCATTCGCACGCCAAACTGCACGAGGGACTTCCACGCTTCCTGACTCGTAATCTGGATAATGCTTTGGAGGATACTCTGTGCCATCTGGCGAAAGGCTTGTGCGACGGTCTGCGTCCCTGCGGCAATCCCGGTCAGGGCCGACGTCCACGCCTGGCCGATATCCCCAGCAAACTCTCGAAAGAGTTCCACGCCATGGTTGAGACGTTCCTGCGACTCAATCTGGGCCAAGAGAGCTGCTTGTTCACGTTCCCCGCTCTCCGTGGTAACACGGCCGCGTCCTTGCCGGCGCAGGCGCACCGTCGCGCTCTCGCCAGGCAATTCCTGCAATTGCGCCAGCGTCTCCCGGAGGGTCTGGAGATATTGGCTTTCGACCTGTTCTGCTTGGCGCATGGCATCGGCGTTCTGCTTCAACGCCGTGAAGCGCTCCTGCATGGCTGCGACTTCTTCCTTGTAGGCATCGCGCGTCTTTGCAAGATCGATCACGCGCTGTGCTGCCTGGGCAATCTCCTCGTTCCCCGCAAACTGCTGTTGGAGGGCAGCGGCGGTATCGGCGTCCCGGGCTTCCTTGGTCTGCGTGTAGCCCGCTTGCAGGCGGCCCAGTGTCTTTAACGCTTCTTCCTGTTGGCGTGCCAGGGACATTGTGACCTTGTCAATGGCTTCCTGGTACTGCTGTGCGTCCTGTGCGTTCTGCCGGATTTGCTCATCAATGAGGCGCAGGTCTTCCCGCCCCTGGGCCCGAATCTGCGCGAGGCGTTCCCGGTCGGGGGTCTGCGCTTCCCGGCCTGCTTGCAACGCTTCCTGCATGCGCTGTGCTTGCTGGAGCACGTCGAGCGGTTCCCCGGGCATGCGGCGCAGGACATCCCGCGCAAACGTGGCGTTTTCCCCCGTGGGTAAGGGAATCCCCCCACGGGCAGGGCCAGCGTTATACGCGGTGAGGGCGCGGTTGACATCGCCGCTAAACTGTCTCAGGAGTTCGGCAAGATAGGCTATGCCTGCTCGGAGATTGGCTTCCGGCTCAAATTCCCGGCCCCCCGCCCCATACTGGGCCGCGGTCCCCGGCATAAGTTGCATGAGCCCGCGTGCCCCCTTCGGGGAAACGATGGTTGGGTTATAGCCGGATTCTTGCTCGACCAGCGCCTTGACGAGGTTGGGATCGACGCCGCGCTCCCCGGCCAGCCGCGTGATCAGTTCATCAAACGGTGACGGCTGCCCGCCAGGACGCAGGCCTTGCCGGATCCCCGGCCCAATCTTGTCAAATTCCTCGCGGATCGCCTTGAGCGTCTTTTCCCAGGATTTGAATTTCTCGTCTGCAACCTCCAGTGCCGGGAGGAATTGGGCGTTCAGGTCGATGTCACGCAGGCGCCGCTGGCCTTCTTCAAAGATCTTGTTGATGCGTTCACCAGCACCACCCATGAGATCTTGCGCACTGCCGGCCTGGTCCCGCTCGACCGTCTGCATGCGTTGGAAATTCTCAAGGACCTGGCGCTGTTGCTTTTGGAGTTCCTCAATGCGCTGGCGCGTTTCCTCGACTGTGCGGCTCCCTCGGGCCATGCCTGGCCCCAGATCGGGCATGTCTCCGCTAATCTGCACTTCAGGCAGCAGCGAGCGCCGCAGCAGTTCAATTTCACGTTGGCGAGCCTGGAAAGCTGGCGACTGCTGAAAAGTTCCAGGGACCTCGACCGATGCTCCACCGGCCCCACGCTCCCGCTCGGCCCGGATCTCACGGACACTTGCCAGCAGCTCAGCGGCCCAGTTGTTGAGATCACGCAGCCACTGGATGATGCCGGAACCCGCAATCGCGTCCTTCAGGAGCAAGACTTCATTACCAAAGCGGGCAAAGGCGGCCCCTGCGGAATTCGCCGCGGTTTCTGCGGCCGGACCGAATTCCGTGCGCAGTTGTCGGGCCATGGCTTCGAGGAAGGGAATCGCCTCGGTATGGCCCTTGCGAATGAGCTTGTCGAGATCCTCGGTCGTCATCCCCATGGCGCGCGCGGCAACCTGGAAGGCGCCAGGCAAGGCATTGCCCATCTGCCTGCGCAACTCCTCCATGGACACCACGCCCTTGCTCACCATCTGCTCAATAGCGAGACCGAGCTGGTTCAGTTGGGTTTGTGAGGAGCCGACTGCCCGGCCTGCCAGCATGAAGGATTCAAAGACGTTTTCGCCCCGCTGTCCCTCCAGGGCCGTCCCTCGCGTGGCTGCGCTGAAGCGCCGAAAGGTGTCGGTGAGCGAGAGCAGTTCAATGCCAAAGCGTTGTGCAAAGGCCGTGAGTCGCTCAAAGGTTTGGGCGCCACCGCTTGGGCCGCCAAAGAGGTTTTGGAACCCGAGACGCAGCCCTTCCATGCGCGTGCCGACCTGCACCACGGATTCCAGAAACTCCATCAGCGCTCGCCGCGCCGCCTGAATCGCTTGCTCAAGAGACGTGATCAGCCCGAACGCGCCTGCAATACTGAAGACGCGGCTCCACACATCGCCCCAAGCCTGGGTAGCGCCCTGCGCTTGGTTCATGCTGTTTGTAATATTCAGAATCGTCGTGTTAAAGGTCTGGCTGGTTTGATTGAGTTGATTGAGCGTCTGGTTAGTTTGGTTGAAGGACTGATGCGTCTGATTAAATTGCTGGTTCAGTTGATTAATCTGCGTCGCAAAGGCTTGGAAAGTCTGGCCAACGCCTTGGCCCTGGGCCTGGAGCCTCGCCATATTCTGAATAAGCTGGTCTTTGGTCTGGGCAAACTGCTGGAGCGCCTGAATCGCTTGCTGGAGTCCGCGTTGGAACTCCGTTGCGTCGAGGCGTAGTCTCGCAATTACGTCGCCTATGGATATCTCGGCCACAATATTTCCCTTGCCATATTACCTACATACTTCTATACTTATCTACGTAACAACATTCCAATGGAGGATGTGTATGGCGAAAGTCACTGTTTCACTGCTTCCAGAAACATGGCAGGCCTTCCGCATTGCCTGTATACAACGCAAGCTCATTGCCAGTAAAGAAATTGAGCGTTTGATACGCGCACAACTACATACCTGGCAGCATGAAGACAAGATGCTCAAACCGTCTCAATCCCCTCACTAAAAGGAGTCCCCCATGCATACGTCCCTGAAAATCCTCGTTGGGAGCAGTCTGGTGCTCATGCTGAGTACGCCTCTTCTGACATCGGCGGTTGACGCGGACACGGCCCGCCTCGAAGCCTATGCACTCTGTCATGCGCAGCCCTATCGCTGTGCCCCTGACGCCTTGATGACGCCCGCAGAGCGTGCTCAGGATGGTCTCTGCGACCGCTTGACGCCGCATCGTGCCTTGATCGCTAGTAAAATCATCCACCGGGAGCCCCTCGATAGCGCCGACCTAGCGGCCCAACAGACCTGGGAGACCCAACGCTGCCGCGACTGGGAACTGACACGCGCCCAACGTCAGCCACAGAGCAGCCCGCCTCCGGCCGCGTTCGTGGTCCCATCGGTACCGAGACCTCTCGTAGACTGCGTGACGACCTGGAGTAGCGGCCTGTATTCCTCACGGCTCACAACGACCTGCATAAGCGACTAACCGCATTCTCCAGTCCCATTCAGTGTCGTGCCACCATAGATCTCATTGAGTACCTTTGCTCTTTCCAAAAGCTCATCAGGCGTGGCTGGTTGAGACACACTCTCAGGCAGCGCAGAGCGATGAAAATTGTGCCCCAACCATGCCACGACCTCTGAAAATTCAAACGGTTCTGAGCGTGACTCCGTATCGCGGTGCACGCTTGCCAAAACCCACGCAGTCAGGGCTGCGCGTCTATCTGCCCGGGCTTCCTTCTGGCGCCAGGCTTCCGTCAACAGCGCCAGCTCATAAAATGTCAGGCTCCAGACCTCGACCTCGCTCAGCCCTAACTCAATACGGGCGTGGCCCCAGATGGCACCCCAGGGAATGACAAAGGGCCCGCCTGTGTGTCGCCCCCCTCGTCCGCAGTGGCTGATTGGGTCGCTGCATTCCACGCGTCAAAGATGGCCGTCATGATGGCTGAGAGCTTGTCGAACGTCATGAGGTCCTGCACGTCGCTGAGCGTCAAGGTGGGGTCCTCGTGCAGGAGACCCTGGTGCAGCAAGATGGCCATATCGTTCAGCGTCAGCGTCTCGCTAAAGAGCGCGAGGATATTCACCGGCTTTTGCCACAAGAGGCACATAGCCCGCTCAGCCTGAAAGATGGCCTGCATGTCCAGGCGAATGTGGCGAGGGTGATCCAGCTCAATCGGGATCAGTGGTGTATGACGAGGCATAGCCCCTCCTACGTCTTCGGCGCCGCGTCTGGGTCGTCTTCTTCCTCGTCCTCGTCGTCATCTTCAGGCTCGACAATTGGGTGGGCAGGATGCGGCTCATGCCCAGGAGGCGTCTCTGGCGGATACCCCTGCTCCGGGTGCTCAGGATCGCCAGGAGGCTTGCCAGGGTGCTCCGGGTCGTCATGCGGTGGTCCATGTGGTTCGCCCATGGGTCAACTTCCTTTACAGAGAGAGTGAACTAGATAGAGGGTGAACTTTCTTTACAGACACAGTGATATAGTACTTCTACGCCCAGACTACGGCCCCGTCCACTGTCAATTCCGTTTCGAGGATCAAGGCTCCCCCGACAGGAGCACCAGGAATGCGCCAGCGCGTCACAAACGCTGAAAACGTTGCTGTTGGATTCCCCACTGTGGGAAACTGCGCAACAAATGGGGTCGAGGTACGATTCTCCATGGCTGTGCGTAAGGCGATTTGTTGGGCATTGCCTAACACAGCGTTGAAGGTCGCGCGTACCGTGCCCCCATCGATAAAAGTAGGGATCTTTGAACCGTATCCACTAGTCCCATCATGGGCTGTTACATCTACTACTGTTACACTTCCACCTACATCTGTTAGGTTCGTAAGCTCAGGTATGGCGGTTCCAGATATTTTAAGAATAGTCCCAAATGCACTCTTGGCTTGCGTAGGCACTTGGTGCGCTCCTTTCTAGCCCATCCTAAGGACTGAAGGTCACTTTTCCATCGATCTCAAAGTTGACCGCGCTGGTCAATGCCCCTGCAACGGGTGCCGCCTTCCTGTCCTGCGTCACCCAGGCGCTCATGTACCACGATGGCCTATTCGCCCCAGGCCACACGAGCAGATAGTGTCGCGTAATGCGTGCGCCAAGGAGGAACGTGAGCCCGGTGAGTCGATCATGCGTAGGGTGAGCTGGGACCCAGTTGCACGCGAGGCGCATGGTATTGCCGGAGAGAAACGTGGGAATACGGCTCGCGTACCCGTTGCCATCATGCGCAGTGGTCTCGACCAGGGTCGCCATGATGCCCGCATCCTGGATATCGGTCACTTCTGCGATCACGGTATACGTATCGGTACGCTGCACCGTGCCGCCACTGGTATACGCGCCAGTCCCGACCGAGCCGCGCAGTTGGAGATGGGTGGCGTCGGTGGCCTGGGCAATCCAGGTCCCATTGGCGCCGACGAGCCCATTCACGCCCGCAACAGTGACGCTCGACACCTCGCCAGTGGCAATGCCATGGGCCGCTGTCGTGAGCACAATTGGTGTGGCCGTCGTGCCACCTGTCACCGCAACCGCTGTTAATGGGACACCATCTCCTAGTCTCAATTGTACGCCGTATGCCCTAATCGCTTGGGTGGTCATCGTAGGACTCCTTTGCGCAGCCAGGGCAGGCACCAGGCACGTCGGGGAAGCTCGCCTGCTACCAGGGTTAGCGTACACTCGATATGCAGCTGGCCCTGCGCCGTGGCTGTTACCATTTCTCTCACAGCGGCTGGACTACCAGCGGTACTGGCCCCCAGGGCGCCGTGCGAATCTCCAACTTCGCCCAATACCAGGCGCTCGACGTCGGCCCCAACGGGGGCTGATCCTGGCGACATTCCATGACCCACGCCTCGAACGGGTACTGATGCACGGGGTCTGGACCGGAAAGCAGCAGGAAGGCGCGTCGTGACCGGTCCATGACGGCTTGCTGGAGGCGTGCGACCGCCCCCGCAACCGCGTAGCCCCGCCCCTCACACTCCACCCATCCGCCAGCGACACGAAAGTCCACGGCGAGACGGGCTGGCGCAATCTCCAGCTCTGGCTCCAGCATGAGCAAGGTAGCGGGCAGGTTGGTCGTCAGGACGGGAGGCAACAGCCCGCGCTCAGGGGGCGGTGGCCACACATCGCCCCGATCTTCCACGATCTCAGCCGCCATGCCCTTCCTCCTCCTCAGGCGAGGAGCTAGGCGCGGCCGTCGTGGGTTCGGGAATATCCTCGTCCTCTTCCGCCGTGGCCGTCTCTTCGATCATCACGCCGGCATGCTGCTGCTGCATATGCTGGGTGAGCAGTTCCAGCGTGGGAGACCAATGGCCGCAGATATCATCAGGCATCCCCATATAGGGCAGGATACAGACATAGCGCTCGGTGTCACCGACATGATCTACACGATAGGTCGGGGCTGGTGCGTCAGGCATGCTGTACTCCAAAAAAAATGGCCGGATCAGGAGGGGGAGAACCTCCCAGATCCGGCCTGCTGTTGCTACCCACAACGAAAGGTGGGGGCTACGCTAGTACCGCCTGCGGAATTGTTGTGCTACGAGCGTAGCATAGGACACACGCCAATGCACACAGAAATTTTTAAGGGCTTTGTCCGTCGCGATAGCATAATATTTCAAATAGAACCGTGGGTCGGTTCCACTCATCATTCGGTAAGGCATGCGGGCTCGACAATAAGAGAATTTGGCGATAAAACACGTTATTAATCTCTTGATTCGCGACGCTACCGAGCAGGCGGAAGGCAGTCCCTGCCTCGCCCCGAATGGATGCATATCCCCAGGGGGAACCACGCCACCGGCATTGAACCATTGCAACCTCTACGGCAGGCCCAGGGATATCATGCGTCAGTTCCGGCCCAGGGCCCCCAAGTTCAAACAGGGCGAGGACCTCATCCGGTGCCTCACCGCTCGGCGCATCCTGCGGAATAAACCCCAAACAGATATCATCCCCAAAGCCATTGGCTTGCAAGAATACTCCCAAATCATCCAAGACTGGCATCGTCCTACTCTCCTGCGTCATGCCGGTGATGCCTGCACACGTAGATGTCGAGGTCATCCCGCAACGTCCCATCGGTAATGGTGAGCGTCACCGTCACCTCCGCCCAGATCCCGCGACAGAACAGCGCCGCATACTCATGCTCCAGCAGCCACAGGAGATAGCGGCGCATGGCCGTGTTTTGTTCCGACGTCAGAAGATCCTGGCGCGGCGCCGGTGCCAACGTCGGCAACGGCTTTCCATAGCGATCACGGCGGGGGCGTGGGTGGGCCATGGTCGGGCTCCTGGGGTGGCGCAGCCGGTGCGGCGTCGGGGTGGGTGAATTGCCGCGCAGGATGATCGCCTGGGGGCTGCGCCGTGCCACCAGCTTCCCAGTGGATACACCCAAACTCCGGCCCGGTGAGCATGCCCCAGCCCTTATACGCCTCGATGACGGC
>F14TC_100048592_pt1 | contig 12291 bp, 8 predicted proteins | sample KannatnBrdUF14TC_FD_10806 | JGI IMG/M metagenome (IMG submission 10806)
CTTTAGTTTATTCAATATAGATAGCTGGTTTATACGGCCTGGCAAATTTTGACTTTTGCTTAGGGTCATATTTGTCATTATTGTCTTCACAAAAGATACTTACTTCAAGTTGATCATTTCCAATTTCAGTAATTAGTAAAGGTATAGCATCTTGTAGAGGTATCAATTCATTAAATGAATCAATTTTCATTCTTCTTTGTCTAACTTCTAGTGACTCCGACAGAATGTCATCTATCATTTTCTTTACCAAGTCAGGGTTATGCTTTACGAAATCTTTAACTTCGCTATCATTTACAAACTCCTTCATGAATGATCCAAAATTTGCAGTTGATTGGCTCTGTATTCTTTCTAATAATTTTTTGTATAATAGGCACTTGATGGTTGAAGACGTGTATAACATAATCCTTTTTGGAACGATTTTAGTAACCTTTGTTATTTTCTGTATATCTAAAATTATATCTTGAATAAGTCTCTCATTATCTTCAGATTTCAACCTAATTTTTGAATCATCAGCTTCCGGCCATTGATCTATACTTATAAAGGAATGATTACCCATTATTTCCCAAACTTCCTCACAGAAGAAAGGAGCAAATGGTGATAATAATTTAATCCTCGTTTCGAAGAATTCCTTTAGATAAATATTACGTATTGATTTATTTTTTGCAAGTTTTCTTTTATGATACCACTGTAGATCATTGTCCATCAAGTATAATATATTGTGTAATGCTTCTCTGATTCTAAATTTTTCAATAGCAGCAGTAGTATCTAAGATAATATGTTGTATCCTACTTGAAAACCACGTGTCTTCCAGTTCATTATGATTCAAACTATTCTGAGTTGTAGTAAAAATGCTCTTATGGTCACTAATAGTTCTGTAAATTTCAAGCAATTTGGATCTAATTCCTTTTACTAAATCAAAGGAGAAGTCAGAATCTTGTAATATCTCTGCAGATGCTAGCATTGTAAGACGAATCGGATCAGCACCATATTCCTCTATTGCATGTCGCAGGGGAATAATATTTCCAAACGATTTAGACATTTTCTTACCTTCCATTAGTACCGACCCATTGACAACAATTTGCTTAGGCCACTTATCTTTGGTAAAAATTGCTGCATGATTAAATATAAAAAACGCTAGATGATTTGGAACCAAATCCCTTCCAGAATGCCTAGAATCTACTGGATAAAAATACAGAAATTCATTTCTGATTTTATCCAATAATTGTACGGAAATTTTTGAATCTTTAGCAACAAGGTCTCGATCATTCATTCCTAAAAGAACGTAATCAAAAAAACTATCACTCAAATTATCTGCCGATACCTTATCTTTACTGTTTTGTGAATCGATATTATTGCGAATATAATTTGATAGGGTGTAATAAGCCATATAGATAACTGAATCTGCTAGACTTTCAATAATCCACTCATTATCCCATGGAAGTTTCGTTCCTAGACCGCTTTTTCTTGCACATGCTCTTTCCTTTAGCCAATCTATAACATTTGCAAATTCTTGTCTTATTTCTTCAGGTAGAATTTCCATATTTTTTATCAGTTCATATGCCATTTTTTTCCAATTTTCATCACCATAATTGATAAACCACTGGTTTGTTAGTAACTTCACTACGCAAGAAGTACCGCATCTACATTTTACTGCATTTTTTAATTCATACATGGTGGTTCCGATTCCCTGATTGATGATTTTTTCCCTTATTGTATCTCTTGCTTTTAACACATTTAGATTTCCGATTATATCTATCTCCGGCAAAATGACACCGTTGTGAAATTCGTCGGAATAAAGCTTGTTTGTTGCCTCTTCAAGTTTTGGATCGTTCTGATTCGTTATTGAATAGCTAGTCACTATAAATTCCGCAGGTGATAGGCCAATTGAGGGAAACGTATCGGTATGGATTACCGTGATGGGAACAATATTAACTGTGATGTCATATTTTGTCAAGGTATCGGAGTCCTTCCTTAAATCAATGAGCGCTTGGTAATCATAAGGTGAATGTGCTGGAACCGACATAACAATTCCAGTCCCATTATCGGGATCAACAAATGATGCAGGAAATATAGGTATGTGTTGTTTTCTTAATTGATCATATACAGATTTTCCTATCAAATCAGATCCATGTATTTCTGAAATTATCGACACGTTTAGGTTTAAAAATTCCAACTTTTTTGCTGCATCTTTAGTTATTATCCATTTCTCATTATTTACAATTGCAATTACATACTTAATATTCGGATTTATCCATAAGTTAGTCACACCAAAAATAGTTTCTGGTCTTAATGTCGCAGTTGGAATAATGTATTGTTCTTCAAATTTGAATTTCACAAGCACATATTCAATTAGCTCTGGTTCGATATCGCCTATAGTATCATGTTGACTAACTGGATTTTGATCGTGAGGACACCATCCGACTGGATGAGATCCCTGAACTATTAAGCCCTTCTCCCTAAGGTTTCTAAATTGCCACGAAATGAATTTAGAATAGGCCGTATCAATCGTCGTAAACTCTCTCCTCCAATCAATAGAATACCCCATTTCATTCATTCCTTGTTTGATTTCTTCATGGAAAAAGTCGGCTATTTTTTTAGGTTCTTTGAAACTTGATATTACTTCATCAGGGATCTTGTATATTTGTTCAAAAGTTTCTATTAATTCTAGATCGTTAGATTTGATTCTTTGTGACATTGACACAATCGGTGTTCCTGTATAGTGGAAACCCATTGGAAATAATACATTATAACCCTTCATACGTTTGTATCTCGCATGGACATCAGCCAAAGTATATGTTCTTCCATGGCCTACATGTTGTGGCGAATTTGGGTAAGGATACGCGACTGTAAGAAAAAACTTTTTCATATTCGGCTGAGTTTCAGATTCAAAAATTCTACCTTCGGACCACTTTTTTCTCCACTTTTCTCCAACTTTTGCCCAATTGAGTTCTACGTTGGACATTTTTTCAGCTGAATTTTTAGCCATTTTTTTCACTAGAATCTAAAATACTTGTCAACAGATTCTCAAGATTATTCAAGCATTCTTGAACCTTACTCTTGTCTGTTCCTCCGCCTTGAGCAAATTTCTCTGTGCCTCCTCCACCGGTACCTCCAAGTTTTAACGATATTTCTTTAGCAATTTTTGATGCTTTAATGACTTTTCTTGATTCAACACCAACAAAAACTATGACTTTTATTCTTTCTTGATCCTGAACGAGTGCAGCGTATACTAAAAAAGGATCATTATCTATACTTTTTTCTCCTAATGCAATATAGTAATCATCGCCTATTTCATCATCATAAGTACCGTAGATCTTTAATCCTGAACTTGATTTAGTCGCTTTCTGAGAAACGATTTCAGTCATATTGTCTGAAAATTTATTAACAAGAATTCTAAACTTTCTTTTCATTAATTCATTGTCCGCTGTTATCTTGTCAAACGAATCAACTACTTTCTCTTTGCTTGAACCAAGGGATTGGGCGATATGAAGTAACTGAGACTCCTGTGATTGCACGTACTTCAATGCATTATTTCCAGCAACATACTCAAGTCTTACTACCCCATCTTGAATTCTCTCAGTTTTTAGAATTTTTATCAGACCTATTTCTCCTGTCTTATTTACATGGGTTCCACCACATGCTTCGACATCCCATCCGTCTATGTTTACTATCCTTACATTTTTTGATGGAACTGCGCCTCCTTGATAAATCCTGAAAGTATATCTCTTCTCAGCATCGGATCTTTCAAATACATTGATTAATATTGGTAAATTTCTCTGAACCACTTCATTGGCGGTTTTTTCTATCTGCTTGACTTCTTCTATCGTCAGAGCAGAATGATGAGTAATGTCCAATCTTGCGTATTGTTCTTCCTTAAAGGCAGAATTCTGCCATACCCATGATCCAAGACTGTTCCTTGCAGCGGAATTCAATATGTGGGTTGCGCTATGATTTTTGGTTATAGCTAGTCTCCTTTCGTTATCAACAATTCCGTGGACTATTTTATCCTCTGGAAAATGATCTTTTGATGAACCGTCTAATTTATGAAAAACTATATCATTTTGTTTTACTACGTCTGTAATTTTAATCCCTTCGATATATCCAAAATCTGGTTCTTGTCCTCCTCCTCTGGGATAAAATGCAGTTTGATCCAAAATCATGTACTTGCCTTTAACTATCCTAAGAATTCTTGCATCAAATTCTCTAATGGACGCATCTTCATAATACAATAATCTTGTGGGTTTCAGCCCAGTGATAGTTTCAACTACTGGAACCCGTTTTGATTCATGAGAGGTATGGAGCTCTGCTAATTTCAAATAAAAATCAGGTGGTATTTTTTCTATAACTCCAGTTTCAAGTAAAAAATCAGGTGTAATTCCATCGGATTCGTACATCCTTATTAGGTCTTCAACACTAGGGCTTTTCTTAGTTGTTAACATGGATTTGGCTATGGAATACATTCTTACTTTAGATGAAGAATACCTCCCGGATTCAATTTGTATTATAGTTCTAACATCATTCTTGTGCTCATATAACTCAGGATACATTGCTTTTAGTTGATCAATGTGTAAGTCCATGATATCTTCTAAATTGACATTCCAGCCAAAGCGTGCAAGTAATGCAAGAGCTCTTCTTAATATGATTCTCAGATTGTAGCCCCCTCCGACATTGGAAGGTAAAGAACCATCAGAAATTGCAAACAATAAAGTTCTTGTATGATCAGCTATTACTGATAATGTTTCAAATGGTAAGATAGTCTTTTCTAAAGCTTCATACGATACGCCCATTTCTTTTGCAATATTTGTTTTCAAAAGTCTTACATCATAATGATAGTTCGAATATTTCTCAGAAAATATCCTGAAATATTGAGATAGAAATTCTGGATTCGAATCAATATCGATACCAATTATATCTTTTAGTTTTTTTATTACCGGTCCGAATGTAGCATCGTAGCTTGTTGGGGTGCCTAATGTGATCCAGGACATGCGTTCTAGTCCTGCTCCCATATCTATAATCCTGTTATCAAGGGTACGGTAATTGTGTTCATCACCCTCAAACTCGGTGAATACCGCATTTCCTAGCTCCAATCCTCGAACATAATATTCCAACGAATTACCAAAGGCTCCGGCACCCATCCAAACATCTTCAACGAAAGTTATTTCTTCCGATTGAATACCAAGTACTTCTTTAAGGAGAGCGTGATCCAGTTCTATACACCTGTCCTTCCAATATCCACCTGGTGCATCTGCATTACAGGTTTGACCTATCATGCAGAAACTAGTATAGTGTCTACCAGTAAGACCAACGTTTTCAATATCATTAAAACGAAGACACATTTGAGGAACTACAAGAGGATTTTTTGGGATTTCAAATACGATCTTTCCATTCATTACCCTCTGAAAGTCTACAATTGAAGCAATCGTGAAATAAAGATCCTCTCTCCAGCGGCATACCACAGGATATCTTTGGATTAGTTCGTGATCATTTTTTCTGAAAAAACTACTCAATTCTTTCCAGGTATTTACAAAATCTAGTCTCTTTGATGTCGGGGGATCACCTATAAAGCTGTAGTTTTCATGTTCGGGACAAGCTACTTTATCGTTTATAGACCAAAAGAATTTTCCGCATAACTTGCAATTTTGTCTTTTGAATCCTTTTTCATCGAACAATGAAACCTTATAATATTTATCTGGATTTGAAGAAAAAAGTGATAATAATGACTGTTTTTCCATTTCACACAAATTATTTGACAATGTTATTAATGCTTTTGTAAGTTTCGATTATTACCAAGCCCAAGAAGTTTTTACCCATTTTTTGACTTTTGCGAGGTAGTTCTATTATCTCTTAATATATCGCTATTACTTTTTATCATCTCTATAAATCCTTGTTTGAGTATGTCGTAAACAAGGTGTGAACACCCTAGTCTATTAAAGGAGCATTATTGTCCGTATAAATAATATAATTAGTTACTACTTTGATTCTCTTTCTATGACGTAATACTTGTTGGCATTTTTGTTGCAATAATTAGTATATCTGTGTCAAAAGGTTAAATTAACCTGTACATTAAAGTTCAAATTATCAGGGTTCGTCAATTTGAATAGTTCAGCAGATCTAACCTGGAAAAGAACACATTATTCCAAAAGTATTGATACATCCATGAACGGAAAGGAGGTATTAATTGTCGGATGGATCTCTTCGATTCGTGAACATAGTAACATAAAATTTATCACAATAAACGACAGATTTGGTAAAATTCAAGTTATCTTGAAGAAAAATGAATATCCGACATCACTCACGTCTGAAATACCAAAAATTAGAGAACACGCTTCTATTGCAATAAAGGGTAAAGTTAGAGGTGAACCAAAAGCACCAAATGGAATAGAGATAATTCCAATTGATTTTAAAATTCTTTCTTTGGCTGACAAGAATTCTCCTATCGTTATTCAAAGTAGGAAAGGAGTCGGTATTGATACTAGATTAGATCTTAGAGCAATAGATCTACGTAGACCGTATCTTCAATCAATTTTTAGCATAAGATATACTGTATTGAATTCATGTAGGGAATTTCTCAGAAATGAAGGCTTTATCGAAGTTAATACACCTAAAATAATTGCTACGGCAACTGAAGGTGGAGCTACACTCTTTCCTATTTTTTATTACGATAGAGAAGCATTTTTGACTCAAAGTCCTCAGCTTTATAAAGAGCAGCTGACCATGGCATTTGAAAACGTATTTGAAATAGGCCCCATTTTTAGGGCAGAACCCTCACGAACAAATAGACATCTGTCAGAGGCCACATCGATAGATATCGAGAAAGCATATGCCGATTATAATGATATAATGGAAATTTTAGAAAGAATGATTCATTTTTTGTGGGATCAAGTAAAAGACAAGAATAAGTCACATCTCGAATATCTAAAAATAGAACTCCCTGAACTATCATTTCCATTTCAAAGATATAGATATTCAGATCTAATAGAAAAGTTGCAGAATGCGGGACAATCAATTGAATGGGGAGATGACATTTCACAACAAAAGCTACGCAATCTAGAGGATAATGATGTAAAGAATTTTTACTTCATAGTTGATTGGCCCACTTCAATAAAGCCCTTCTATGTGAAACCAAAATCTACAGGGACAGAGTGTGAATCTTTCGATCTGATGTATAGAAATCTAGAATTATCGTCAGGAAGCACAAGAATCCAAAATAAACATGAGCTGATTGAAAGAATGAAAAAACAGGGATTAAACACTGAAGCCTTTGACTTCCATTTGAAAGTTTTTGATTATGGCATGCCACCTCACGCAGGGTTCGGATTAGGGCTTGAAAGGTTAATGATGAGCATGTGCAACGTTGACAATATTAGGGATGTTGTATTGTTTCCTAGAGACATAGATCGAATATCACCTTAACAAATAATATATCTATGACAAGATGAGAATATTATGATTTCAAAAGATGAATTAGAGTATCTTGCTCAGATATCTAAAATCAATCTATCTGAAGATGAAGCTAAAAAATTCCCTGAACAATTGGACAAGACAATTGAATATATTGATATTCTTGAAGAACTTGCTTCCGATGATTTGAATGTTCTGGATTTGCAAGAAGTAAAATTCGATGAGCTGAGAGACGATGTGGTCAGAATGTCGGAGGAACTACGAATAACTAAGAACCTGACAGAAGATGGTTTCCTAAGAGGACCTAAGATGAAATAAGATGTCAAGCCTACATGATCTACTGGCACATGAGGTAGTTGAGGGTATAAAAGAAGGATTATTTACTGCTGAAGAGTATGTTAGTTCTCTCATTAAAACAATAGAAGATGTGGAATCAAAATTAAACTCGTTTATTACATTAGACACTGAAGGAGCGCTATCTTCTGCAAAGTTAATAGATAGAAAAATTAAAGAGAATGAAGATATAGGTTACTTAGGCGGAGTAGCGGTCGGAATAAAGGATAACATTTCTACAAAAGATATCCGAACTACGTGCGCATCAAAAATACTAGAAGATTATGTTCCATCATATGATGCGACAGTCATACGGAACCTGAAACAAAATGGGGCAATAATATTAGGGAAATTAAACTTGGATGAATTTGGTATGGGTTCAACGACAGAGTACAGTAGATATTATCCAACTCATAATCCGTGGAACTTAGATTATGTACCTGGTGGATCATCAGGTGGTTGTGGCGCTGCTGTTGCGGCTGGAGAATGTACTGTTTCTCTCGGCTCGGACACTGGAGGCTCAATAAGATGCCCTGCAAGTTTCTGTTCAGTTGTTGGACTTAAACCAACTTATGGAAGGGTAAGTAGATACGGTTTAATTTCCTATGCAAATAGTCTAGAACAAATTGGTCCCATATGCAGATCGGTCAAGGACATAGTACTGATAATGAACATAATTTCTGGAAAAGATAATAGTGATAATACAAGTATGTCATCATCACCAATTACTATTAATAATAAATTAGACAAATTTGACATTGCGATAGTAAAGGAGTTGATTAACGCTGGTGATCATGGAGTTACAGGAACGATTTATTCTACATCTGATAAATTTAAAGAGATAGGATGTACGTGTGATGAAATATCGATAAAAAATCTGCATTATGCTTTACCCTCATATTATACTCTTGCAAGCGCCGAAGCGAGTAGTAACCTTGCGAGATATGATAATATTCGATATGGATTTGACCTTCCAATAGAGGAATACAAATGGGATACTTATTTTAGTAATGTTAGAAAAAACTTTGGAGAAGAGGTAAAAAGGAGAATACTAATAGGATCATATGTTCTCTCTTCGGGATATTATAGTAAATATTATCTCAAGGCTAGGAGTCTTCGCTCACTATTAAAGTTGGAATTACTTAAGTTATTCAAAAAATACGATCTGTTGATTGGACCAACAATGCCGATCCTTCCATTCAAGTTTGGTGAAAAAATAGATGATCCAATTAAGATGTATCTTGTTGATATAAACACAGTTATAGCCAATCTTGCAGGAATTCCTGCAATATCACTGCCCATTGGATTTAGTAACGGTCTTCCTATAGGATTGCAGATGATGGCTGCGCCATTTGAAGAACAAAAGCTAATCGATGTATCATATGCCCTTGAAAATACCATCAATATTCAAAGGAGACCAAATCTAACATGAGTTTGGTAATGATCGGATTGGAAATTCACGCTCAGATAACTGTGCTTGAAAGTAAACTATTTTGTTCTTGTCGTGGAAACTATCGTGATCTGAGACCCAATACAAACATTTGTGAAATATGTTGTGGATTACCGGGTACTTTACCAATTATCAATAAAAAGGCTATAGAATATTCTACAATGACATCCATTGCTTTAGGGTGTAAAGTTCCAGACAAGATTATGTTTTATCGTAAAAATTATTTTTATCCAGATTTACCGAAAAACTTTCAGATAACCCAGTATAATGTCTATGGCTTTTCAAGTATAGGAGTAGAAGGCTTATTTGAGCTGGATGATTCAAAAAAAATTAGAATTAGTAGAATTCAATTGGAGGAGGATCCCGGGAGAATTATTTATCTTGAGGGGGGCATGAACGTTAGGAACTCTGCTTTGATAGACTACAATAGGGCCGGTGTTGCATTGATCGAAATAGTCACAGAGCCTGATTTTACAAATCCAAAAGAGGTTAGGCTATTTTTAAATAAATTATCATTGACACTTGAACATCTTGGTGTATGCAATACTTTGATGGAGGGATCAGTAAGATGTGATGTAAATGTGTCTATGAAGGGTGGTAACAAGGTAGAAATTAAAAATATTAACTCCTTTAAGGAAGTTGAAAAAGCCATCAACTATGAAATTACTAGGCAAACTAGCATGTATAACCGGAATATCAAAATAGAGTCTGAAACGCGACATTGGGATGATAAGAAAAAAATTACATATAAGTCAAGAAGTAAAGAAGAAGAGCATGATTATCGATATTTTCCAGAACCTGATATTCCGATTATTGTATTAGGTGATAATTTTGTTTCTAATTTAAAAGTTCACATGCCCGAACTACCAAATCAAAGATTCGATCGTTTTGTATCAAAATATAAATTGTCAGAACACACATCCATTATCCTCATAAATGATAAGAAATTGGCTGATTTTTTTGAGTCTACACTGAAAATATATTTTTCACCTGTCGAAATAGCCAATTTTCTAATTACTGAATTTAAGAGTATGATTGAAGATGATAGTGAGAGTACTGACTATTTGAGAAACATGAAGGTGAAACCAGAGCATATCGCAGAATTAGTTAAAATGATTGAAGGAAATAAGATTAGTAGAACCACGGCAAAAGATATTCTAGTCAAAATATTCGAGAGCGGATTGTTACCGTCGGAAGTTGTGAATAATACAAATTCTTTCAAGATAGCTGATGAAAAAATCCTCACGGATGCAGTTGAATCAGTTTTCGATACAGAAAAATCTGCCGTTGAAGATGCAAAAACGAATCATGAAGCAATAAATTTCTTGCTTGGAAAAGTTATGAAGTTTACCAATGGACGTGCAGATCCAAAAATTGCAATGCGTCTAATAAATAATAAATTAAAAAAACCTAATGCGTAGGATATTTTCACTAACGTAAAATGATGATGAATTAACATCTTCTCTTCAGGTTGATCTAATCTAATTACTAATTTTATTTTTTTGATATTTGTTCTAACTGATGTAATACCATTGGAAGAAATGCTCCAATGTCGCTGACAATTCCTATTGCTTGTGTCGTTCCTCTATCTAGAAGTTTTGTTACAACGGCCTGACTAATATCTACTGCGACGACCTTTACTCGTGCAGGGATCATATTCCCTACGGCAATTGAATGTAACATAGTAGAGAGCATAAGAACCATTTTTGTGTCTGCTAAAATTTCTCTGTATTTATTTTGCGCTTCTATAATATCAGTAATTACTCCTGGAATAGGTCCGTCATCTCTAATCGATCCACAAAGAGCGAATTGTACATTATTTTTTATACACTCATACATGATTCCCGATTTTAGAATATTTTTCCCTACCATCTCTTCTATGGAGCCTGCTCTAAAAATTTCGTTTATTGCCTGCATGTGATTTCTATGACCACGAATTGCTAATGTTCCATCTTTTACATTCATCCCCAAAGAAGTACCAAATAGTGAATTTTCTATATCGTGGACAGCTAATGCATTACCTGTAAGTAGTCCATCTATATACCCCATTCTAATCATCTTGGCTAGTGATTCTGCGGCACCAGAATGGACAATTACTGGTCCGGCAGTGACCACTATTTTTCCATCATTATTCTTGGTACTGTAAATATCCATTGCTATTTTTCTTGCAATCTGTTGAGTAGGCCTCTCACTGGAACTTGTACTACTCATAAATTGAAAAATGTCAACACCTTCCCTTGGGCGTTCCTCAGGTAATATTCTAACTCCTTGTTCACCGGTTACTATCATATCTCCACTACGAATATCCCTAATTTTTCTACATTCTGCCTTTCTGTTCCTAAGATTAACTACAATACACTTATCCATCATCATATTTTCAACATCAATCCATTTATTATTGAAAAAAATTTGTGTGGCATTGTTAGTTGTACTGTAGAAATCTTTTGGCATTACCATGTTCCTTGGAGCAGACTTTAGGACGACTCCATCAATTTTAGTTGGTTGCGCACCTTCTATAAAAACTGATTCTAATAACTGGTTAAGATGTTTTTTATTTTTTCCTGTTATCAATAATCTTGCATAACTCAATTCATCTTTCTTTTTTCCAACATTAAATTCAAGAACATTAAAGTCTCCCTTTAAGTCCATGATCTTGTCAAATATTCTAGTCAAAATCATTGAATCAATGAGATGGCCTTTGATCTCTATAGATTGTTCATATTTTTTTTTCAATTAGGATCAATAAATAACAAATCTACTTAAGTGTTAAATTGGAAGAACCACTTTGCCATTATATTCGGGAATGTTTTCATTTTGAATTATATTCTTGATAATTTCATCTTTTCGAACTTCAATAAACCATTGAGCTACAGATTTTGCAATTCCATTTTTATCACAAATTGCAATCAAGTAACCGTTTTCATTCTTTACTGAAGTGAAATAATTTTCTTCTCCAACCGGTTCCCAGATGTTATTCTTGTTGTCCTTCAATGCTAACGCCGGCATGGCTACATTTCCAGTATATTTATTTAAAATTTCTTGAGCTGCTCTGACTCGTTTTTCTCCTATTTTTAGAGCCGTAAAATACTGCATTTATTGAGTATATA
>F14TC_100063610_pt1 | contig 12256 bp, 11 predicted proteins | sample KannatnBrdUF14TC_FD_10806 | JGI IMG/M metagenome (IMG submission 10806)
TTTCTGCTTCTGGTGATGTTATTTTTAATGACAGAAAATACACTCCGGTTTTTCATGATAAGGGATTCTCTGACTCTAGGACGGTTCTTGTTACTTCACAGGGAAATGTATGGTTCCTGAACAGGGGGTTTAATACCAATTTGTTCTATAAAGTATCAAGTGAAAGGACATCACGGCTGGAGGTTGTTTTTATCAGGGTCCCTTTAGGGCAGGGCAACTATAAATATCTTGGCGACCTGAATGGAAATGGTTTGCAGGATGAAAATGAATTTGTGCTTACTAATTTTGACGGGGATTATATTAAGATAATCCGCCCGACTGACCAATTATTCCCAACAACAGATCTGCAGAGCTCTGCCGCGATAAACATTGTTCCCTCACGATTTGTTGCCTTTAAGAAAAAAAATATTCTGAATGATATTCTGACAAATATCACTTTTGATACATATCTAAGTGTTGCTGAAAAAAGCAAAGACCCCGATACAAAGAATATTTATTTCTTAAAGTTCAGCACATTTCAGAATGATGTTAATACTATAACAGGAGCAGCGACAGTTCAGCAGGATATTGGTATTTTTGAAAATCATGAGTATTTTGGTATTAAGCTGAGATTTGTTCAGAGGAAGGGATTTAACCAGTATTTTTCGGGCAATGAACGCATCCTGGATGTTGAACGTACTGCAAGATTAAGATTATCGTTTACACAGGATCTGGCCCTGATCTCAGATTATGTTACGGAAATAGACCGTAACCAGGCGCCAAATGTTGTAATAAGAAACTGGAATATAAATACTGAAAGCATAAATTCTGAGATAGTTTATAAACCAAATGTATCGGTTGAAGCAGGTTTTAAAGTTCAACTGAAAAGAGCGAATGATTTTTATCCAACTGAGCCAACGAAGGCCGATATGAATATTGAGACTTTCAGGTTTATATATTCATTTTCGGGAAAAGGTACTTTAAGATCAGAAATCTCAAGAAATGAAGCACTTGTTAACACTAATCCTGCTTTTGTACCATTTGACCTGACTAAAGGACTTGTATTCGGTAAAAGCTATTTCTGGAGCTTAAATTTTGAATACAGGATCAGCAATTTTATACAGGCTACGGTTAACTATTTCGGCAGGGCAGAGGATAAATCGAGGGTAATACACACCGGGACTGCAGAAGTAAGGGCATATTTTTAATTACTATAATAAAATGAAAAAACTGTCACACGAAGAAGTCGGCAAAAAAAGAATATCGCTTGATGAAGCTAAAAACATTAAGCGCCATCCCATTTATGTAATGTGTGATAACATAAGAAGCATTTACAATGTCGGGTCAATTTTCAGGACAAGTGATGCTGCCCTTATTGAAAAGCTTTACTTAACGGGTTACACTCCACACCCCCCAAGACTTGAGATTGAAAAGGTTGCGCTTGGCGCAACAAATGCTGTTCCATGGGAACATTTCAAAAACCCTGCTGATGCATTAAGCATCTTAAAATCAAAGGGAGTAAAGATCGCAGCCCTTGAAATAACACAAAACAGCCGGGACTTTAGTGATCTAAAGAAAAATGATTTTCCTTTATGCCTTGTCCTGGGAAATGAACTCACCGGCGTTTCAAGTGAAATAATTGAAATAGCAGACTTTTCTATTGAGATCCCTCAATACGGGTTTAAGCATTCAATGAATGTTTCAGTAGCGTACGGGATCGCAGTTTTTGAAATGGTAAAAGTATTCAGATCATAGAATAAACTTCAGCGCCATTAAAGTATGTTTTCCGGACCTTAGCACCGGAAATAGTATCCGGTTCAATCTCAAATAAATCGTCCTCCATGATTACGAAATCCGCACGTTTGCCTTTTTCTATGGAACCAATTGTGTTTTCATTAAAATTTGAGTAAGCATTATTGACAGTGTAACATTTTATACATTCGTGCAGGCCAATTGAGAGTTCAGGAGTGAATGTGCCGTCTTTTGTACTCCTGGTAACTGCCAGTCTTATATTTTCTAATGGGTTTACTTCTACAATAGGGAAATCTGTCCCAAAAATTACGGTTGCTCCCGATTCAATCAGCTTTTGATAATTATGGGTATGATCAGCTAATTTTTGCGACAGCTTTTCTTTTACGGTTCGTGCGTCATATTTTAAATGCAGCGGCTGAACCGAAGCAATAACATTATATTTTTTAAACCTGTCAATATCATTATCACTGATGTGCTGCGCATGCTCAATTCTGTGCCTTGTAAGGATTCGAGGGTTATAAAACGATCCATAAAGGTCCAGTACCTCTGTTACCGCCTTATCACCTATTGCATGAATGATCATTTGCATATTTGCATCGTTTATATCCTTTGCCATTTTAAAAATCTCGCCGTTCTCTATATTTTCCGTCCTGTAACCATTGTTATCTCTTCCAAGATAATTTTCACTGAATAAAGCAGTTTCTGAACTCAATGCCCCGTCCCAGTATTCTTTAAATCCCTTTATTAAATACAGATTTTTATCAATTTCTCGCGTATATTCCAAATGTTTATTCAGGGTTGTGAATTCTTCAAAAGGAATGTAGGAGTTTATTCTTACATTTAGTTTGCCCTCCCTATACAGTTCTAAATAAACTTCCAAATCAGGCACTAAGGATATATCGGTAACGGTTGTTATTCCGTATGAATGAAGCTCCTTAATAAAATCGTCAACCGCAAGAATTTTTTCATCAATAGAGGGTTGGGGAAGCCTCTCAAACACAAAATCCAGTGCTTTTTCTTTTATAATTCCACTTGGGATTCCGTTTTCATCTTTTACAACTTCATCAGCAGAAAAATCACTTAACCGGTTTAATAATCCTGATTCCTGAAGAGCTTTTGTATTGCAAACCGCGGAGTGGTAATCATAATTGGTTATGTAAAAGGGCCTTTCACTGTATATCATGTCTCCGAAATTATTGCTCTGGGTGGACTCTTTAAGGATTTTGTTTAGGTCAAGATTTCCGCCAATGATCCAGCTCTGCTGTGGATTTTTTTCAGCATAAGCTTTTATCTTTGATCTAAGGGTCTCGATATTGTTAATTACTGATGCATCGATTTTTTTTTTCATTAGTGAACCATTGACAAGGTGAAGGTGGCCGTCTATTAATCCGGGCAAAACCAGCCTTCCTTCCAGATCATTGACAATGTTATAAGAAGATCTTATTTGTTCGGATTCGCCATTTGAGCCAACAAAACTAAACCCCTGGCCATTGATGCCAAAGGCTTCTTTAAATTGGCCATTTGGCTGCCAGACTTTAGCATTAATAAAAAGTTCAGAGGACATTACTTTTCTGCTTTTAAACCGCGGGTCATAAGATTTTGAGTTGCGAGGTGCGGGTTTTTGCCGTGAAATAAAACTTTGTAAACCTGCTCTATGATAGGCAGCTCCACGCTGAGTTTTTTTGCCAGCTCATGAGTTGATTCTGTAGTCGCAACACCCTCGGCAACCATTTTCATTTTGCTTAATACCTGTTTTAGTTTTTTTCCCTTCCCGATCTCACATCCAACATAGCGGTTTCTTGAAAGCCTGCTCATGCATGTAACTATCAGGTCACCAATCCCGGATAAACCGATAAAAGTATTTTCGTTGGCGCCCATACGAACTCCGAACCGGGTTATTTCCCTTATTCCCCTGGTCATGATTGCTGCTTTTGTATTATCTCCGAATTCAGTCCCCTCTGCTATTCCGGCTGCAATTGCAATAATATTTTTGAGCGCTCCGCCAAGCTCAACCCCTATTATATCATTGCTCCTGTATGCCCTGAAATACTCATTTGAGAAAGTCCGCTGGACTATTTCTGCGTTTTTAATATCATGTGATGCAGCTACCACTGCTGTGGGAATCTTTTTGGCTACTTCTTCTGCGTGAGACGGGCCGGATAATACAACAATATTTTTCTTTTTAATTTTTGTGAAGACATCTACGAATATCTGTGAGACGGTCATTAATGAATGGTTTTCGATCCCCTTTGAGACACTGAGTATAATTTTTGACGTAAAGCTCAGATTTTTTATGTCTTCAATAACATTCCTGATATACTGAGTAGGAGTGGATACAACAATAATGTCTGAATCTTTGACCGCTCCCTCAATATCATTGGTTATCCTTATCCTTGCGGGGATCTTGATTTTTGGAAGGTAATAGAAATTTTCGCGGAATTCATCCAGCGTATGGGCATATTCTTTATCATATTCCCACATTGTCACATGATGCTTTTTGTTATACAAGAGGATTCCAAGAGCCGTACCCCAGCCTCCTGCACCAAGTATACATATATTCATAGATACAAATTTATCTATAAATAATTACTTAATAAACTGAAAATCGGGGTTAAATTGCCCTGCGAATGGGTTTATCCAGTGTACGGGTTTTATTGAGCAGCCAGTCTCTGCCCGGGAAGTCTGAGGTCTTTTTTATTTGCTGGTTAAGTGAAATTATATCTGTTTTACTGTTGGTGTTATGGTAATTAATCAGCTTTATCATAAATTTTGAGAAATTTTCCTGGCCTGCCTTCATATTTTCTGAAACCATTGTATTTTCATTGATAAATTTCCTCAATGCCTTTGCTGATGCCATTGCAGTATCATAGTTACCGCGCTCATAATAGATCCGGATGTATAGATTCTTTACATCCAGATTATATGAAAACTCATCCAGTTTAATACGGCTCAGGTATCCCAGGGATTCATCGAACGAATTTCTTTCAAAATATAATAATGCATAACTAAAATTGACTATGTCAGTTTTCCTTTTAGGATGGATATGAATTCCATAGTTTTGTATGAAATCTTCCAGCCAGCTCAATTCCTTGAGCTTGATCACTTTGAGCAGAATATTCCTGTAGAGATCGACTGCAATATATTTGTTGGTTTCAGTTTCATAATACTTTTCTTTGAGGAAAGTTTTATAAATGCCGAAAACCTCATTATCATAATGACGGGCAAGAGAGTTATTTTTCGCCTTTAAAATGCAGTATCCTTCCAGCTTCGAGAACAGGAAGTTATTATCGTTCAAGCTGAGCTGATGCATGTGTTTATACAACGATTTTTTGAATTCCCTGTAATAAAATTCGTTATCAAAGTATAAAAATGTCTTTAATGCATTAAGGTATACTTCCAGTATGAAATTTCCGATCATTGAGTTCTTCTTCATAAAGATCTCAAGCCGCTCAAAGTCGAAGAGATTAATAAATTCAGAAATAACTTTTTCATTGTGCTTAACATTAAAGCTTCTGGAGTATGTCAACAGGACATCGTTATGCTTTATTGCTTCAAGCATAAAATAACTTATAAGGTATGTTATGCCGCCAATAAGTCTTTTTGCCTCAGATTCAACGAATGTTTTTTTATTAACCTTGTTATTTATCATCCCGAAATAAAACTGGTCTGTTTCAAGCTTAAACCTGCTTAAACAAGTCTCACTGTTAACATAGCCGAGATCATCAAGCTTACTGTGGGCAGCTTTAACATTTTTATAGAACATTTTACCGGCACCACGGGTACCGATCTCTTCGGTCATAAATGAAGCATTTTCAACGGGCTTTTTTTCAAAATTTAACTGCCGGGCAAATTTCCCGGTTAAGTTCTGCAGATCAAAAAGCAGCCTCCGAATTGTGATCTCATTATAAGCAAGCTCAGGAGATACCTTTTTATGTAAGTTTTCTTTTGTTAGATTTGAATTCTCATAGTTAGGGTGGTATTTGATGATTTGGTCGAATAATTTGACGACCTTTGAACTTCTATTGAAGTAGGGGGATAAAATAAACCTTCTGAAAGATTTTATTTCATCTCTTGAAAAAGTCTCAAATATGTCTAAAAATACATAATCAAGCATCTGTATTATTTTCTCCGGTTCAATATTAAGCAACTCATAATTAATATGCAATACCTAAAAAACATTAAAAATAGTCTTAAAATAGCGAATATTGTGAAATTTTAATGTTAGGTTTCTGAAAAAGAAGCAACTTTACTCAGAAAATGTAATGGCACGGTTATTTTGTTTATAGTAAGTTGCAGTATTGATAAAGGAAGATAGCCTTAGCTTTATTTAATCAATAAAACTAAATTAAAAAAACGAACATAAAAGGAAAAAAAATGAAAAAGTTAATTTTATCTCTGATCCTGACCCTTAGTTTAGTTTTTGGCTTTAATTCAGTCAATGCAGCTGAGGTATCAAATAATAAGGCCTCAAGTATAAAGAAATTAGACGGCCTTATTTTTATAAGAGTTTATGAAGAAGGCTCATTCTGGATATACATTTACACACTGGATGGTATATTTCTTTCAAAACATATTGAGAATTAAGTTAAAGATGAATGGCAAAACTAAGGTTTAAACTACATAAGTCAGGCAACGTTAAGCTGATAATTTTAAATCTTATTGGTTTAAAAATGGAAGAACTGCACGCAGGCTATATGAATGAAGGGGAGCATACAATAGCATGGAAACCGAAATTTAATCTTACCGGAAGCGTGCTTAACTACAGGGTTGAGCTGAACAAAGAGGTAGTAGGAGAAAACTTTTTTATTGTCAGATAGTATCAAGTTTAAAGCGGGTAATTTATTCAGAGTTAGCTGTTAAAGAGTCCGAAACACCTGTAAAAATTACCTAGCGAGTTTTGAGAGTTCCTTTACGAGAAACATCAGAGCAATGAAACTGACCTTCATTGCTCTTGCTGTTTTATAATATATGGGTTAGAAATTAGGTATAGCTTGAATTTTTTCTATATATCTATTAATTTGACCCAAATCTCCATATAAATTGAAATATTTAAACCTATATTTAATTTTATGTTTTTTCACAATTAATCTATATTCTCAGATTTTAAACAGCAATAGTTTTATATATAATCCAAGATCAGTCTACTTCTTAGATGAAAATACAGGGTTTATTGTTGGGGGTGATATTAATGGCAGCGGAGAAATAGGAAAATCTACTGATGGAGGTAAAACCTGGGGATTAATATTTAGTGATAATGAATATTTATTAGATATAACTTTAGTAGGAAATAATTTAATAGTATGCGGGAATCACGGGAAAATTTTGAAATCTTCAAATTTAGGTACAGTTTGGAATAATTTCTCGTTCGCAACTTTAAGGAGCATTTCTGAAACTTGTTTTTTAAATAGTGAAACTGGCTATGCAGTTGGAGGTGGTTATTTTCAGCCAATTTTTATTAAAACAACTGATTCCGGTAAAAATTGGGTAAATATTCCATTGGGCACAAATATGGATTTATACGGGGTTGATTTTTTGAATGAAAATTTTGGTTTTGCAGTTGGTAACAGAACTATTTGGAAAACTACGGATGGTGGACAAAATATTTTAAAAATTGTGAGTAATAGTTATTTGTTAAGTGTTGATATTGTAGATTCTCAATTTGCTTTTGCTGTTGGCGAAAATTCAATTTTGAAGACAGAAAACTCCGGGGTATCCTGGATAACAAATTTTACACTAACACCTTCATGTGGTAGTTTAAACAAGGTTAAATTTTACACAAATGGTTTTGGAGTTGTCGCTGGAGGTGGAGGTGTTATAATTAAAACCTCAAATGGAGGTTCTGATTGGCAGGTTCAGCGATTATATGAAAACTGTGATTTTTTTGATATTTACTTTATTAATAGATATACAGGATGGGTTACCGGGCCACTTTATTCAAATGGGCCTGGATTACTTTATAAAACTGAGGATGGCGGATTAAGTTGGGTACTGCTTAATACACTACCGGTTACACCTACAGAATTTTTATCACTACAAAATTACCCAAATCCGTTTAACCCGAAAACTACAATAAAATTTGAACTCCCAGAATTTTCTCACATAGCTTTAAAAGTCTACAACGTAAATGGAAAGGAGGTTAAAAACTTAGAAAACGGAAATTTTGAGAAAGGAATTTACGAAAGAGAATTTGATGGAAGTGACTTAAGCAGCGGCGTTTATTTTTATAAAATCGATATTATAAATTTAAATTCAGGAGAAAAATATTCTCAATCAAAAAAAATGATTTTAATCAAATAGAAGTATAAATTATTGATGATAAATAAAAAAGGCGGGTCAACCGCCTTTTTTGTGCCAATTATAAAATCTTTACTTCTTTTTCTTGAAGGGTGCTTCGATCTTGATCCACCTGATCTTCCACCACCTTTCAAACCTGTTTTCCTCTCCGTAAAGAAGCCGCTTAATATTTGCCCTGTGGTTATATAAGAGGAAAATGGCAACTCCCAGACTAAAATAAACCAGGGTATGATACCCGTCAATATTTACATCAAAAATATTTTCCCTTATAAACAGGGTTGAAGGGAATGCGAATGCAGCGCTTATTGAGCCTAATGAAACATATCCCGAAAATATAAGAACAAGAACAAATACACCGATCGAGATTGTCGCATCAATAGGCGCAAGGCTAAGAAGCATTCCGCCGGCTGTGTTGATGCCTTTACCTCCTTTAAAGTCTGCAAATACAGTCCACACGTGTCCAATGATTGCTGATATACCTGCGATTATCTGCACAATAGTGATATCCTGAAACGGTGTTCGGTTTTCGAACGGAAGCGCCCCGTAAAATAACTTTGATATAAGGAGGGTTGCCACTATTCCTTTAGCAACATCGATTACCTGCACCAAAATACCCAGCTTCCAGCCCAAAACACGAAAGGCATTAGTGCTGCCGAGGTTTTTGCTTCCATGCTTACGGAGGTCAATTCCTTTGAAATACTTGCCAATGATCAGGCCTGTTGGAATTGAACCCACTAAATAGCTTAAAATTATTACAATTATTAATGATAACATGCTAATTAATACACTCTATTCTTTTTACTTCTGGGATCTCATGCATGATCGCCCTTTCAATACCGGCTCTTAATGTCATTGGTTTCAATGGGCATGTATTGCATGCCCCAAGTAATTTAAGCTCAACTATCCCGTCATTGCTGATCTTCACCAGCATAACATCACCTCCGTCAATTTTCAGGTATGGTCTTATTTTCTCTAAAACTGCATTTATTTTTTGCTCAATTTCTGCAGTTTTTTCAATAACTAACATTTGCTTGCGTAAAAATACTAAAACTTTATTAAATAAGCATTAAAATAAAATCAGATATCTATAACAGGCAGTGCTGTATTTTTTCCTGCAATTTCTTTGATCTGTCCAGCAAGATTTCTTGCAATGTTTATGAACTGTTTGGATTCTTTTGAATCGGGTTCGCTCAGCACAACCGGTTTTCCTTCATCTCCTCCGATCCTGATGTTCGTATTTATTGCAATTTCTCCAAGGAAATTTATTCCAAGCTCTTCGGCCAGCTTTTTGCCCCCGCCATCACCAAAAATATATTCTTTTGAACCATCTGGTTTAGAATAATAACTCATGTTTTCTATTATTCCGAGAACCGGAACATTAACTTTGCTGTACATTTTTGCACCTTTGCGGGCATCAATTAATGATATTTCCTGGGGAGTTGTAACAATTACAGAACCGGTTAAAGGTATTGCTTGAGTAAGCGTTAACTGTATATCCCCCGTGCCGGGAGGCATATCGTAAAAAAGATAATCAAGCTCATCCCATTCAACATCACTCATAAATTGTTTTAAAGCGCTGGATGCCATCGGCCCGCGCCAAACAACTGCTTCATGCGGATTGACCAGGAATCCTATTGACATGAGTTTTATACCGTATTTAACAACAGGCAGGAGCCTGTTTTTCTCTTTTAATTTAACAACCTTAGGCTTTTCATTTGTAACGCCAAGCATAGTGGGGATTGAAGGTCCGTAAATATCGGCATCGATCAAACCAATTTTGTATCCTTCTTTGGCAAGAGCTGCAGCAAGGTTTACAGCAACTGTTGATTTTCCAACACCCCCCTTGCCTGATGAAACAGCAATTGTATGTTTTACCCCTGGAAGAATTGAATTATTTGCTCTTAAATTTTGCACTAATTACAAATATAACTGTAATAGAACTTACTAAAAGTAACAAAATTAAACACTAAAATAAGGAATAAATATATGTCTTTATTTATCAGATTCTGTACATAAATAATCCTTAACACTCCACCAAGGGTCTATGTAATCTTTTGAAGCTTCAGAGATTCCCTTCGGGATAACTCTGTATGTGCCAAATTCCTCAGTAAATTTAAATACAAGAAGGTGCGCCCAGTTTTTCCCACCGATGACGGCAATACAAACATCACAGCCTGTATAAACTATATTATAATACTCCGGTGAATAATTGTTCATGCTGTATTTTTTAACATTAATATTCTTTTTATCAAGCCAGCTTTCTGATATATATTTTCGCAGAATTTCTGATTTATCCTCTTTATTGTCAACAAATACATCAAGGATGCTTTTTGTAACCTGCTCCATTTTTTTTGTGTTAAGGTCATCGGCTTTGATGTGTAAGTTTATTAATAAAACAAAGATAAAAGCTGACAGGATATGCTGAGTGGTTTTCATTAAGTTCCTTTCAATTATTTTTTAAGAATACATTTCAATTTGCACTGAATGTAACAGATTCGATCTTATCTCCGATCTGAATTTTATTAACAGTTTCAAATCCATCAATAACCTTACCGAACACAGTATAGCGGCCGTTCAAATGCGGCTGGGGCGAATGTGTTATGAAGAACTGGCTGCCTTCAGTATCTTTTCCGCTTGAGGCCATACCAACGTAATAAGCATCACATTCAATCGGTATAAACTCACTGCGTATGGAATAACCGGGGCCCCCGTATCCAGTGCCCGTTGGATCGCCCCCCTGTATAACGAAGTTGGGTACAACTCTGTGAAATATTGTATTATTATAAAATCCCTGTTCACTGAGCTTAACGAAATTTTGCACAGTGAATGGTGCATAGTCGGGGAAAAGTTCAATTTTAATATTACCTTTATCTGTTTTAATAGCAGCAATCCTTTTTTCATTAAGTCTGTCAATATAATCCCAGTCAAAATCAGTCCGGTACTGTTTGGCCGTTATTTCTTTCTCATAATTTTTACCTGTCATGTTTTTTAAGGCATCAGCGGATGCTTTTGCAATGTCATAGTCATTATTTTTTAAATTTTTAATCAGCATCTCATCAGCTCCTTCGAATTTCATATTATCCCATGCCTGAATGAAAAGGATCATCACATCCTTGTCTTTAGGCTCCGAGAGGGCATCATAATCAAAAAGCATAACCTGGCATGTTTCACTCCGGTATTTCATATAAATCGAATCCTGCAAATTCGTAAGGCATAAATCAACAATAGCAGAATTTTTTGATGAAGAAAACTCCGAAAAGATCAAGCGGATAATATTTCGGTTTTCATCATCAAGCTTATCATCAAGCGCTGAAAGAGCCTCAACGAAGGATTTGTATATCTTCGCAAGTTCAGGCGAGCCGATCATTGAGCCGTCTTTATTGGGGTTCAGGGCATTGTATCTTTGCACATCCTGACTGATCGAATCACGCAGCTCCTTATATTCCAGCCCATTGTTCATAAATGCAAATGAACCAACAACGGCTGCCTTGATGTCATAATTGCTGCTTTTCTGGAATAAATGTAAAAGCTCATCTTTAACAGAGTCTTTGAAAATTGCGGCATAGGTTCTTATAGCTTCTGCAATAATATGCCAGTCTGCAGCTCCGGAATTAATAATCGATTGGATTTCAGCTTTGATCTTCACTGCCGAATCACTTAGCGGATCTATTGTTCCAAAAAGCTTGCCTAGAGCAATAAGAGCAGTAACAGAAACATGTACGCTTTCATCCCCTTTTGCATGCTTTAATAAAGCCTCCGCAATTTTATCGATTGAGCTTGGATCTGTTATTTGGTTCCCCAATGCATTACATATATTCACCCTTGCGCGCCAGTCATCTTCTTTTTCAAGCGTTTCCAGCATGTAGTCAATTGTCGCTGGATCCTGAAGCTTGCCTAAAGCAGCAAACGCCCATATTCTTATAAAAGGTTTTGTTGAAGCAGTATGCATCATTATTTCATCTTTATAACCGGCCAGATTTTCCTTTGTCCCGCTCCTGTAAAAAATGTAGGCAATTTCGTCATCAACTTCTGCATTAATGGAATAACCGTTTACTTTTTTTATGAATTCATAAGCCTTATCGTTTGTGATTCTTCTTGATGCAAACTGGTATAGTGATAATATTTTCCCGACAAAATAATCCTGTGAATTAAGAACATCTTTAATATTATCAGCCGTGCCGATTCTTCCCAATGAAATGCCAATTTGCGGTAAGAGCGTTTTCTCTTGCTC
>F14TC_100025246_pt1 | contig 12255 bp, 8 predicted proteins | sample KannatnBrdUF14TC_FD_10806 | JGI IMG/M metagenome (IMG submission 10806)
GGCCGCCGGCGGTTGCGGCCGCGAAAGGTTGATCGAGAAGTGCCCGATCTTTTGATCGTTACCAATTCCTACATACAGCCAAACGTCCACGCCGTTCGTCAGCGCGTATTTGCCCTGGAAATTCGGCGAGTTCTTCCAGACCTCGCTCTCGATCCAGGTGGTCAGCTTCGCATCGTGAATCCCAAGCGCCTTAAGAGTGGCCACGACATTTTTGAACATCGTCACCGGTTCATCGGCAGCCCCAAGGGAGAGCGAGGCCGCTTGAGATTTGTCCGAAATCGGCAGCGTTGGCGGATAGTACTCGCCCGACAAGGCAAGGTCATTCCCGGCAAAACGGCAGTCAATCGAGTTCCAAGTAATCACCGGCGTGACCGAGTTCCCCGATTTGAGAGCGATTGCCACTTTCTCGCCTTGCAGGCTCATATCCGATTGCAAACCCTGCAGCGTAAAACCTCCTTGGGGCAACCGGAAGCGAATGCCCGCTTTCGTTAGTTCGCCGAACGTCGGTAATGGCGATACCACCAGCGTCTTCGGGGACTCCTCCGCGCACAACGACCCAACAAGTCCGAAGCTCAATAGCGCGGCAGAAAGAAATCGACGGTTCATACTCGGCTACGACCCTCTCTTTTCCGGACTTATTCAAGCGATTTTCGGTATTCGTGGGCAGATAACCCCCTCGCATGAGGGAGCGAGTTCGAGAGCGCTGCTGAAGAGAACGGGAATATTGGCGCTGGGCGCGGAGGCGATCGAAGGAACCCGCGGCGCGGGTCCTTCGACATTTGCTGAGCAAGCTGTGGCAAGCTCACTCTAAGACGAGCTTACGGATTGTGAGTCTCCGCCTGCCGCGCGCGGAGTTCGTTATACTTCGCCACGCGCAGGTTGAACTGATTCACCGCAGCTGCGTCTTTCGCATTCAGCGACTTCCGATCCTCCTGGAGTTGCACGTACATGCGTTGGACTTCGTCCGCGAGAGCAGCGGGATCATTGGGTTTGGGGGCACTCTCTCGCTGCGATGCGCGATCGCGAATTAGGAAGGTCAGCAGAGATTCAGGAGTGGCGGTGCCGATGACCAGGGCATAAATGCCGATGATGGCCAAAATGGAGCCGAGGCCGGACACGAGCAGCAAGCCCAACGCGCGGAGGAAGCCGATCTGGTAGATATGCATCGGCACGGCGAACATGAGGAGGATAGCCACGAGCAGAAAAGCGATGCCAATGAACAAAGCCGCATCCGGCAGTGCGCTCGCCAGAAGACCAAAAACCACACCAAGTACCAGGCTGACGACGAAACTAGCCACATAGTAGATCACCGCGTTTTTAAAGACGCCCCGCTCTCCAGCGAAGAGCTTGCTCGTCAGCCAGAAGATCACGAACGAAATGACGGCGCTGCCAATCGTCAGCAGCGGAGAGTCGGAAAACAGAAACCCCAGCAGCTTTGAACCGGAATCAGCAGTGTGGATGGTGTTCATCGAATCGACCGTGATCCTGACGATTAGCGCCGGCGCGATAATGATAATGTCGCAGGCTCATTGTAACCACAGGCCGAGCCAGGCTGGAGGTTGGCGTCGATTCAACCCTTTCAGGGTTGAGACCTGGCGTTGGTTGTACCCAAGGTAGTCCCGCGAATGCGGACTGCGGACCGATTCTGACGATGAACACTTTTATGAAGGGGATCATCATCACATTGATCGGAGCGTCGATGCTCATCGCGACGACCGCACGCCCTAAGCGCATACAAAAGCGCACGCGCCTTAGGCGCGGACGACTCAGTGAAGGACAAGATCAAAGCGCTTGAGGAGAGCACCTCCAAGCCCGCCGCGCCCGACGCTCCTGGTCCGAAAGCACAGTGATTCGATGTGAGTCACGGCAGAGCGGAAGCTCTGCCCTCCATCGAGACGATCTGGGGGGAAGTGCTTCCGCACTTCCCAGATCCCCTCCGATCGAGCCCAGCCCTCTACGGCAGCGGCACAGCGGGCAGCTTCACGGGCACGCGAATTACCGATTTGTCGGTCAGGAGATACACCTTGGCGATCATCCCGGCCAAAATAGCACCGAAAGGCGCCTGGAGGGAACTGCTCCGTCAGTTCCGGAGGACGGGGTTCAGTCCGTGAATCGTGAATCGCGCAGATTCACCGCCGTTCTGCGTCTGGAAGGCTCACGATTTACAGACCGACCCCAGGCTTAGTCTCGGTATCGTTTGCGGAAGCTTGATGCTTTGTCACAAATCAAGCTCGGTTCGTCCCTAATCATTTGGGGCTTACAAAGAGTTTAGTTAGCGTCCGAACTCCAAGAAGACGCGACGCGATTTGCTCATGATCAAAACCCTTGAATACCGCCAAAACTGCATCCGGAAACCGCCGCAACATGCCGCTTCTTCTCGGTCGCGAGACTTTATTCCGAGGGTTCCCCCACCCTATGCTCCCATCCGTCGCCTTGTGCGCCGATAAGTCATCGAACATCCTTCCCGCTTATAACTCCTTCCCCTCTAAGCAAGCGGTTTTTAGACGAAACCGACTTTCGTCTAATTCATGTTTAGCCACTGAAACCTATGAAACTTCCCTCCGCACTATTGTTTACTTATTTGATGTCGCTCGCAGGGACTCATGCCCAAGCTGTCGTAAGGACACTGACATTCGATGACACCTCACCTTTCGATTACGTTCTTATCGAGAATGGTTACGGCGGCCTGCAGTGGAACAATTTCTTCATTCAAAATGGATTGAACGCGCCGGGCTTCTATAGAGGAGCAGTTTCGCCGCCGAACGTCGCTTTTAACGGGCTTGGAAATCAGGCATCAATCAGTAGCAGTACGGCCTTTACCTTGATCTCGGCTTACTTGACGGCTGTATATGTCGATGCGCAGCAGATCAGAGTTCAGGGCTTCACTGGAGGAGCTCGCGTCTATAATAATGTGTATGATGTGAATGGCAACGCTCCCACGCTGGTCAATTTCAACTACGTGGGAGTTGATCAGGCAACGTTTGCGATTATCACGTCTCCAAGCGGCATATTCGCGATGGATAATTTGGTGATTTCCCTGCGCGTTGTGGACAGCGACGGGGATGGCGTTCCAGATGACGAAGACCAATGTTCGGACACCCCTCCGGGGGCTTTCGTGGACAGCCATGGATGCAGCATCGACCAACTCGTGCCGTGTGAAGGACCGCGGCCGGGCGTGTCGTGGAAGAGCCACGGTCAGTACGTCGCGGCCATTGTAAGATTGGACAATCGCCTAAAGCAGGAGGGGCTGATTACCAGGTCGCAGGCGAGCCAGATCATTATCACCGCAGCGCAATCCGATTGCGGAAAGAAGCGATGATTGCGTGCGAGAGGGGCCATAATTTCGCACTTCCTTCCGACACGCTGCAGAAATCGACTCACGTGCACGAAGTGCTTCGCACAGTCCCAGCGATCCCAATGGATGATGTTCTGGGGAGGGAAATCTCGCGAATTGGGCGGTCTCTACGCTGTCAACTGTTGCACCCTGACCTTTTTCTCCGATCGGGCACCGTCCAGACCATGTTTAAATTCATCGACCTGGGCGAAGGCCGATTGAATCTCCATTTACGGTTGGCGCGCGTGGCGATGTTCACGGCGCACATCGCAGTTGCCGGTCTCGGTTGGAAACCATCGGCACCGGCGCGGATTGTCGCCGATGGATATTCGGTTTAGCAGCCATTGTCAGAAGCGCCCTCCCAAAAACAGAGATTGACATACATACTTTGTATATATACTGAATGGGCCATGTGCCCCCAGCACCTATCACCGAAATCCGGCTCGGCGAGGGCGGGTTTTTCGTTGGTGGAAGTGGCGCTCACGATTGGACTGGTTGCGGTGACCTTTGTCGGGCTTCTTGCGCTCGTGCTGCCGGCGCAGCAGCAGCTGAAGACTGCGATGGACACAACCACGGCGGCGCAGATTGCCCGCACGGTGGTTTCGGACCTGGAGACGGCGGGATTGGGGGAAGTGCTTCACTTGGCGGCATTGGACCGGGCAGATTCGCAGCGAATGGGGACATTGCCGGGACGATATTTCACGTCCGCGGGACACGAGGTGGCGGAGGATGACCTCGATCGCATCTATCAAGTAAACATGCGTGTTCTGCGCGACGATCAAATGCCGGGCGCGGGGTCGCGAGAGAGCGTGCGCGGTTGCGCGGTGCTCACGGTCGAAGTCGTGGCTGTTCCGGCGGGAGTACGTGTCGTGATTGGGGAGAATGGACTGGTCGATCGAGCGCGCAGTCCGTACGAAGTCTCCACCTTCCCATATGTGATTGGCGGGCATTCGGCGCAATGAAACGGGACGCGTTCACTCTCGTCGAGGTCCTGGTTGCGACTGCAATCGTGGTGGTTCTGACGCTGCTGCTGGCCGTCAGCACGCACCAAACCGCAGAAGGTGAAAATCTCGCGCGCTCGAGTGCGGATGAATTTCGTACGGCGCAGTACGCGTTTGAGACAATCACTCAGCAGCTGAGCCGTGCGACATTGAACAGCCAGCGTGAGTTTCGGATGGAGGGCAAGGTTCCGCGTGGGTTTCAGTTTACGTCCGACCTGCGATTTGTGTCCGGGCCAATGCAGGCGGGCCCTGCGCCGCTCGATGGCACGGACAGAGGCACCGGCGAGGTCGCCGTGAAACGACCGGGGCACGGTGTGTTCTTCCAGGCGCTGCTTGGGCGCGCCGAAGATGGCGGCGGTCCGGAGCTTCCCGGCCGTCGGCAATTGCTGAACACTTGGGGTTATTTCGTCGAAGTGGGCGACGACGGTCTCGGGCAACCTTTATTCCTCGCCGAGCAGCCCAGCCGGGTTGCGCCCCGTCTAGTCGAACTGCGTGAACCTGCAGAGCACATGCGCGTCTACGCGTTCACGGGCCGGGATCCGGCGTACCGGGAATTCGATTGGTTTCAAGCCGCACTGACGCAGCGCACGTTTTTGCGAACGGTTTCGCTGAATATCGCTGTGTTGCTCCTGCGGCCGAAGCTGCCCACTGCGGTGTCGGAGCGAGTCGCCCCGGGGCTCGATCGTGCCGGGCGCGACGCCCTTCTCGCTCCGAAGTGTTACTACACGTCAGCGGAAGATCCTGAGAAAGTCGGCCACCCGGAACTGAGGACGCGGCATCGGCTGCCGCCATTGATCGAAGTCACGATGGTGGCGCTCGACGACGCGACCGTCTCCCGTCTCTACCGTGCGGACAACCTCGATCCGTTTTCGCTGGATGGGAAGTTCCTGGATGCGAGCCGGCTCGACCGAGACCTGTACCTCGATCCGACGAACTCCAAATATGACTCGCTCGAGCGACGGCTGATTTCGATGCGGGCGCGGTACCGCATCTTCACCACGACGGTGGCGCTTCGTGCTTCCCAATGAAAACACAACCCGGCGATTTGACTCCGCGCGAAGGTGCCGCTCTCGTTATTGCGCTTTGTTTCATCACCCTGCTCGCGGCACTGGTGATTGCATGGTACAACACCACGTCGCATGCGCTGCGATCGGCGACGACGTTCGACCAATCTGTCAGTGCGGAGCGACTCGCCGATATCGCAGTGAACGTGGTGAAGGGGCAGATCGGAGACGGCACGCGAAGCATGAAGGAGGGCACCGCCGCCGAGGATCCTGCGGCCACGCTCGTGTGGAATTCGCAGCCTGGCCTCATCCGGGCGTACGGGACCGACGGGCTCCCTTACCGTTTTTACAAGCTCTACTCGTCGGACATGATGGTGGTGACGGATTTTCCGAACAATCGCTGGAGTCCCGAAGAGAATGTCGCGCACGAAGTGCCGGATGACTGGTTTACCCAGCCCTCTCTCTTTACCGACCTGAATGCGCCGTCGCTTCTCCCGTTGAAGTCGCGGCTGCAATCCGGGGAGGAAATTCCAACGGGTGCGGTGGACGTTCTCGGCAACTGGTATCTGCCGCGCTATCCGATTGTCGACCCCTCGGCGCAGCAGCGAGAAGGTGCGGCCGCGGGAAGCGCGGACGAAAAGCGCCGGGGCGTGGAAGGTTTCCGTATCGACGCAGCGCGCGTCTCCGGCGCTCCGAAGGATCCGATGGAGGGTTACAATCCGATGGTTTCTTCGGATGGAGATCGTTCGGGGAATCCAGTGCCAATGCCGGTGCGTTGGCTCTATGTTTTGCGGGATGGCCGGATCACGGCACCTGAACGGCGCGTCCGCAACGCGGCCGGCTTGGATGAAGCGCAGTGGACACCCGGACGTCGGGGTTCGCCGAGCCGCGAGAACCCGATTGTGGGTCGCATCGCATTTTGGGCCGATGACGAAACGTGCAAGCTGAACGTCAATACGGCGTCCGAGGGGGTTTTCTGGGATCGGCCTTGCGCGAATTCAAGCAAGGGGACGGCACAGTTCAGTGAGGATCGCCTGTCGACTGGAATTCCCCGGCGTGATGAGTGGCAGCGAACGCCCGGACACCCGGCGATGACCTGCTTGAGCCCTGTCTTGGCAATGCTGCCGGACTTTCGAGTGCCGGCGAAACAAGGACCTGGGGATTATCCGAAGTTTGCCGCGTACTATCGGCTGGCGCCGCGAATTGGCGTCGGCGGAACGGAAGCCGGACTGATTGCGGCCGCGAAGCCTGACATGAAGGAACTGGATCGCGATCGGCTCTTTGCGTCCACGGACGAAATGGCGTTCACGACGACGATGATGCGCGGCATGTTTCGGGAACGACACGCTTCGGCGTTCGAAGACAGTTTTCTCGAGAAGGCGAAATTCTTCCTGACCACATCGAATCGCGCGCCGGAGACGAACGTTTTCAATCGTCCGCGAATTTCGATGTGGCCGGTTCAGCAGGAACGCGATCCGAACCGCGGGAAGCCGGGTTGTCCCGATCGCACGCGAACGCTGCAGGACGATCGAATGGCGATCGCGAGCACGCTGGCGGGACAGCCTTATTATTTTCAGCGCTACACCGCGTACCTCACTGCTTCGGTAAACGATCGTCGCAAAAACCCAATGGTTCCATTTGGCCAGCAGGGGGAATACGAACCGCCGAGCAGCCAGCGGTCAGATCTCGATTGGCGACTGGTCCGCAATCAGCAGCTGTATCGATATCTCCGGGAGTTGACCGACCGCCCCGTGCCGGGCGTTTCAGGGAAGCGAACGATGGGCGAAAAATTTGGCGCGGATCGCGATCAACTTCTCACGTCGATGGTTGATCTCCTGCGCAACGCTAACACGGAGCCGCCGATCTCAACGGCCGGCAGTGTCGCCTATACACCGCCGCACGATCTGGGTGGAACGATTCGAAGCGGAATCGGACAGATCGTCCCGCTGATGCCGCCGGACGGAACGCCGGGTGAAGGCACGAAGGGTTTCGGCCGATTTCCTACCATTACCGAGGCTGCCATCGTTTTCTATGGAACGGGCGGAAATGGTGTCGGTGCGATGCTCGTGCTCGAACCGTTCACGCCGGTGGATGGTCCGCCGACCTGGTCGCCGCTGACGCGTATCTGCATCAAGGGACTGGATCAATTCTCGGTCAATGGCGTGCCGCTCGACATGCCGAAAGTAGCAACAAACCTGTACGCCCCGACGAGGCTCTGTAATCACGGGTCGCAGGCGTTTCTCTGCCATGTGCCGATGTACACGTTCTTGCGCGGAGGCGTAACGGCACACAAAACATTCGACACGAAAAGCGAAGAAGCGAACTACCCATTCTACAGCCGCACTAACGTGAATCTCCCGACGGGGGCGACGGAATTCGGATTCATCGGCGGAAAAGTCACGATCCAAATCCACGCGGGATATTATGGCAAAATCGGTTCGGCGCTTTACGAGCCCCCTGCGGAAACACTCGTGCAGACTCTGTACCTCGACTTTCCATCGGGTGTTTTTCCAGTGCCGCGAATGGGCGCGGCGCCGAGTTTGGTTCCGCAGGATCTGATGGAGGGCGATCAATTGACGGGGGAGGTCGTCATTCGGAGTGTTGAGGTGGATCCGGAGGGACCATCGGGCGGCGATCTTCGGCTTGTCGCTGGGCCCCGGCTCGTCCCGGCCTCGTACTTTCGTCCTCATCCCGATTATCACACCACCAATCTGAAGGCGGCCCATAGCCTGAGGACGCTTGCGACTCACCATTGGGGTGCGAGGGTTTCGTCGCAGCTTTACAGCGGATCCGATTACGTCATGAACGTGACGGCCAATGGTCTGCGCAGCGCACGCCTTAAGGGGACAACACTGTATGGTGATTGGAACAGCGGCACCGGATCCCATCCGCATGGCGCGATCATTTCCGTGCCTGATCAGGGCAACGCGGTGTCGAAGCGCGGCGGCTATTACGAGGAAGTGTTCCTTCCCGAAACCGGGACGACCGCTTCCGCTCTTCGCCAGCTTCCGTCGCCGGTCGTGTTCGGCTCATTGCCCGTCGGGATTCGTCCGGAAGCGACGCAACCGTGGCGTACGTTGCTTTTCTGCGCCAACCCCGCGGCCGGGAAGCATCATCCTGGCTGGCAGCAGCCGCGCGACCATTATCTTCTCGACCTGTTTCAAACGCCGGTGGTCGAGCCATATCCCATCACCGATTCGCTTTCGTCCGCCGGCAAAGTGAACCTGAACTATCAGCTCGTTCCGTTCACTTACATTGTGCGGGACACGGCCCTTCGCGGAGCGTTCCGTTCGACGAAGATCACGACCTTGGGGAGCAACCTGCCGACAGACACCCGGACGGCGCGACTTAACATCGACGCGGATGAGACATTGAAAGGGTTTGAACGGCGGTTTGCGAAGGATGGTGGTTGTTTCAAGACCGCCAGCGAACTGTGCGAGATGTTTCTCGTTCCTGAGAGTGCAAAACTCGATGATATGAAAGACGGTGATCCGGACAAATGGTGGTGGAGGCGATTCCTCGCGACCGGCGACAATCTTCGTGAGAGCCCATACAATCATTTGTATCCGCGAATCACGTCGCGATCGAACACGTTCACGGTCCATTACCGGGTGCAGGTGCTGACGGCGAAAATGAAGGATCCGTGCCGATGGATCGAGAATCCGGACTTTATCGCCCGAGAAGCACGCGGGGCTGCTACCATCGAACAGTACATCGATCCGGAGGATCAGCTGCCGGATTTCGCGACGAACCCAGCCGCAACGCTGGACGAATTTTACAAATTCCGCACGGTGCGCACGGAGCGTTTCGCGCCGTGAAAATGCAGGCGCTACTTCGTCATTTGGCATTAGCATTTTCGACTTTCTCCCGCCAAAACTTTTCAGCCATCCGGTGGTGCGCGAGCACTTCGTCACGCTGCGTCTCGTCGTCGAGCTTGACGCGACCCATTCGCTCGTGCACCCAGTCGAGAAAGAACTGGGCTGATTCGCGACTAATGAGGCGCTTACGGTCGCCAATCTCCACGTAGAACGGAGCCGTCGAAGCGAAACGAAACGTCGTCGGATTGTCCGCAATGGCGCGCACGAGGAACCAGCCACTTTCGGTGAACTTCACCTTGCCCAGTTTTCCCGTGCGCTTCCATTCCTCGAATGGCACCGCGCGCTCGACCCAACCATTCTTGATGATTTCGATGGCCGGGATCGCATCGCGTGTGGCGAGCGCCGCTTCGATTTCAATTTCCAACGGCGAATTTGCATTAAACGCGTGGCCAGGCCAGTGGCCGTTGGCTTTGCAGCGCAACAGCGGACCGTTCGAGACGAACGAGCGCCCGGCGCGCAAACTTTCCCACCATTTTTCGTACGTGAGGTCCGGCCCAACCTGAACATAAACGCGGTTGTAGCCGACGGGATTGGGCAGCACGCCCGATGCGCTGCCCGCCGATGGCGGAATGCGCAGGCCGCAGTTGAGGATGTGATAGTAAATTTCCTGCGTCCAAAATCCATTGCCGCGAGGCGCCGGCAAGCGCGCTTGGTCGCGCGGCTTGCCCCACGCTTCACTTTCGTACATCTGGTCGCGGCACATGTGGTTGTTCGCTAACCCGATCGAATCGATCCGGCCACTGGCGAGCCAAACCGGCATGTCCCACCAGAATGGCTTCTCAATGTCCACCCAAACGCCGGGATTTTTTCGCGCCTCGCTCAGAAACTTCATTGGTGACGGATACTCACGCGCGGCAGATGCGATGGGGAGCGGCTCGTTCAGATTGAAGTAAAGCAGCGCGCCGCCTTCGCGTTCATCTTCGCCGGCCATGACATGGTAAAAGCGGTGTCGATCGAATTGAACCAACAAGTCGGCGGGCGGTTTTCGTTTGCTCCATTCGTTCCGCGCATTCCACCAGGTAATGACCGGTGCGACGTGCAAATCTTCGGCTTGCATCAGCAGTTCGATGTCCTCCAGTGGCCGATGCACGTGCAAATCACCCGACCACCAACCTTCCGCAGCCATGTCCGCCAGGCGTTCCAGCTTCAGGTCGAGCTTTTGAGTAGCGCTGGCTGAGACCGCAACCGATCCGGTGCGCATCAAATATTCCGGCCCACGCTCAATTTCGTAGGAGTAATCGCCAGCGGACAAATCGAGTTGAACTTTGCCGAAGCCAACAAAGTGATCGCGGAAGAAAGGAAGCTCATCGGCTCTTACTGATTTCCCTTTTGCGTCTTTGAGGTGAATGCGACACGGGATTGGTCCGCTGCTCTTGTCGTTGGTGATAGTTATTTCAAGTCGCCCAAGATTCGTTTGTGCGAGGAGTTGGCAGGTGAAAAGGCAGCAAACAATCGGAACGATGGCCTCCAAAAAGAAGCTTTTTCCTCCAACCTGAAGAATTGTCTCCTCAGCGTTCATGGGCGTGTTGAAAGGGCTTCGCAATCTTCCGTGAAGAGTGAAAACCGAGTCAATCCTGCATTCCCGTCGTTGGGGGGTCTGCGGCATATCCATTCGGGCTGCGCAAGTTCCCTTCAAACTCTCAGGAGACGCCCTCACGCTCCGACAAAACGTCTTCAGGGTCCGACGGAGTCGCTTCACGGTTCGCGGGGAATCTTCATTGTCCGACAGGATGTCTTAATGATCTGACGGCGTCCCTTCAGACTCTGCTCTGATCCGTATCCTCGTTTCACAACCCTCGCGTAGCGATTTTCCGACCTCGCGAAGCCTGGGGTCCGTAGAGCTCAGGCATGGCTGAAGCTCCCAACTTATCATATTTGCCTTGACGGTTGGGCTGCAATGGCGCTGTCTGCAGTTTCAGGCAATGAGAGAACTTATGAGAGTGACACACCCCGTACTGGCGGCAGGACTGCTTTTGGCGCCGGAACTTGCTATTGGAGGAATCAGGACGTCCGCTTCCGCTGGAAGTGCGCCCGAAGCCCGAGTGGAGGAAGCAGGCCGTTTCGGCTACTTCCAGCTTATACAACTTGCCCAGACCGCACCAAAGCAAGGCTCGGTGCCGCCGGTGCGTGTCCAGGTTTCAGTCGGTACACAGCAGCGGCGGATTGGCGACAGCTATCGGAAGTCGATGGAGATCAATCCCCGGATTATTCTCGAGGGAATCAACAAGGGGCTGCCGCTTCCTGAACTGGAAGCCGTGATGATTATTGTCACAATGGATACGCAGGCAAAGTACGTACAGAAGCGGGNNGTATACCGGGTGGAAAGTGCACAAACGATCCCAATTCCAGCGGCCAATCGCGGTGATCGTCGGGAGTTCCCGTTCGATCAATCCGTCGTGACCTTCGACTCCTGGCGCGATCATACCAATGTCGGTGGAGCAACGTACAAGTACTATATCTTTGGCCTGCGCGATCCGCAGACGAAGGCACTTGTCGATTTCCAAACCAATAATCAGCAACTTGCAGCGTTGGCCAAATCAAGTCCGGAGCGTCGGGAGGAGTTTCTGGGTCTTAGCAAGGGAGCTGGCTTTCCGAGCGATATCAAATAATCCAAACTCTGCGTAGGGGATCCAACCATTCGTGCGTGGTGTGTGGATGTGGACGTCATCAATGACACCAGCGGCAGTCTAATCCGAGAGCAAATCCGGATTGTCAGAACGGGACGAAGTAGCTGTCATCCGGTTCTGCGCGCCCGGAAGATCGGGGCAACGCTACGTTGATCGTACATGAACATCTTACATGCATCTCAGGGAGCCTTCGCGATACGCCGGGGTCTCACTTTTGACATGGCTAGGTCCACTGGTTATCCGTGATTTTAAACAAGCGCTGTTGAGAAACTAGGGTCTGGTGCTTCATGCGTTGATCGACGTGGTGAAGGGTGTGTGATGTAGACCCAAGGCTTTGCCTCGGGCTATCGTTGAAAAAGCGCCTGAGAGACGCGAACAACTGACGTTAGCCTGAGCTGACGAAATCCAAAA
>F14TC_100116745_pt1 | contig 12169 bp, 14 predicted proteins | sample KannatnBrdUF14TC_FD_10806 | JGI IMG/M metagenome (IMG submission 10806)
GCATCGCCACATTACGTTTCAATTTCCCCTTTTCCGAACATAAGAAAGGAAGGCCGGATCCTCCCGCCGTCGCTCATAAAACCATTGAAGTTGCAATTTCCGAAGCGATAAAATTATTTCCCAGACTTCCTCTTTTTGTTGGCGGTAAATCTTTTGGTGGCAGAATGGGTTCCCAATATTTATCAACGCATCCCGATACTGCGGTGATGGGAATAATTTTCTATGGCTTTCCCTTGCATCTTCCGGGCAAACCCTCCACGGAAAGAGGGGAACACCTGAAGGATGTAAACGTTCCAATGCTGTTTCTGCAAGGTTCAAGGGATGAATTGGCTGCCTGGAATTTGATCGAGTCTACATGCTCCTCCCTGCCGCTTGCAAAGCTGGTAAGAATTGAAGGAGCAAACCATGCATTCAAGGCAGGCAAACAGGACATCATGAAATTGCTCGTAACTGAAACAAACAACTGGATCGAGAAAACCATGAAAAAAATCAAGTAACAAGGCCCTAATCAATCTCCCCGGGAAAACCGCGGCTGTGCATATCGTTCCCCTGTGGCATCTTGTTTGTGTTATTACTGCCAAACATGATTTATGAAAAAAACAGCATTCGTATTGCTCATAGCTCTAGCTTGTCTTTTTGCCCCAGCCTGTAATGATAAAAATGACAGGGCGGATAATAAAAATGTCATCGCGGCAACCGAAGTACCCACTGCAGTGAAGAACGCGTTTGAATCAAAACATTCTGACGCAACAGACATAATTTGGGAGGACGCTCACGAAGGCGATTTAAAAACCTACAAGGTGAAATTCAAATCAAATGATAAGTACATGAAAGCCGAATATAAGGAAGATGGCACGCTTGTAAAGGAAGACATTGATAAATAAATCTTTGCCGTGCGCCACTTTAGGTCGATGTCTTACGTGGTCTTTATATAATTGCCCAAATTCCCGGAGCTTTTAGCTATGAAAAGCAAGAAGAAAATCTTAACTTCATGATGAGCACTATGAAACAAATCTTTATCGTCATTGCATTCGTCCTCTTCTCCCCGAGTTCTTTCTCCCAGAAACTTAGCCAGGTAAGTTTAGCTGGCGGCTATATTTCCATTCTTATCGACCAAAATGTGCTGATCCGTATCACACCGGATGGAAGATTAATCGACTGGGGGACCGAACTGGCATCTCAACGTACCAACTCCTATGATCCAAAACTTCAACCTTATTTAGGAAGGGTCGAATATTATGGTAAGGAATCGGACTCCGTCTTCAGAGGCCAGGTAAAAAGCATCGGCACCGCGGCCATCACTTATTACGGTCGCTATGACATTGCCACAAAAATGGGCAAATTGAAATCCATCGGTACACTTATATTCGATTATTATACCGATTTTGACAATGTAGCTTTAAGGGGAAAATTAAGATTCGTAGGCAGTACAGTGTTGCAATATTATTCTTCTCTCGAGGATGAAGCCGTGCGTGGGAGATTGAAGGCTGTTGGCAGCACGCCAATTATCTACTATTCATCATTTGACAACAGGGATCTTAGAGGCAAAATAAAAAGTATAGGTTCGTTGACGTTTGAATACTATTCTTCCCAGGATCGACCCGATTTAAGGGGTCAACTGAAATCGATTATATACAGGCCAAACATAGGCGGTGTTACATACATACTGTGATTTGCTTTATTTATTCCCTTCAGATAAAAATCTACCTCGTCGTTTCTTGCATATCCCGCCCCCACATGGTAGTAGCGTTGTAGACGATACTTCTAACATCTCATCGCGTCCTTGCCCGCCTAATAAATTCACGCTGTGAAGTAGCATGTGAATATAGATTTTCGCCGAGGATTGAAACAGCACCCGGTCCGTCATAAAACCTGTCTAAAGAGAATACCTTCTCAGCCCGTCACAGTCACACTGCAAAAGTCGCATGTCAAAAATTGCTTGTTATTTGAAAGGTAAGGCGGCAGCATCAATTCGAAATTAGATTTGTCTGGCGATGATTATATCGAGCTTATTATTTAAACATCCCAAAATGAAATATTCCTTACTGATCTTTCTGTTAAGCCTCGCGGTTCCATCTTTTTCGCAAGTCATGCCTCTCACTCTCGAACCCGATGGAGGCAACAGAAAAGCTTCCGTTTCAGAGCAAGTCGGCGTTGTCAAAATAACCGTCAACTACAATCGTCCAGGGGTTAAGGGGCGTGAAGGAAAAATATGGAATACTCCTATAGCACACTATGGCTTTGTTGACCTCGGGCATGGCACCAGTAAAGCGGCACCCTGGCGGGCAGGCGCGAATGAAAATACCACCATGTCGTTTTCGCATCCTGTGAAAATAGAGGGCAGAGATCTTCCTGCTGGCGCCTACGGGTTTTTTATTGCTCTGAGAGAAGACGAAAGCACTCTCATTTTTTCTAAGATCAATACATCGTGGGGCAGTTTTTATTATGATTCTACGCAGGATGCGCTGCGTGTGGCAGTAAAGAATAAGAAACTTGACCAGTCAGTGGAGTGGCTGAAATACGAATTTATTGATCAGAAGGATAATGCTGCTACTATCGCTATGTCATGGGAAAAAAGAATGATTCCTTTTAAAGTGGAAGTGGACAGGAAAGCATTGCAAATGGCTGCCTTTATTAATGACTTTCGCACTACACGCCCATACTATGATTTTATTGCTGCCGCCAATTGGTGTATACAGAATGATTACGGTCTGGAGCAGGCATTGCAATGGATGGATCGCGCCATTTATTTCCGGGTGATGGGAGAAAAGAATTTCCGCAGCCTGAGCACCAAGGCCAATGTGCTGATGAAAATGAACAGGGTTGATGAAGCAAAAAAGGTAATGGAAGAAGCAATTCCCCTGGGCACAATGGTGGACGTACATTTCTATGGCAGGCAACTTCTCGGGATGGCCCAGGTGGATGAAGCTTTCAAGATTTTCAAATCAAATTATGAGAAATATCCTAACCAGTACACAACTAATGTGGGAATGGGAAGGGCTTACTCTGCAAAAGGAGATTATAAAAAAGCATTAGGGTACATGGAATCTGCATTACTACAAGCGCCTGACGAAGGAAGTAAAAATAATTTGCAGGCAATGATTGCAAAACTCAAAGATGGTAAAAACGTGAATTAGAGAACGGTAGCTGCTACCCGATGGATACGATGGGACGAGATATTTACATTTTGCTTCAACAAAACTCGTGATGGATTGCACTAATCGATGACAATCAAACCGCGGTATAGAATTATTTACACCTGACCACAGGCAGTGCAATAAGAATTCCTCCTTCCTTATTATTTTAGTCACTTGAATGGTGATGGTGATTTGATTTTAATTGACCTTTCTGGGGATCTACTACTTCGAAATGTGCCATCATTCCCGCTTCATGATGCTCAAGAATGTGACAGTGATACATCCATTGGCCTGGGCGATTATCGGGAAGCCAAGCAATTTTGATTTTTGATTTTGGTTTTAGATTATAACTGTCTTTCCACGCTATGTACGTGGGAGCGTTTCCATCTTCCTCAAGCACCTGAAAAAAGAAACCATGCAAATGAAAGGGATGATCCATCAGGCTTGTATTAGATACCTCCCACACTTGCAAGGCACCTACATATACCGGTTCGTCCTGGTCATGCATGTGGCCATTTACCAGAAAATCAATACCGTTCTTCCAGCCTGGGCCAACAGAGAATTTTATTCTCCGCGTGATTTGAGCATGCTGCTTTGCCAACGATTTTACAGGAAGTAAAGCAATACGGTGTAAAGACGATTTTTGATTGCACACCTGCCTGGCTGGGTCGTGATATTGAACTGCTAAAAATGCTTGCAGATAAAAGCGGATTGCAGATAGTTACCAATACAGGCTATTATGGAGCAGTCGACAACAAATATCTGCCGGGACATGCATTTACAGACTCTGCTGACCAATTAGCTGAACATTGGATAAACGAGTATGTAAACGGCATTGATGGGAGCAATGTAAAACCAGGTTTCATAAAAATCAGTGTCAACCCCGGAAGCTTGTCTGAGCTTCATAAAAAACTGGTTAAGGCGGCCGCCAGTACGCACCTGGCCACCGGTCTTACCATTTGTTCTCATACAGGGGCCGCGGCACCAGCTATGGAACAAATTCAACTATTAAAAGACCTTGGGGTTGACCCGTCGGCTTTTGTTTGGGTACACGCACAAGTAGAGAAAGACAAGAGCTATCATCAGAAAGCGGCTACCATGAAAAGTTGGATAAGTCTCGATGGAATTGGTTGGGGCGATTATGAAAACTATGCCGATTCAATAGCCCGATTAAAAAGCGAGAGACTTCTTGACCGCGTGTTGATTTCGCACGATGCGGGGTGGTATAAACCTGAAGAACCGCAAGCAGCTTTCACCGGGTATACAAACATATTTAGCAAACTTTTCCCCATTTTGAAAAGCAAAAACTTCAATGAAACTGACTTCAACCGATTGCTTGTTCATAATCCCTGGGATGCGTTTTATATACGAATTAAAAAAATCGCCGGAATAACCCATGTGTTGTAAGTCGTGTAATTGTTGCAAAGCCTCTTAGAAAGATTGATCGTTTAAGTGCTGCGTGATGGCACGATTTTGTAACATTTCTCCCTAAACGCCTTATATGAAGAGTCTTGGAATCATTTTAATAATTGTTGGCATATTGATGTTTATTTTAGGGAATATTACATTCACGCAGAAAGAGAAAGTACTGGATGCTGGCCCCGTTGAAATCACCAGGAAAGAGCAGAAGACAATTACCTGGCCGAATTATGCAGGCGCCATTCTAATCGTTGCTGGTGTGGTTGTTCTCTTTGTGCAAGACCGGAAAAGAAATTAGTTCACCTCGTTCCACCGATTCAAACAAAAAGTCTCGTTGCATTCCAATTTTCCACGCTAGGATCCATCCTTAATTTCCCGCAAGCATAATTTATTCACAATGGATACAGCTACGAGAAATAAAATCGTATGGCACAATAAATGTGGTTAGATAATATTCAACTAAACCAGATATTATGAAAAAAATCCCATTGATATTGATGATGTTTTTTGTGCTTGGAACCAGTGTCGCACTCGAAAGCTGTAAGGGCAAAAAAACTGCAAATACCACCGAACAAAGTAAGCCTGATGAGACCACTACGGTTCAGGTGAGTGATGACCAGACGTTACGTTCTTCCGTAAATGACGTCGTGAAAGAATACAACGGTGTAACTGCGGAGGTGGATAATGGAGTAGTTACTTTAAAAGGAACGATTCAAAAAGATAATCTTCAAAACCTGATAATGAAAATACAGGAACTGAAACCCAAAAAAGTGGAAAACAAACTTGTGATAAAATAAAAAACTCTTGTTATGGCACTTCAGGATAAATATTCCGAGTTGATCCGCACGGCAAAATCAGCCGGGGTCCGAGATCTGCAGGTTAGGGAGCAGGACAATGTTTTATACATTGATGGACAAGCACCCTCGGAAGCAGTAAAAAAACAAGTGTGGGACGCCTATAGCCGCATAGATCCGGAGTTCCGTTCCGCAGATGTTGTAATGAATCTAAAGGCACCGGCTTCACCATTGCCCGTTGAATACGAAGTAAAGAAAGGCGATAATTTGAGCAAGATTGGAAAGCAATTTGGAGTTAGCTGGAAAGAAATTTATGAAGCCAACAAGGACCAAATAAAAGATCCAGATCTAATTCAACCGGGTTGGAAATTGAAGATACCTTCTAAGCCCTGACCTGGAAATCGGTCGCTGGATTTCTCTCGCTTGCAAGGCGGAAGTGAATCTTCCCCGCTCACTGTTATGTCTCCCAGCATTTAAAGGAGTACCCTATTCTCACGGCGACTGGGGACGGAATCAGTTTGACTTTGAGTAAAGGCAAATACCATTTTGTTTTACTTGAAAAAACTTATTGGAATGATTTGTTCAATGAAGCCTCAACCATAGCGAGCGCCTATTTTAGAATTACTTACTCATGTGATCTCTGAGGACATCACAAGGTTGAAAAACGCTTAATAACTTTTTCGAAATTAATATATTAGTTTTGTTTTTGTTCAACTGCTCATGACAGCCTCATGCCGATTTCACTAATCAATTGACGAACCAACTGCCCATACAACAGGAGGATCGCACGGTAATTGTAGATATTCTTCGCGGCTTTGCTTTATTTGGCGTTCTGCAAGGCAATCTTTCCGGCATGCTAACCAATAACGTTCCCGAAACAATCATAGATGCTCACGCAACGGTCTTCGATCATTTATTGCTGGACATACACAATATTTTCATCGAAAATAAATTCATCACTCTATTCTCGATTCTCTTTGGCTATGGTTTTGGTGTTATTATGGAGCGCCTGGAAAAAAAGAATATAAATTCATCCGCGTTTTTCCTTCGCAGAATGTTTTGGCTATTGTTGTTTGGATGCTTAAATCTGGTGTTATGGAACGGAGACGTCCTGCACCTGTACGCAATCACCGGTGTACTCTTGTTGCTTTTCAAAAAACTGACTAATCGTTCCCTTTTATGGTGTTCGATTCTCTTCCTGTTTGTTTTACCAACGATCATCCGGCTGTATCAGCACTTCTTTTTGAAGTATACAGTGAACGAAGATTCATTGGTTGCGAATTACTACCAGGCTTATAAGCGGGGGTCATTGAAAGATGTGGCTATTGTGAATTACCGATCTTATTTTCCTCAATGGATTTACACTTGGGTAGAATGGCGCGATATCAGTGAGACATTGGGAAGATTTCTGCTGGGCTATTATATTTTGAGGCGCCAGCTCCTGGTGAAACTGGATGAAAATATTTCACTTATAAAAAAACTTTGGAAATGGACGTTGGTTATCATGCTGCCCTACATCTGCGTCTTGATACTCACAGAATGGAAATGGCTGACTATACCAAGACATATATTGTATCCAATTTTAAAGATAGGCATTATGTCCACTGCACTCTTCTATGCCACAACCATAATACGTTTGCATATGAAAGCCCGGATGGGGAACCTGATGCAAACATTCCGCAATCTCGGCCGCATGACGCTCAGTAATTATTTGATGCAAACACTTGTGTACGTCATCATCTTTTATAATGTGGGCTTTGGTTTGCTCGGAGACTTTTCGTTTGGTGTCATTTGGCTCCTGACCTTCATGATTTATTTTTCACAAGGATGGTTCAGTCAATGGTGGCTGTCAAAATTTTATTATGGACCTGCGGAATGGATCTGGAGGCAATTAACCTATAGAAGACGATTTAAATTGATCAAAGACTCAATGACAGTCACCGTAACGAAGTAGGAGGAAAGTTTGAAATTATGTCGACGATTTTTCTTATTGGCAAAGGAGAGGCTCGCGTTCAACTAAGCATTATGATTTCGGAATAATTTTTTTTATCTTTCAACAAATCTTCAAATGCCGGATTCAGAAAATAAAAAAGAACAACTCCTTCAGAGATTTGATTTTGCTAAAAAGCAAAACAGCGACCTAATGGAAGAGATCGAGCAGTACGCTAAGGATCATGGTGCATTTGACACGCCATTTATGCAAGGCTACACCTTCAAAACCAGCCTCCAGGTTCTGCAGGAAGAAAGGGACCTGGTTTTTAATGAGGACAACCGGAAAATTGTCTTGAGCATTGACGAGAATTCTAACGAATTAGGGTACCTCATCACAAAAATTGAAGAGCAAATAAATCACTACGGCGAAATAAAAATGGGCCTGAATATCTATTTCAAAAGCATTAATTGAGATATGGCCACTCCGACCCTGTTACGCTTATTGGTCACTTCCTATGTCACTTCGTAGAATCATAAAAACCGCTGTCCTGGGATTGTTATTGCTGATGCTTATTATCATTGTGGGGTATGCATGGCGTGCATTTCCAATTATTAGCGGTTATGGTGCCAAAAACCTTGCCTCAGCAGTCTATATTCAGCATCGAATTCCTCGCGAAGTTATTAGTGAAGACCTGGGTGACTTCCCACTGTCACTGGGTAGTTACAAAGTGAATGAAAAGGATTCGTCGGTTACTGGCAGCGTATGGGGATTTGCCAGGCGCAAAGCCATTTTCCGGCAAGGGCTCGGTTGTACTCTTATCAATGACCTCACCGAAGAAGAGGTGCGGAGGCAACACTTTGATCTTCCCAGCGTTCCCGTTGCAAACATGGATAGTATTGCATGGCCCATAGGAGATAAAATACCCGACACCACACCTGCTGGCATTGACAAGGCTATGCTCGAAAAAGCCATAGATAGCGCAATGAACGAAAAGACAAATGGGAAGCCGGTTTTTACGAGAGCTGTTTTGGTTGTATATGATGGAAATATAGTGGGAGAGAGGTATGCTCCTGGTTTTGATAAAAGCACGCCGCTACTGGGTTGGTCGATATCCAAGAGTTTAACCGCAGCAATGATTGGAATATTGGTGGCGCAAGGAAAATTGGATATTAATAAAGCAGCTCCAGTGCCCGAGTGGAAGAATACGAACAAGGAGAAGATCACTTTAAAGCAATTGCTCCAACAAACCACAGGACTGGATTTCAAGGAAGACTATACGGGTCCGAGCAGCGTAACCAATATGCTGTTCAAGCACGGAGATATGGCTGCATACACTGCAGGTCTGCCATTGAAGCATGAACCGGGAAGCCATTTCAACTATTCCAGCGGAAACACAAATATTCTTAGTCGCATTGTTCGTGGCACGGCAGGGGAGGAAGCCTATTCTTCATTTCCCTACAAATCCTTATTTCACAAAATCAATATGTATTCCATGCTGCTGGAACCGGATGCCTCGGGAACCTACATAGGCTCGTCTTACAGTTACGCCACGGCAAGGGATTTTGCCCGGTTCGGGTTATTGTATTACAACAATGGAGCATGGAACGGCGAGCAGATTCTGCCACCGAATTGGGTGCGTGAATCGATTCAACCATCAACAGCCGACAACAGAAAACACTACGGATATCAATTCTGGTTAAATGGATTTAGTGAAACCGACCCGGCGACTCGTTGGTACCCCGATGTGCCCGCAGATATGTTTTTTGCAGATGGATATGGCGGACAGGATATCTACATAATACCCTCCAAAAAATTAATCGTACTACGTTTTGGCTTACATGTGATCGACGAAAATAATTTTTTGAAAGAAGTCATAGCCAGCATTCAACAATAAATCTATGGCGGTCCATGGATTTTTTTTCGCTAATCACTGCAAGACTTCTTCAATCTAACAGAAAAGCCATGAAGAAATATCGGAAAATAAGCTTATCTTAATATTCTACAGCAAACCTTATTCACTGGTAGCTAACTGGACCAATCCAGGCCGGTTGATACATAAAGATTCACCAAAAATCATCATCGATATTGCGCGCAAACGAGATGTTAACGCATTGCAACGAGGCAAGAAAAATATTATCTTCATAAGTTTAAAGAGTGACTATGCCGATCTACATGGATGTACATATCGTGCCCGGTGTAAAAGCAGGTGATGTAGCAAAAGCACATCGCCAGGACCTGCTTCACCAGGAAGACTATGGCTGTAAAGCCATGACTTATTGGGTCGATGAAAAAAGGGAATCCATTTTTTGCCTGATTGAAGCACCCGACAAGGATGCCGTCAAAGAAATGCATCGCAAGGCGCATGGATTGGTGCCTAACAAGGTCATTGAGGTTAGTAGTAATGTCGTTGAATCATTTCTTGGCAGAATCTATGACCCGGAGGAGGCAACAATTTCAGAAGAGGGTTTGAAAGTTTTTAGTGACCCTTCTTTTAGAGTTTTGCTTGTAACCAGAATAACCGATCCCGTTCTATTGCTGCACCAGCTCGGGACACAAAAAGCAAATGAGCTGCTGCACCGTCACAATGATATTGTCAGGAAAAACCTGGCTGAACATGGCGGCAACGAAGTGGAACACGAGGGCAGCGGATTTATTGTTTCATTTAGTTCGGCCGCTAAAGCGGTTTCCTGTGCTTTGGCTATCCAAAGAGATATGCAAGGTGCGGAGGCCGACACCATTGGCTTCAAAATGGCCCTCAATGCCGGGGAACCAATTGAAAAAAGCAACAAATTGTTTGGAGACACCATACAATTAGCAGCACACATGTGCGCTATCGCCAAACATATGCAGGTTGCGATGGCTTCTTCGGTGAAAGACCTTGTGTCCAAAGAGCATTATTCGAACGGCGGCAATAACTTTTTGACACTGCCTCCTCAGGATGAAACGTTGCTGGAATTGCTATTTCACAAGTTGGAGGAAAACTGGCAGAATGCCGATTTTGACATCGATGATTACTGCAAGGCCATGGCGATGAGCAACTCACAATTGTACAGGAAAACAATTGCACTGACCGGTTTGTCTCCGAATTTACTCTTGAAAGAATTTCGGCTTGAAAAGGCCAAGCAGCTGATGAAAAAGCAGCATTATAATATTGCGCAAATAACCTTTGATTCAGGATTTACAAGCCCGTCCTATTTCACAAAATGTTTTAAAAAGAAATACGGCCTGCTCCCCATGGCTTATCTTGAACTATTGCATTGATCCCTTCGCTGGTTGAATTTTACCATTCATTGAACGATTTGTTCCATGTCGTTACCATTCTATGAATGATTTGTTACAGCTCCCTGCTGTTAGTCACTGGTAACTTTAAGTTATCTCCTAACTTTTAAAAAAAATGTTATGAAAACGATCACCAACCGCTGCAATTTGATTATTGCAATTATGCTCTTCACTGGTTATGCCTCCTTTAGTCAAAAGGCAACAGCAACAGACAATTCAAACGCTAAAAACACTACTGAAATGAAAACCTACGTCATCGAAAGGGAAATTCCCAATGCCGGCAAATTAACTCCTGAGCAGTTAAAGGCCATTTCGCAAACCTCCTGCAACGTGCTCAAGGAAATGGGACCTCGAATTCAATGGATACAAAGCTATGTCACGGGCAACAAGATCTATTGCATTTACAAAGCTGAAAGCGAAGAACTGATCAGAGAACACGCCAAGAAAGGTGGCTTCCCTGCCAATGCCATTGCCCAGGTTTCTTCAGTGATTAGTCCTGCCACCGCGAACTAGGCGCCCACATACACCCACGATTTTACCTTTTGTATGTTGATTTACTGATCTCTTAATCTTCAAAAAAATAAAAAAATGAAAACTTTATATAGCAGTGCTTTGCGCTGCAGCAGGAAATCTTTTACCATCCGCCGATTATTCCAAGGTGGCATCTACAACCTTCCAGTATTTTTTTTCTTACTCATTTCTATCGGTTTGTTATTTATGGCATGTCAGAAAGAAAGCGCAGGTCCAGCCGCAGAAGGTGCGCAAACTATAAATAGCGCTGCTGCGAATGCGGAAAATGACGTTGTTGCCAATTACACCGGCCTCTCGTGGCAAACAACATGGGAACTCCAGCAGGCCCGCGCTGCCACGGCGAAATATCGCAATATCGATAATGCCATAAAAGACGGTTATGCCGACATTGCGGTTGATGTTGAGAATATGGGACATCATTTCATGAAATCGGCGATTGTGGATGGCACATTTGACATCAGGCAACCTGAAATACTTGTTTACAACAAGAATCATGATGGAACGCAGGAACTGGTTGCAGTGGAATATGCAATACCCCTCTCGAATCCCAGGCCCGAGGGTTTTACAGGCTCGGATGATATCTGGAAGGATGACTCCGGCTTTCCGTTTTGGCTGGTGCATGCATGGGTTTGGGCTTACAACCCGGATGGAGTTTTCAACTGGACAAATCCAACGGTGCATTTACATTAAGATTCGAGAAGAGAAAGCACCCGAGATTTCAAAGCGCTTTTCAACTGTCCCGATTTTATCGGGACAGTTATTATTACCAAAGCGCCGAAACAGATGGTGAGCCCAAACTGTATTTTCCGATTTTGAATATTATCTTCAGTGTAAGAAATTATCCTCTTTATGAATTCCACAGATTTGAAACAGCTGCAAGCCCCGTTGAAAGAGAAATACAAAACAAATCCTGAATCCGCGCTGATCACTTTAATGGCCAAAGGAAAGATAGGTGAAGATATCACCTGCAAAGTAGAGACAGGACGTGCTTTGATTGAAGCCGGTCTTCATCCCGCCACAGGGGGTACCGGTCTCCTGGCTTGTTCAGGTGATCTCCTTCTTGAAGCTCTTGTAGC
>F14TC_100028298_pt1 | contig 12166 bp, 11 predicted proteins | sample KannatnBrdUF14TC_FD_10806 | JGI IMG/M metagenome (IMG submission 10806)
AATTATCCTAATCCGTTTAATCCAGACACAAAGATAAGGTTTGACCTGCCAAAAGGTGATCTTATCACACTGAGGATTTATGATATGCTTGGCAAAGAGATCGTAACGCTGGTGAATGAATTTATAACTGAGGGAAAATACAGTGTAGATTTTAATGCAGGCAATTTATCATCCGGAGTTTATTTTTATAAACTTCAAAGCAGCGGAACCTCTGTTACAAGAAAAATGATCGTGACCAAATAAAATCAACGAAAATTCTTTTTCACAATAAAAAAAGCCAGGTGAATAACCTGGCTTTAAAATTAATACAATATATATTACCGTCCCATGAACATACCTAAGGGTCCGAATGAGGTAAGAAGTGCCCAGATGAGCCATAATCCGAAAACGAAGGGCATTGTTTTTGACGTTTTAAGCTGGGATACTCTTGCGAGTCCAATACCAACCACAACCAGGTACCATATATTTATCAGGTCAAAATTTGCGAGAAAAGTGTACATATTGCTGCCAATAGTTTCCTTATTTACCAGCAGCACAGGTCCGATATTAACCAAAAGCTTTCCCATAACTATTGCAAGCACACTATCCACGATTAGCTGAATAGCAGTAATGATACCGGAAAGTCCAAGTACGTCAAGGACGTCGGTATAGCCCGCTGACCCCTTAAAGATCTTCAATCCTCCCCAGTAGATAAGCCCTTTCAAAAAGAAAAATATCAGTACTCCGAATATTGAGCCGACCAGGCCGAAGATCATCATCATTTTCCCGCCCATAAATTTCTGAGCCTGCTCAATCTGCTGATCCGCCTGTTCCTGCGTCATTTTTCCTTCTTTTACCATCTTATCAAGTCTTTCCTTCATTGCCTGTTTTTGGGTTGCCTGTATTTCAGAGATAAGCTCTTCATCTCTCAAAACAAGGAAGCTTGAAATAATGCTTATAACAATTACGATGATGATAGGTATCAGCCAGTAATTTTTCTTTGTAGATTGTTTTACGGCAGTGAAAGTTTCTCCCGGCTCTGAAAAGATCCCTGCAATTGCATCCCCAAGTGCAATATTTTCTGCAGGCTGTTCGGGAATATTAACTTCTGACCCCGGCTGGGACTGGTCTGCGCTTTCTTCCATTTTGAGTTATATTAGGTTATTGAATACATCTTCAAATCTATAAAAACCTTTTTTATTATGAATAAATTTTGCCGCTATCAGTGCGCCTTCTGCAAATCCCATGCGGGATTTGGCATCATGCTCAAGCGTAATCGTATCTGCCCGGCTTTCAAATATGACTTTGTGATTGCCTACAACATTTTCGATCCTTTTTGAAACAATATTCAGCTCATTATCAGGTAAACTGTCTTTATCATTTGTAATGATGTTTTTCCTCTTAATTTTTTGCAACAGATATTCTGCAATTCTCAAAGCAGTCCCGCTGGGCTTATCAAGCTTTTGGGTATGGTGAGTTTCTTCTGCCCGGATATCGTAATTATCATATTTATTAATGAGCTCTGCAGCATGCTTTACTATTTCAAAAAAGATATTTACACCTACTGAAAAATTGCTTGCATAAATGAATCCGGAATTATTTTTTTTTACAATTTTTTTTACTTTTTCCAGGCTGTTGTACCATCCGGTCGTTCCGCATACAATATTTACACCTTTAGAGGCGAGGAATTCAATGTTATCGATAACAGTGCCCGGAGTGGTGAATTCTATTGCAACATCAACTTTATCAGTTAGATGTTCTTTAATGGGATTTATTACATCATATTTTTCGACCAGCCTGAACTCGTTTGGATTGATCAGAGACCCGTCGCTTCCGCCCAGGGTTTGTTCGATCATTTTCCCCATTTTACCGTAACCGACCAGGGCAAGTTTTATCATGCTATCAGTTTTTTATCCTTTTTATTGTTTTTTTCAAACAATTTTACATTTGAAGCGTGATTTTCAAAGAATTCTTTATGCAGATTTCTCATGGTAGATTCAAAATCTGCCATATCAATCAGCAATGAAAAACTATGGCGGTTAAAACCAAATATAATTGATTCCGCTTTAACATTTGGATTAGAAATGAATATCCTTTGCTCGAAATTATCGATTGAGCTCAGATCGGAGCCTACCAGTGTTATCAAAACCTTTTCCTTGATAATTTCGCAGTCGGAAATTTCGCTGAATTCATTTTTCAGGTCATCATAATGGATCTTTGTATAGGCATTTTCGGCTATCACTATAATAAGCGCGTTATTTGATGAAACCAGGATATCGATCTGCGGCTTATGGCGGGAGAGAATATTAAGCATCATTTCCCAGAAAATGAACTGCCCAAGCGATTCTTTAGGTTTAACCCTGAGAACAATAATATTATTTTTATATGTTACTGATTTAACAAGTCTGTGATAGCTCAGCTTTGAGCTGACAACTGTACCGCTTGAGGCTGTGTTTTTTGAATTTAATATTTTAAGCGGGATATTATTCTTGAGTGCCGGCTTTACAGAGTTTTTGTGAAGTACCTTTGCCCCGAAATTAGAAAGCTCTTCCATTTCACTGAAAGAAATTTCAGCAAGCTTCAGCGCATTTTTTATAACATTGGGGTCACAAGTCAATATACCGTCAACATCGGTCCATATCTGGATCTCGTCTGCGCCGCACAAAACACCATAGATCGCAGCCGAAAAATCAGAGCTTTCCCTTCCCATCGTTGTTGTAATGCCGTCCTCTGTAGATGCTATAAAGCCCTGCGCCAGAACTGTTTTCCCTTTTTTCAGCAGAGGCTTTACGATTTTATCTGAATTTTTCTGTGAAACCTCAAAAACAGGATATGCCCTGGAAAAATCATTATTGGTTTTAATTATATTGCGGGAATCGATCAGCTCAACATTAAGCCCTGCGTTTTTCATTGCATAAAAAATTACTGTTGATGACATCAGCTCGCCGTATGCTCTGAATGCATCAAGAGTTCTGAGGGAAAGCTCGTTAATGATGGCTAGACCTTTAATGAGCTCGGTGATCTCCCGATGGTAAGCAATTATTCTTTCAACGGCATTTGCTTTGAGCTTTTTATCATTTACAAGTGTATTAATTATTGCATGATGGCGGTTTATGATCTCAGAAAGCAGATTCTCTGCATCGCTGACCTTTTTATCTGCTGCAAGCCTGCCGATAGTTTCAAGCGCAGTTGTTGCCTTTGAAATTGCAGATACCACCACAAGCTTACCGGCTTTGGCACCTTTTACGATATTAATTACGTTTTTAATAGAGTCACTATCCTGCACGGATGTACCGCCGAATTTCATTACAAGAAATCCATTTTTCTTAGCCATTTTTATTAGGTCTGGTTATATAATTTATTTTCTTTAATAAACTTTTCCACAGCTTCAGGAACTAAATATTTTATGGACCTGTTTTCTTTTATTTTGTTCCTGATATCTGTAGAAGAAATACCGATATATGGTGTCTTAAGGAATGTTACTTTATCCCTGTAATCAGGATGAACATTCTCAGCAAGAAACCCCGGCCGGTTTATCACAATAACTTTAGACATTTCAATAATTTTTCCTGGATCTTTCCAGATATGTAATTCCAGAAGCTGATCCATTCCGATTATTAAATAAAGTTCCGCCTGGTACATCTTTCCTAGAGCCATTAAGGTATTTACTGTATATGATCTTGTGTTCTTTGAGAGCTCCACTTCAATATCAGATACTTCAAAATACGGGTTTGCAGATACTGCGAGCTTTGCCATTTTTATCCTTAACTCTGTATCTATAAGCCAGCTGGATTCCTTATGGGGGGGATTCGGAGCCGGTATAAATAAGATTTTATCAAGTTCAGCCTGCTCCCTCACGTTTTCGGCCACGATCAAATGCGCTATATGAATAGGGTTAAATGTTCCGCCGAATATACCAATTCTCCTCAGGCTCACACTACCTCCTCATAAGCTGCAGCAATTTTCGGTATCAATTCCGTTTCATCATATTGCGTAGATTCTATCATTGCGTTTTGTGCAAGCAATTCCCGCAGGTCTTTATTGTTATACAATGCCGAAACCTTAAGGAACAGATCATCCATATCATTTGGATTTATTGTTAAGGCCGAGTGCCCCGGGATTATAATTTCCAAATGGTTAGGGATATCACTGCAAATGATCGGCAGCCTGGAAGCCATTGCCTCGATCAGGACATAAGGCATTCCTTCCCACAATGTCGGAAAAACAAATATGTCAAAAATTGAATAATAAACCGGCAGGTTATTTTTTTCTCCGGCAAAAATTATGAAATCATCTAAATTTGAGTCTCTTGCAAGATCTTTCATTTGCTGAAGATATTTACCTCCACCAACAAATACAAACCTCATTTCGGGAAATTTTCTCGTCAAAAAATATGCAGCCTGTATAATTAATTTCTGGTTCTTCTGAATATCGAACCTTGACACATTTCCAACTATAAAATTTTCCAGGGTTAAGCCAAGTTCTGCAATAAGTTCTTTATTTTTTTTCAGGTTTGAGTATTTTGAAATATCTATACCATTGGGAATAACTACAGATCTGTTTTTATCTGCTATTTTATATTCAACCGCAGCGACCAGGTCTGTTTCAGATACACATATTGTCATGTCAGTAAACTGCACAAGGTACTGTTCTATTGTTTTTGAAAGATTTCTTGTAAAAAAACTGCTGCTGTGAACATAATGAATCCCGTGAATAGTATGAACGCATTTTAAAGAAGGATTATGTTTTTTCAGTGTCCTCCCGTAAAAGCCTGCAACACCACCATGGGTATGTATAATATCAAACTGTTCTGAGATATAAAGAACATCAAGGTATTTTAAATATTTTGTCCGGAGTAATTTCGGCATATCAATATGGGTGAAGGAAATACCATATTTAGCGGCTTCATTTTCAAACGCACCGCCCCCGGCAGCTGCAATTGAGACCTCAAATTTATCTTTATTGAGATTTCGAGCAATGGATAACACATTAGTCTGGCCTCCGCCAAGGAATCCGCCATCTATAAGCTCTAATACTTTAATTTTACCCATTTTATATCTGTAGTAATGGCACAAAAATAATCATTATAATTCTTTGTAGTAAGTGAAATGTGAGTATCTCTTACATAGCAGGGTTATATTGGAAGGCTATTTTTTTGGTAGAATTCTATAGGTTTTATTCCAAGACAGCGGGAATAAAGGTATGAAATTTTATTTACGATCACTGCAGTTAATGAACCTTCATTCAGAAGTTTAGAAGATATATATTTTATAACCTCTATTTCATTTACCTTAATAAACTCACGGCATTTCCTTCTTTTGGAAATGAGGGTTTTGAAATTAAATATGAACCATAATGGTACTTTGACCATTCCCCAAAATGAATGATTTTGAGAAAATAAAGATAAAAATATTCTTGCAAGGCGGGTACAAACAATAAGGGGAATAAGTCTTAAAATAAATCCGGCTGAAAAAAAACTATAAAGGTTCAGCATGCTGTTTCTTTCCCTGTAAAAGGTTTTCATAGCTGAAGCTGATTCTGATCCGCTTCCGAAATGATGAACTACAGAATCTTTAACGAACTTGATCTTCATACCCATAAAACGGGCCCTGAGTCCAAGGTACACGTCTTCACCGTAATAAAAATAGCTGCTGTCAAAGGGTTCCCCGATCTCGCTTTTCCTGAAAATAAGTGAGCAGCCGTTAGGGTAAAACTCATCTTCAGGATTTTTAAAAATGTTCATGATATTATACATCAAATATGAAACTGAACCGTTTGTTTCATAATATTTTTCGGGAATACCTTTAGTTATCACAAAAGATGAAGCTACAGTATTTCCGTCTTTTACAGATTCAACCAGGTTCTTTAGCCAGTCTTTATCTGTTTTCGTATCGTTATTCAGAAGGACAACCAGGTCATTTGAGCTATGCTTTAATGCTTCGTTATTTCCCCCGGCAAAACCAAGATTGGATTTCGATTCAATGATCTTTATACGGGGATCAGTGAAATTTGTTCTGACATATTCAGTACTACCGTCAACTGAGTTATTATCAAAAAAAATGAGATCAAAATCCTGAAATGACTGGGCTAAAACCGATGTAAGACAGTCATCAAGAAATCTTTTGCCGTTAAAATTTAATATTATTATCGAAACCATTAGCTTTATTTTACGAAAAGTCCTGTAATATAACCATTCGGAGTTTTCTTTCTTCGCTGGATCCTAAATCTTTCCGGAAGCTTGGTCACAAGCAATGTCATACCCCTTAAGTATCCTTTGAACGCCCTCAAAAAAATTGAAAAAGAATGAAAGCGCATGAATGAATAATATCTTTTTATCCTTGCGATCATAAATAGTGGCTGATAAAGCAAATATGTTGACATAGGGTAATTTTTCACTCTCATTAAGACCAGATTTCTTTCGCACATTTCGGTCTGAAAGCCGTGAGTAGCTACTGAGCTTGTACCTCCGCGCTTATGGTAGCAAACTGCCGCAGGCTGATAATAACATTTATAGCCTTCGATTTGAGCTCTGAAGCTAAAGTCAATATCTTCATAATATGCAAAGAATGTTTCATCGAATAAACCTATACTATTAAAGATTTCAGACCTGTAAAATGCTGCACCGGCACATGCACCGAAAATAAATTCTTCTTTATTATACAGTCCTGTATCTTTTTCACCATGTCCGCGGGCAAGAGGGGACCCTCCGCCTGTTTTAATAAAATCTCCGCAGTCATCAATGACATCCCGCTCGAAATAATTAAGCATTTTAACAGCTAAAATTGATGCATCCGGTATTTTGATAAATGTTTTAATAGATGTTTCTAAAAAATCCTGATTCAGTTCAATATCGTTATTAACTAAAAAAATATATTCAGAAGGCAAATGCTTTAAAGAATGCTTAATTCCTTCATTGACAGCTTTTGCAAATCCTGAATTGTATCCCATCTCACAGATAACAGCATCCGGAAATTCCAGTTTTGTAAATTCAACTGATTCGTCACCTGAACCATTATCAACTAGAATAATTTTAAAATCAGTATAGGTTTGAACTTTTAATGATCTATAAAGGGTTTTCAGATGCTCTGATCCGTTATAATTTGGTATTACAATGCTTATCAACTTTTCTCTTTTAATAATTTAAGAAGGTGCCTGTGTTTCTTAATCCTGTAAGCATTCCCTTTGCCCGGGATGTTTTTTATATTTTCAGCCATTAAAATCAAATATGAGTTCCACTTTACGAAGGCTATCAGTCTATTGGCCCTGGCAGAGCCGTAATGTTTTTCAAAAAACCGGACCATGCTTTTTATAAACCTGCCATAAAGGGCCCAGTTATCAGCGGTGTTTAAGCTGGATCCCCCAAGATGGATGACTTCCAATGATGCATCGACGGCAAGCTTGTAATTTTTATTTACCCGGTAGCTAAGGTCAACATCTTCAAAAAATAGAATAAAGCTTTCATCCATTAATCCGATGCTCTCTAAAATAGACTTTCTTGCCATAAAAAATGCACAGGGTATCTGTTCAGTGTAAAATATTTTTTTTGATGAAATATCAATATCCTGGTTTTCAAGATATTTATTCATTCTCTTTGCCGAGCGATTGAAAAATTTTGCGAAAACAGAATGGTAATAAATAAACTGACGAATCGTAGGATATCGCTGGAAATAATTTCTCTGAAAATTTCCGTTTGTACCAATGAGTGCCGGTGATATCGCACCTATCGACTCATCTTCCTTTAGTCTGCTGACTAATTTTTCAAGTACAGGCATTGTAAAAATAATATCCGGGTTCATTATCAATATAAATTCACCCTTGGCTTCTTTTATACCCAGATTATTTGCGTGGGAGAAGCTTTTGAGCTCAGCGAGGAAAATAGCACTGACATTGGAATATTTTGAGGTAAGTCCGCTGATCGTATCTTTAGAATTATCGTTTGAAGCGTTATCTACAATCACGACCTCAAAAACTTCCGGTTTTTCAAATTTAAAAACCGATTCTATGCAGTCACTCAGCACCCTGGCAGTATTATGGTTTACTATTATTATTGATACCGGCAATTTAATGGCTTATAAATTTTTCAAATTGGCCAACAGCTCTATCCCAGTCTAAGAATTTTCTGATGTGGTTGTATCCTTCTATCGATATACGTTCAAGCTCTCCGGGAGTTTCAAGCAGGTATTTTACCCCCTTATAAAGCCCGTCTTTATCAGCAGGATCTACGAGTATTGCTGTCTCCTTATTTATGGAATATTCCGGAATCGCAGCAACTGCATTTGCGACTACAGCACACTTGCAAGCCATGGCTTCCGAAGGCGGCGATCCGAATCCTTCATACTTGCTGGGGAAAATTAGAATATCGGATTCTGAATATATTTTTGTTATTTCTTCGTCTCCGGGGTTCTCGATGAACTCAACATATTCAGGCATTTTATGGTATTTCTTCATTGCAAAGCTTCTGAACAGCAGCTCGGGGTACTCTTTTTTTAGTTTTTCAACTGTATAAATAGCGCCTTCAACGTTTTTATTGGGCAATGAATGATCTGAAAAAAGAATTCTTGGTGGAATATTAAATTTTTTAAATGGATTTTTAAACCTTTTATAATCAAGCCCAATGTAGATCAACTCTGATTCAGTATCGAACTTCTCTTTCAGAAGGTCATGCATATGTTTGGAGGCAACAATTTTTTTTACCGGCAGGGTATATGAGCGGTTAACATACTTTTCATTTGAGTTCCATATTTCATAATCCTGCACTAGGTAGAACTTTCTTCCCTTTGATGCGCTGAAATTACTAACCGGGTATGAAGTTGGCCAGGATGTGGCGATTGAAACATCGGCATCCCTGACAAAAAAATTGTACATAACAGGAACAAATTTAATTTTAAAATTATAGTGAAAAATATTTTCGGGCAGCTTGTTTTTCCCTTTTGTAAGCCAGCTTAGTGCGTAACGGACCTGGTATTTCAGATAATAGAACCTTACCTGGTTTTTATGCAGGTTAAATGGTATTACAGGGCTGTACATCACTACGTCATGCCCTCTGCCCGTGAGCCTGTTGGCATACTGGAATATTATATTCATTCCTCCTGTGCGGGATATTTCGGGAACTATAAAATTTATCTTCATGCATCCCGTTTTTTAAAAGGGTTTATTATTTTGATCAGCTTTGCAAGGTTATCCCTGTCCCTTTCATTAAGATATTTTGTTCTGAGAAGGACAACAATATAAAAAAGAGACATGATTCCTCCAGTAACTATTATCAGAATGATTCCATTCAGCCTGTTTGATGTTAATAAATTCAGCCGCAGAATTAAATAATATAATCCTAATGAAATGAGGCAACCTGCAGAACAGATTACAAGCGGTTTCAGGTAGCTTTTTAAAAAGAATGAAACAGGACTTTCTTTGAAGTATTTAACAGATGTAAAAAATATATAAAATGATGCAATAAAAGCAGAAACTGTTGCTCCAATAGCTGCTCCCAGGATTCCGTAATATTTTATCAAAATAAAACTAACGATCAGATTTATAACAAGGCTGATTATGCTTTCATACATAAGGTATTTGGGAACCCCGAGATTCGGAATTATTGAATTTCCGGGCGCTGAAACAAGGAGGTTTATGATCTGCCCGATGGCAAGTATCCTGAGCAGGTAAATTGAAGTTGTATAGCCGCTTCCCATCCATGTTGTTATGATCAGGTCTGCAAAAGCGAAGATATATATAAATATCGGGATCGAAAAAACAGAAATATATTTTGTAGCTTCATAAAACAGCTCATTCAGCTTTTGCTCATCACTTCTTGCATTCAATTCTGCTGCAACCGGTGCAACCTGCTGGAATAACTGAAGCGGGAAAAACTTCCCAAGCCTGGTAACCCTGTTTGCCAGGTTGAAATATGTGACATTATTTAATGTTGAAAAATATCCTAAAAGAAATTCATCGTATTTTTCTGAAATGAACGCTGAAATTCTAGATACCTGCATTTGCAGCCCAAAAGTGCTCATTGACCTGAACGAAAGCTTATCGAGATATTTGAATGAGACCTTTATTTCAGGCACTTCTCTGAGAGAAAGGTAGATATTAAAAAAAACGCTCACTGCAACAGCACCAAGCTGGCTGTAAAGTATGCCTTTTATCCCGTACCCGCTGTATAAGAGAAAATAAGTGCACGCAAAGTTTAAAATATTAATTATAAGGCCTATAAGGCTGTTTAAATACATTTTTTGAACGCTTACCAGAACAGAAACAAAAATAGTGCTTGAAGTGGCAAGAAAGAAAATTATAAGGCTTATGTGAAGAGAAAATTTTCCAAGAGCAAAAAGATCTGCCGGTATGTTCACAAACCCCAGGATCTGATCAGAAAAAATGAAAACAAATACACATACGGCAAGAGAGAAAAGTATATAAAAAAACAGCCCCGTATTAATGGTCCTGTTTAAATTTTCGTATTCCTTCCTGTTATAGTGCTCAGAAATGAAACGAATAAAGGAAGTTGAAATGCTCAAGTCGAATAAACCGAAGGTCCCGATGAATCCCATAACGATGGCGTACATGCCGAACTCAACCTGCCCTATATAAGCAATCATAACCGGAGTGAGTATAAAAGGGGATAAAAAGCCAAATGCCTGTGAAATAAAGTGATAGAAAGTATTTTTAATGACTTTTTCTCTTAATGACATTTAAGCTTTTATAGATGACACAACAAGCAGCCTGAACACTAAAATAGGATATAAAAACCTTGCCTTAAAGCCAAAATGGTTTTTGTAATACCTGTAAATATCACCATACATTTTCTTCCTCAGCTTAAAACCTGCCTTTTTTGTGGAGTGGCTTCCGTAATGAATAACTGAACAAGTATGAAGGAAATAAATCTTAAATCCGGAATTCCATATTTTTCTGCACAAGTCAACATCATTGTATAAAATGCCGTATGATTCATCAAAATAACCGATCTTTTCCAGTAAGCTTTTTCGAATCATAAGGAATGTTGCATCGATTTGTTCGACCTCTATAGTACGGCTGTAATCAAATCCTGCCATATCATAATCTTTATTAAAGTAGTCCAGTGAAAGATATGTATAAAATGCATTTTTAAGCTTAGGAAATTTTTTGCAGCTGTTTTGAACGCTTCCGTCCGGATTTAAAAGCTTGCACCCAACTGCACCTGCACCTGGATCAGTTTCAAGAAAGTTAATACATTCTTCAATTGTATTTTTCTGCATTATAGTGTCACTGCCAAGCAGAAGCACATATTTTCCTTCGGCGATCTTCATTCCCTGGTTGCATGCTTTTGAATATCCCAGGTTTTCATGGTTTCTGATGAGTACGATCTTTTCTCCAAGCGACTCCAGAAATTCAGCGCTTCCGTCAGATGAGCCGTTATCAATTACAATTATTTCAAGTTCAGTTTTGGCCTGGGAACCAAAGATCGATTCAATACATTGGTTGATCATCTCTCTTGTATTCCAGTTAGCAATTACAATTGATAAAGTCATTAATATTCAAATTAAAAAGCCAACCCGTTATATAGTCCGGACTGGCTTCTTTTATTTAAAAACCTTTTGCGGTATTATGTTGTTTTTTGCTGGTTATAATAAAGCATTGAGTAGATCTTATTCCTCAGGCTTTCAACATCTTTTATATATCCCGAACCGGATCCGGATTTAAGGCTTTTTACCTGGTTTTTCCTGAGTGCCAGCTTGATGGCTGTTTTAACATAAATTTTTTGGTTTATGTTACCAGGCAGCCATCCTTTTTTAAATCTTTTGGAAGTAAACGGCAAATAATATAAATGTTCTTTCGGAATATATCCGGTTGTATTTGATTCATCTGTTAATTCTCTGAGAATTATTTTTCCTTCGTGGTAAACTGCGAACTGGAAAACAATGAAAATTATTATTACTGCAAATACCATAAATACAAATCCTAACAAAGCCGTTGAATTGAAGCTTACTGTTAAATTCCATGTAAAGTGCATAAACATTGCAAGTCCGAGTCCAAGAGGTATAATCGTTAATTTTGCAAAAAGTCCCTTAAATTTTGCATATCCTATAGCGGCCCCGAAAACAGCCTGTGTACAGCAGTGCAGCACAGCAGAAAACAATGTCCTGATAATTATCAGCATGAACAGGCCTGCATAATCATGCGGGAAGCTTAGGAAATAAAGAAAGTTTTCAGTCAT
>F14TC_100067080_pt1 | contig 11984 bp, 10 predicted proteins | sample KannatnBrdUF14TC_FD_10806 | JGI IMG/M metagenome (IMG submission 10806)
ATATGCCATTTCTAAAGTACTTTGATGACGATGCAGCAGAGTTGAGAGGAATCAATGCTGATGTTTGGCCTCTGGATTTCCTTGAGTCTCAGAGGCCTGAATTGACAACAGCAAGAGAACGGCGTACGTGGCAAGAGTACTGCTGGACTTGCGCATCAAGCTTTGCCGAAATGGTCATGGTTGCGGAGGATGTGGAAGTCACATACTTAGACGCTGACCTCATGTTTTTCAACGACCCGAAAGTCATCTTCGACGAAATCGGCGACCGCTCAATTGCCGTGATTCCTCATCGGCTGATTCCTTCAAAGCAATATCTCGAAGTGAACGGCAAGTTCAACGTGTCCTGGGTGACATTCAAGAACAATTCCATCGGGCGCGAATGCCTTTCCACCTGGGCGGCTCAATGTCGCGAGAAGTGCTCGGCAACACATGGCTGCGGCGATCAGAAATACTTGGATGCGTGGCCGGAGAAGTACGGGCATGAACTGTGCGTAATTCAGAACATAGGGGCAGGGTTGGCACCCTGGAATCTGGCGAATTATGGATTAACAACTAATGCTATTGGCAATGATGGCGCATTGTGTGTTTACCGACTTGAAGACCTGGATCCAATCCCAGCAACTCCAGTTATTTTCTATCATCTACATGAATTCAAAGAACGGCCAGACGGCACGTTCCAATTAACCAATTACGAACTACGGCCAGAAGATATCGACCTGATTTATAAACCCTACCTGGAAGCCTACAAAGCAGCCAAGGAGCGCCTCGCAGCAGTTCATGTTAGTTAGTGCGATTCTGCCCACCAAAGGCCGTTCAGAATTCGCAGCCAAAGCCTTGCAGTGCTTTCTGTCGCAGACCTACGCGAATCGTGAATTGATAATTTTCGACGATTTAAACGAGCCATCGTTTTCAAATGATGTGCAAACGGATGGCATCTATTATCTGCGCCACGATACGCAGCTCACGATTGCAGAGAAGCGAAATTTCTGCTGCGGCATGGCATCGGGGGAAGTGGTCTGTCATTTCGATTCCGATGATTGGTCGGCACCTGAGCGAATCGCGGACCAAGTAGAAAGACTGAAGGAATCCAGAAAAGGCCTGACGGGCTATCATTCAGCATTCTTTTATGATGAAGACAACAAGAAGGCCTATTGGTATGACCGGATGGTTACGAATTTCGTGCTCGGGACATCGATGTGCTATCTGAAGTCGTTCTGGAAAGACCATCCCTTTCGCGAAACGAAATACCAACGCGAGGATAACTACTTCTGTGGCGAAGCGAACAAATACGACCAGATGACTACGGCTAGCGCTGGGGCGTTGATGGTCGCGCGTATTCATCGCGGGAATAGTTTCCAGAAAGATCCTGTAGTTCCTGGCGGTACAAGTTTTATTCCTGTTTCATTAGAAGCATTGCCTGCGGGTTTTCCTCGTGGCTAGCGGCGTGTATTCTCAAATCATCCTTTTTCAAAAGCCGGTGGTGACTACACCGAATGGGTTCAGGACTGTCACATGGACGGATGACTTTCGAGACTGGGCCGACATTCAACAATCGACAGAATTTGTTTGTCGCTTCACGGTTCGTTATCGGCCAGATATCTATGGCCAAGATGAACGCACGCCAGCTTCTCACCAAATTATCTGGGACGGCAAAATCTGGACGATTACGAACGCGGTTCCAGATAGACGGCGTTCCATCTTGACGATTGATTCGGATGCAAGTCGACTGGTCCCAACGACAGACATGGATTCCGACACCACTGAATATGTGGATGGCGTGCCGGAGTTAAGGCCGCGTGAATAAGTTTTGCGTAGAAACGACTGATATACGCGATGCTAGGGAATGTGTTTTCTAGCATCAAGCTAATGGATTAGTTCACTCAGTCCCTTTCACAATTTCTAACGAATGAGCCCGCCGGCCAGGATTGGCCTGTGGGCTTTTTCATTTCTGGAGGCTCAATGGCCACTTCTGCTAATGCTCAAATTGGTTCGCACACAACTTTAAGCTATTGGAATATCGCGCTGACGCCAGATGCATGGACTCTGATTCCCAACATCCGGGATTTTGGAGAAGTCGGCGCCGATAAACCGGAAACCGATTCGACAGATTTAGATAGCAGCGCCGTCGAACGTATTGGAGGCTTACAGGATGGGAAAGAAGTCACCATCGTCTGCGTTGCCAATACCGTCACCGTCGCCATCATGGAAGGCTGGGACACGGCTGCTGTGAATCTCGACTTGAAGATGACCTTCCCGGCTCCCTTTTCAGGTTCCCGTTACTTCACGCTAGCACCTCTCGGATACAGCTATAACCGCATTGAACCGTCCGGCCTGATTACGATTACCACACGCGGACGCATCAGCGGCGTTATTACTGCTGTCGCACCTCATTAAGGAATCTTCTTATGAATAGAGAAGAAATCCTTAAGGCGAGTCTCGCCAACCCGCCCAAAACCACCAAGGTCTATATTCCCGAGTGGAACAATCAAGCTGTGACTATTCGGGAATTAACCGCCGCACAAGCCAGAGTAGCATTCGCCCATCCCGATAAACTCAATACCTACCTCTTCATTGCTTCGGTTATCAATGAGGACGGTACGCCTTCGTTTAGTGATACTGAAGAAGACGTAGCATTGGTCGATGGGATGGCTCATACGATTGTGCGGGCGGTGACGGACGCGGCGAACGATCTTAACCAATTCTCGAAGACGATCGAGGACCGCACAAAAAACTCCGAAGCCAGCCTCAATTGAGGTTTGAATTTTGGCTGGCAGATCGCTTTCACATGCTGCACTCCGACATGATGAACAGGATGACAATTCGAGAGTTTGACGACTGGACGGCCTTTCATTCCCTGCAAATGGAAGCAGAGCCTGAGTCTGAAGGACTTCAGCGCCCACCGGAGCACTATCTGAACATGTTTGCTAGACATAACAAGACTGTCAATGCCGAGCAATGAGACGGTTCAGGGATTGCAGTCCTTGCTAGAAAGCATGGAGTCTCTGCCGCTCGTACTTCAAAAGAATCTGATTGCAAGAGCCTTGCGTAAAGCAGGTCAATTGATTGCCGATGCCATCAAACGATTGGCTCCGTTTGATCCAAAGACGATCGGCAATCGCATACCGGACAGCGTGACTGTGGCAGTAAGAGACCAGACCGCAACGGGAGCACGAGCTGTGATCGGTCCTGGCAAGAAGGGATTTATGGCCATCTTCCATGAGGGCGGCACGCCAAAGATGGCCGCGCGCCCATTCATCGCGCCGGCATTCGATCAGAACGTGGATAAAGCTTACGAAGAACTCGAAGAAATCCTTGGCGACGGTATCGAGCGCGAGTTTGAAAAGAGGGGTATGTAATGGCACTCCGCTTCTTAAACGTTGAACTCAAGCTCCTTGCCGATAACTTCAACAATGGAATCAAGGCGGCGCAAAAGGAAGCCAAGGAATTTGAGAAGACCATAAGGCCTTCGAAGGAATTGGCGGAGGATATGGGAAAAGCCTTCGCCGCTGCGGGCATTGCTATCGTCGGAGCACTGACTGGGATGGCCGTTGCCGCGGCGAACTACGGGGACAAGCTTCTCGATGCCTCAAAGCGTACCGGTGCGAGTGTTGAACAGTTAGCCAAGCTTAAGTTTGCCGCTGAGCAAAGTGGCGCGTCATTTGAGGATGTCTCGACAGGACTTCGCATTTTAGCCCGCAACATGGACGAAGCGGCGACGACCTCGGCCAAACAGGCGAAGGTATTTCAAGACCTAGGGATTTCAATAAAGAGCGCATCGGGCTCCCTGCGGCCAATGAATGACGTTCTTGGCGATGTTGCCGACACGTTCTCAAAGATGGCGGATGGTCCTGAGAAAGCGGCACTCGCTATCCAGCTATTCGGGCGTGGAGGGACAGCGTTAATCCCGGTATTGAACGAAGGTCGCGCCGGGCTGAAAGCCATGGGCGACCAGGCGGAACGGCTTGGGCTGGTCATCTCACAAGATGCATCAAAGGCAGCAGATGAATTTAACGACACGCTTGATCAGTTGCGCGGAGCTTCTCAAGGTGTCGCCAATGCAATCGGGCAAGCCATTTTGCCGGCCTTGACGAAAGTAGCAGGACTCTTCCGTGACGGAATTGTACAGATTAAAAATTTTGCCAAGGAAAATGAAACGCTGACCAAAGCACTATTGGCGGCTGGAGGTGTTTTAACTGGAACCGGAGGACTCCTTATTGGCTTAGCAGCACTGGCTACTATCCTTCCTAAAATAGCTCTCGGGCTTGATGGCGTTAGTAAGGCACTGACATTTTTGGCCGGTTCCGCAGTCGCAGCTCAAGTCGGAGTGGTGGCATTAGGTGCCGCCTTGGGCATTGGCATTGGGCTGCTAGCGAACTGGGTTCTGGAAGCCACCGGCGCTCGGGCCGAGATGAACAAGATTGCAGAGGCTGCGGGCCGCGCGGCTGCATCTCTCTTGAATATGGGCAATAGCCAACTATTGTCTGCGACAGTTCGTCTTAATGAAAAACTGCGTGAACAAGGGATAGCTGTCGAACGCGGGGCGATGAGCTTAGAGGCATGGAATGCAGCCGTAGTCCAAGCTTTCAAGAATAGTCCGCAATTCACAAGCGCCCTTGCGCAGCAGACGGAAAAATCAAAAGCGCTCAATAAAGAGAATGCGGAAACCGCAGAATGGTTGAAGAAGCTAGCGTTTAACAGTCAGGGCTATGCGAAATCAGTAGGCGAGGTTTTAGCCGAGCAGGAAGCCCTACGTAAAAAGCAGGAGGAAGCGCGAAAACAGGCAAAAGAATTAACGGACGAACTTGCAAGGCTCAGGAAAGAACTTGATGCGGATAAGTTGGCCTTTCAACGTGCGGCAAGTCTCGACTTTTGGAAAAGTACCCAGGCTGCATTAGAGGAAATAGAAAAAGAATTACGAACTAATAATCAATTGACGATCGACTGGGCCAAGTCTGCGAATGCTCTTCAAAAGGAACTTGGCGATTCGATGGTCAGAATAAATGCGAGGGTTCAGGAGGAATTACAGAGGGAACTCGAACAAACGAATGATTCAACGATTCGAGGAATCAAAAAGGAAGCGGAGGAGCGCAGACAAGCTACTGAGAAAGCGATCCGCGAACAAGAACGCGCCATTAATGAAGCCAATCAGCAAGTAAGACAAAGTGCGGGGAAAATATTCGATGCAATGCTCGACAAGAGCCAAGGATTCTTCAAGACTTTAGCGAACTTAGCGGAAGGTGCAGCTCTAAGTATCGCGCGCACGATGTTTCAAAGCATTGTTGCTGGCCTATTCACTCCGTTACAGGCTGCTTTCAATGAATGGATCAAAGGCATTACGGCATCGATTGCCAATAAATTAGGCGGCATTTTCGGAAACATTCTCGGTGTCGGCGGTAGCGCTGCTCAGTCAGTCGGTGGTGCTGCGGGCTCAGCCGCAGGCGCAGCAGGTTCCATCGGTGGTGCAGCGGGCCAGGCAGCAGGTGGAGTTGCGGGCGGTCTGATTTCAGCAGGCGGGGCGATTGTCGGCAGCATCATCACGGCGCTAGGACAAGCCAGGCAAGAAGGCACGCTGAACGCGATTGAGTTCAATACTCGCGCTTCAAGAATCCACTTAGAAGTGATGATTGATCAACTTCTGCATCCCATCCTCGGGCATACCGTGGCGATGCGGGAAGACATCCATATCGGCACAACTCAACTTGATGCAATTTATAACGTACTGACGGGCGCTAGTGGCGGGGCAAGAAGTAACGTAAGTGCCGCAACTGCAATCGGGCCACAAGCACCCACAGCCCAAGTCACGATTGAAAATAGGTATTCGCCAAGCTTTACATTCTTCGGAGTGCCGGAAAGTCTAGAAGTACCAATTCGGGAACAGATTGAGCCAGCGTTAATGGCAGATTTAGAGTTGAACTCACGCGGCATTATGGAGCGCCTCCTTCGCGCTCTGCGTAATGCCGGTGTTGCGGTGTCGGTGCCTGCTTAATTATTTGGCCTTCGCTTCAGGTAACGGTGTGGATGCAGCTAAAGCCTGTATTGTTTCAGGAGTCCATCCACAAGATACCGAAGCATTTCCAGCCAAATCATAGGTTAGCAAGCCACCTCCCCTGGTATCTGCGATGATGCATGGAACATTGATATCGTTAAAACGCAGATTGACGAGTGTTAGTCGCTTGGAAGCTGTGTAATCAAATTTATTTCCATTAAGGGTAAACCAAGCTAGAACATTGATGGCTGCGGTATCCTTTGCCTTTTGTTGCTGACCCACTGCATAGCCAGCAAGGGCGCTCAGTAAAATCCCAATTGTAATTAGCGAGATATAGCGTTTCATGATTTCTTCTCCTTGGCCCATCGTGCCTTTGCAGCACGGCGGGCTATTTCCTTGCGTTGTTGAGGCGTTAGACTTCGTGCTCTGGCCAATCCGCCTCTTTGTCCAAGCCGTTGTGCGTCCTTATCCTTCATCCATCTATTCTATGCATAGCGCTAAGCAGAAAGTCAAGCTATGAGTTGGGCAGCCGCATATAGTCTTGCGACGTCTCCGCTAAGCTGGGTCGACCTTCCGAATGTCAATCGGTCGCCAGGTGCTCCGCGTTTCGGTGCAATTCAGGATTTAGAGGAACGCGATAATCGCTTCGAGACAGATGATGGAACTCTTTGGGTTTATAGAAGCTTTTCGCGCAATGTTTGGCGATTAACGTTTCGCGTTCAGCCTGCGGAATTGGCCGTCTTTCGCGCGATGCATGATGCCGTGGATGGTGCGTTGAATCCGTTCTATTTCAGAATAGGCGGTGTTTCTGGTGATGTCCTGTATTGCCGCAAGGAAACTGGCTTCGCCCCTCGCATGCTGTCTGAGCCTACATTAGGACCAGTCTACGATTACACGATTACGTTAACCGAAGAACTCATCAGCGAAGAATTCTAAAAGGAGAATCTATGCCCCCACCGAATAAAACTGGAGCTACAGGTCCAACCGGCCCGACTGGCCCTATGGGCCCAGAAGGGGGAATCACCTCTTCGGGCCCGATGGGGCCTCCGGGTGTAACGGGGCCGACGGGACCGCCGGGACCCGAAGGTGGAATTACATCGTCCGGGCCAATGGGTCCAACAGGAGCAACCGGGCCGACAGGTCTTACAGGAGGGCTTCCGATTCCACGTGTGGCCTCAGTCCCATCGATGCCTCAAGCAATACCCAACGTCGACATCATGGATGTTCTCGAACTCTACGCGCAATCGAGTGATGTGATTTTTGAAGCCCCGAATGGAACGCCCGCGCCGTATCAACAATTGCTGATTACCGTTTCCGATAATGGGACTCCGCGGCATATCAGTTGGGCATCTGGAATCGGCGGCTATGGCCAGCAAAACATTCCTCTTCCGACAACGACCATCCCTGGGCAATTCCTCTTGGTCTTATTCCGCTATCTCACCATCAACGGTTTGAATCGTTGGATCTGCCTGGCAACGAGCGACAAATACTAAAGAGGTAGCTTCTGAGCTTCGGTTCGAACTCTTTTGGCGGCCAATCGTTCGGCGGCGCTGCGACTCTTGGCGGATTCGTTCCACCAATCCATAGCGCCTCGAACGAATGGAGTTTATTCGCCACTATCTATCTCGACCTGACGACGGAGTATCAGGCGTCGCGTCCATGGTTTCAGGGATTGACCACCTGGGAAGCGCGGGTGCTGGACTGGGGAATGATTGATAGGTCGATTCCCATTCCTACAGGCGCTCCGGAAGTAGAGAACGCGCGTATTCGGTTAGCCGATACCGATATCCGCATGCGACAGCTTTTCCTCGAGGAAGGCTTTCGTCAACGCACCGTCGAACTGCGATTTGTGCAGCGGGACGCGGATCCGATCCTGGATACCCCGCCAGTCTTCACGGGAGAAATCTACGAAATGCGCTTCGGCTTGGGCTATGTCGAACTAGATCTACGCTCAAAGCTTCGCGGATGGCTCGATGGTGATATCCCCATCTCTCAAATCGGGCCGATTATCTGCGGCCAAGTCATTGCCGGTGATGGTAAAGGGGCCATCCCGTTAAAGGGCCAAGGTAGCCGTTGGCTGCTCGCTTGTCATGAGGTGTACTTCATCGGAGTCTACCGCAGGACTCCGGACGACGACGATTTCGTTAATGTCTTCTCGTTGGAATACACAGTTCACACCGCTACCGTCTCCATGTTCGGCTTGGATATTACCCAGAGTTACCTCGATTTCTATAACGTTCAGCCTGACGGAACAGAAATTCGTGTCGATGTAGAAGGAATTCAATTTCGCGGTGCCTGGGGAACACTGCCGGAAATCTCGGGTATTCCACTACGCAATCCTATCGATTTCTTTATCAACATGACGTACTTCCTGCTGTTTGAGCAGGGGATTACCGACGTTTCGACCATTTTCGCCACAGATGAGATATCGGCATTATGGCCGCGGTTTGAAGCAACCGGAGACCTTTATTCCTTATGCGATGGAGCAATTGTTGAGGATCAAAACGCGCGCGAATTCTTAGCAGGATTCCTGACCTCGCATGGCTTGGCCTTGCATCAAGTGCAGACCGGGCCTGAGTGTGGCCTACTCACCTTAACGAATGTTAACGATACGGATGCAGATCCGCCTGTCATCGATGAAAGCCTAATCGTTTTCAATAGCTTCAAAGAAGTTGCCGGGCGCCGAGCGGCAACGGAAATTCTTTACCGCTACGGTTTGAACTACGCGACGCAGACTTGGGATAACGAAACAGTATTTACAAACGTTCCCGAGCAGGATTTGATGGGCAACACCATTGCCAGTGTCCGCTATGGAAAGGCCGAGCGGGTAACCATAGATATGCCTTGGCAGCGGCATGGTAATAGTGCGGCTTCGGTCATCGCCAGAAGGATGCCGTTCTATTCAATTGCTGCCTATCATCAAACGTTTGAGCTTCCATTAGCCGAAGTCCGCGATGTTATCGAGCTAGGTGGGTCGGTTGCCTTAACGCATCGGCTCGGCTTGCAGTATGGCGGTTACCTCGGGCGAGAACTCAAGATACTGAGAACCACGCTAAACCTTAGCCAGTTCCGCGTCACGCTGGAAACGGTCACACGTGAGCCGCTGATTCCGTCGATTGATGGCACGAATGACGTTGTTAAAGTGTGGTACGACGTCGATGGAACAGAAGCCTATCAGCAACGTTATCGAGTCGTTCCGAGTGGCACGCTGAACGGCGTGAATACGATTTTCGTGCTGCCAGAGATTCCGATAGCGAATAGTGAGCGCATTTTCATCAACGGCTGGCAGCAGATTCAAGGCACCGATTACACGATCAATAACGCGACTATCATTTTTTCGTTGGCCCCAATCGTCGGGGATGTAATTGAGATCTTCTACGACATTGCGGGCACCGGTAAACTATCGCGACATTGGATTACGCCCACTGGAACGATTAACGGAATCAATGACGACTTCACGGTTTCGGAAACTCCAACGACTGATAGCGAACGGGTATACGTGAACTATGTCATGCAAATCAAGTCTGTGGATTACACCATGTCCACGCCGACAACGATTCATTTCTTGTCGACACCCCAGACCGGAGACTTGATTCACGTCTTCTACGATGTGACGGGTACGCGCAAGATTCGACGCCAGCGCGTGAGTCCGATCGGGCCGGTCAATTCCATCAATCCTCTTTTTATAATTGAGGAAACCCCGAATACCGACACCGAAGAAGTGTTTGTGAATATGGTGCTACAGGCACCTCCTGTGGATTATGAATTGATGCGCTCGCTTTATATCGTTACGTTTCATCCCGACGATTCGGTCGGCATCATGTTTACGGCGTCACCCCAAAGGATCGAATAATGTTTGAACATGCCATATATGTCTTAGCCTCGCTCTGGGCTTCAGCTTTGGCTTTGGGCCAGGTTCTGTTTACTCCAGCATTACGCAAGAACATCATTGCCCAAGATATCGATAATGTGAAACATGCGGCGGGGTTCGATGGTGCTGACTTTGGAGAGAAGGTCGATAACGCACTACTCGCACTCCCGGCTTCGGGCGGTGTTGTCGATGCCCGTGGCTTGATTGGCGCCCAGGTCATGAACACAACAATAACGATTCCGGTAGGCGTCTCGCTATTGTTGGGAAACGTGACACTCACAAGTGGATCCAGCCCCGCATTCAATATTGAACTGGATATTTACGGGAGCGGTCATATTCGCGGAATCGGTATCGAGTCCGTCATCAGTTATACCGGATCGGGTTATGCGATCGACATTGCTGGGGCTGGCGAGGCCGCAGCCGCTATGGTACTGGAAGATTTCGCCATACAGGGAACATCCTCGGGAGACGCAGGTATCCACCTTCAGGCCTTTAATGGTGGAACGATTCGTAATGTTCAGGTCTCTGGTTTTACGGCTGCCGGCGCGGCTGGAATTTTGAATGAAGGCGCGAATACGATCACGATTGTTAATCCCATCATTCGGGACAACGTTCATGGGATCCATAATGTGGGAAAGGTTGTCTCAGCAGTCAACTATGCCGCAAATACGATGACCATACATGGTGGCGAAATTATTGCTAACACTGGCTGGGGCGTCTGGGAAGATGGGGCCTTGAGCGCAACAGTAGGCGCCAATACGGGTAACAAGTATTTCGGCGTGACCTTCCAGGACAATGGAGCGAACGGCTCGAGCACGAGCGGCAATTTCTTTTTCCAGATGGCCTATGGATGCAGCCTGATTGGTTGCTACTTTGAATATGCCGCAGTGACTCCACTGAATAACATTGTGATCGGTGATGGAACGTTTACTCCCTCGGGCTGCCAGATTATTGGGAACGTCTTTCTCAGTGCCGGCGCGACGTCAACGATTTCAAATGTACGTTCAACGCTCTTCCTAATTGAAGGAAATCAGGAAAGTGCAGCGGTTACCAACTTTGTAAATAATGCAACGGATGGGCGATTGTCCCGTGTGCTATGGAATTCCGCCGTGGCGGCAACAAATTATTTTGCGGGCTCAGACACGGGAGTGGATTCGCTGGTGTTCCCCGCTCCAACTGATACAACCATACTTAACGGCTTCAACACATCCAGCGATGGCATTGCATTCAACACCATTTCCGGGTTGAGTTCGACGGCCGGTCTTCAGATCCGAAACAATGGCCTCGCCGCTAATGCTTTCACCGTTCAAGATTCTTCTGGAAACAGCGTTGGTGGATGGACCAATACCCAGCTCATTACGCTAAGTGGGGTTGGAATTCAGATCGGCGGAGACCTTCAGTTCAATGTTGGCAAAGGCCAGCACATCGAAACTCAAGCCGCGAACAATGATATCTGTGGATCGAGCACGCTATCGACAGGAACGAGAACCATTACGTTTACCACCGCTTTTTCTAGTAATCCGATCGTGGTCGCATGTTCGCAGACAGCCAACCACGTCTTCGTGAGTTCAGTCAGCACGACCAGTTTTACAGTCACTGGCACCGGCAGCGATCCTTTTAACTACATCATTATCGGCAATCCGAATTAGCCTGACGTTCAATCGCGAACAGCTTTCATTCCCACTTTCAGATATTAATTAAAGTCATTTCGACCAAAGCGCATGGATGCAACTCGGAGTCGCGATGATTATGGAATTAAAACATGATGACGAACATCGGCCTAAGGAGGGACATGAACCGCCAAGCACTATTCATAAACATGAGCGGCAGGGAGCCAAAATGCGACGAGACTGGATTGCGATATCACTACAAACAATTCCGCTGTTAGTCGGCGGATTGATTTTCGCTATCGCCCAGGAACATAGGGTCACCATCATCGAAGAACAAATCAAAGCACAGCGGCAATTAATCGACCAGATGTCACGTCAGCAATACGAGATACAAACTACGATTAATCAACGATTGGATCAGGGAGAATCGACGTTAGACCGTCTACTGACGTTAGAAGAATTTTTTCATGGTATGTCGCCCGATGAACTGGCGGCCTATGAACGGCGAAGAAAAAAG
>F14TC_100033157_pt1 | contig 11978 bp, 10 predicted proteins | sample KannatnBrdUF14TC_FD_10806 | JGI IMG/M metagenome (IMG submission 10806)
ATTAAAACTGTTCACAGTATTGATCAATACTTCTTTCCAGGTAATAACAAAGAACGCTCAATAAATAATAAAACCGGCGATACTGTTCGATTTAATATTGATGATAAAAACACAATGGGCGTAGCTATTATAAAAAAAGAAACTCCTGGAGGAGCTGCATATTGAAAACTAAATAAAAACGCTCCATAGTATAAAAACCAGGAGCGTTTTTTAAGTTTTAGCTCTACTTAAACTTCAGTAGCTCTTTTATTAATAGATTCAAGAAATTCATCATTTGATTTGGTTTTCTTCATTTTATCAATCAAGAATTCCATACCTTCAACAATACTCATACTTGAAAGTAGTTTTTGTAAAATCCATACTTTATTAAGTTCTTCTTCAGAAAGAAGTAAGTCATCGCGACGTGTACCAGAAACAAGAATATCAAATGCAGGGAAAATACGACGATGAGACAACTTACGCGTCATATTCATTTCCATGTTACCCGTACCTTTGAATTCTTCAAAAATTACTTCATCCATACGAGAACCAGTCTCAACTAATGCTGTTGCCAAAATAGTCAATGATCCTGCTTCTTCAGTTGCACGCGCAGCACCAAAAAAGCGTTTTGGACGTTGCAACGCATGGGCATCAATACCACCAGTTAATACTTTTCCTGATGCAGGAGCAACAGTATTATAAGCTCGAGCAAGACGAGTAATAGAATCAAGCAATATAACAACATCACGGTTACATTCAACCAAACGTTTTGCTTTTTCTAAAACAATTTCAGCAACCTGAACATGTCGCTCTGCTGATTCATCAAAGGTTGAACTAATAACTTCAGCTTTAGTACCTTTTACCGTTCGACGCATATCAGCAACTTCCTCAGGACGCTCATCAACACACAATATTATGAGATGTGCTTCAGGATGATTGGCAATAATAGCTCGTGCAATTTCCTTTAACAGTAATGTTTTACCAACTTTAGGAGGTGCAACTATTAATCCACGCTGGCCTTTTCCTACCGGGGTAAAAAGATCAAGAATACGCGTAGATAAAGCCATTGGATCAAATTCTAAATTAAATTTTTCAATTGGATGCTGAGGACTTAAGCTATCAAAATGAGACCTATCAATCATTGATAATGGCTCTGCATAATTGACTTGTGATACTTTTAATAAAGCAAAATACTTTTCACCTTCTTTTGGCTTTCTAATTTCACCAGTAATAGTATCGCCAGTCCGCAAAGCAAATCGTCTAATTTGCGAAGGAGAAACATATATATCATCAGGACCTGAGACATAATCATACAATGCTGAGCGTAAAAACCCAAATCCATCAGGTAATTTTTCAAGAACGCCTTCAACTGCCATTTCAAAATTAGGATGTTCTTCAGCGTAACGAACTTTTTTTATTAACTCATCTTTTTTTGTAATCGCTGCACCCATAATACCATAGCGGCGCGCATATTGAATTAATTCTGCCAATGATAAATCTTCTAAAGGACGCTTTGTATATGTAGGGCGTTCATGAGAAGAATATTGCTGAGCAGAAGATTGCGGCATCGGCCGATTAAAATCTTCTCGTAATTGCTGCTGCGGCAACAGAGGCATCTCTTTCTTTTCTTGATGCATTATAATATCTCGATCAGTAGCATACTCTTCTGACATCAAGGGCAGCGGCTCTCCGCTATTTTTTTGAACATCTACTACTTGTGGCTGCGTTGGCACCACTTTACTCGAAGCTCTTGGGGCGCGTTGACGAGGCGTGCTTGATGGCGATAAAGGCTGTGTTACATTTACTGCTACTTCCTGTTTTTCTTCAGTTACCACTTCAGAATCAGCCACATTAATATCGCGAGTTTTCATTCAGACCTCCTATAAAAGATGCTCTGACGGTTTTTCGTCATGCATTATTCCTTGATTTTGTATAAAAATAAGATTTAAAAAATGAGCTACAAAAGATATGTTCTAAAAAATGATCATTCTGATTACAACATATATTTATTCTACACATGAGAACTGCTCTATGGCAACCACAATGATCATCATAATAACTATTAAAAGCATATGTCAAAGGATACAATTGAAATGTTACATTTATTCTTTTGGCTGTAACAACATCATAATGGGACTTGCAATATATATCGATGAATATGTTCCAAAAATTACCCCAATAAGTAATGCTAATGCAAAATCTTGCAATGCTTCACCGCCAAATAACACCATTACTATAACCGGCAATCCCGTTGAGATACTCGTCAACATTGTTCGTCGCAATGTATAATTAAGACTGTCGTTAACAACGATCTCAAGCGATACACCTTTTCTTTTTTTCATAAATTCACGTATCTGAGAAAAAATAACAATCGTATCATTAATTGAGTAACCAAGCACTGTCAATAGCGCTGCAATAAAATTAATTGATATTTCTCTATCAAGAAACAAAAAGATTGCAAGCATAATAAGCGCATCATGAATAAGAGCTACAATAGCACCGGCAGCAAATGCAAATGACCAAAATCGCATTGCGATATACAAAAGCATTAAAATCATTGCAAGAAAAAGAGCGCGTACCGATTTTCCTCGTAAATCCGCACCGACCCCCGCACCAACACTTTCTGTTTGTAGTGTTTGAACTTTTGTATCAGGAAGTGCTTTTTGAACTGCAGATCTCATGCGCTCACCAAGGCCGATAGTGTCACCTTCAAACTCTGCAACACGCACTAATATTTCATTTTTACCAAATTCACGAGTGCTTGCATTGGCCCATCCATTTTCAGTAATTATGTGCTTAATATAGGAAGCATCAACTGGTTTATCAAACGCAAACAACACTTGCGTTCCACCAGTAAAATCAACACTATACTGATATACCGAACCACGCGTTTGTTGCCTATATATAGCAACACCACCGAATGCAATAATAAGACTTAACGATGACAATGCTGTCAGTTTACGATATTTTAAAAAATTAACCATCTAATATCCGTTCTTTTAGCAGCTTACTTTTTTTCAAACCTTTTTTATACGTCATAAATCTCTAAGTCTCTCAACACACTATTCTCACTGCTTTTAACAGCAATTATTACTGCCTTGTATCAACAACAGAAACATATTTGCGACCTTTAGGGCCATAATGAAATTTAATAAAACCAGGAGCGGTAACAAATAATGTATCATCACCACCACGAAGAACTTGTTTTCCTGGATGAATATGTGTTCCACGTTGACGAACAATTATTTCGCCACCAAAAACTTTATGTCCATCAAATAATTTACAACCTAACCGTTTACTATGACTCTCACGGTTATTCTGCGTACTGCCACCAGATTTACTCGTTGCCATTGGGTATGTCCTTAAAAAAAAATTATGTATTTTTTGAATGCCTACAGAAATGATCATCTATATATTACAAATAATGGCTGATAATTGACCAAAAGTCAACCTCATTATCCCCTTATTATCCCCTTTGACGAACAACAATGCATATGTAATACTTAATTAATAAAGAAATCACTGTACTATTTTACCATTTATTAGGATTATCATGTTTAAAAAAATATGTCTCTTTTTAACCTTCTCAACACTACCAATTATCGCATCACATGAAGTTACTCGTGAGATGCCAACCTTCAAAGATCAAGTTACTCATATTGTTCAAGAAAAACAATCTCTTATGCTCGATCTCAAAAAAATTTTTACTCTTTTCAAAAAAGCAGTAGAATATCAACAATCAATACTCGGTAGTGCTTATCAATCATTGGCTCAACAAATTCAAAAAACCCTTGTTGACATTGTCAACTCAGAAGAATTTAACCGCTCTCTTGACGAAATGACTGATTATCAAACAGAACAAATTGTACATAATGGCGTCCGTTTTAATGATATTATCTATGAGAACGTTATATTAACCTATTCTATAAATCGTAAAATAGAAGCCGAACTAACCAAAGCATTTCCCTCTCTTGATCAGCAAACAGAGCAGTTATTTAATATATTTTATGTAACCATAGCTACCTATCGCGGCACAATGATGCTTATTGAAAAATTAACAGATAAAGAAAAAGCTATTACCCAAAAAATACACGATTTAGCATCATCAGATGATACTATTAATCAAGAAATAGCGAGCTAGATTGACAAGCTGAAAAGTTTTATGGTAGACTATTGATAGAATCAACACATTTAAACAATTAACAGGAAATACTATGAGTAAAAAAATATATAGTTTGCTCGCTTTTGTGTTCATATCAATGACAGCTTTTGGCGCATCAGTCAATGAACTTACTTCTCAATTAACACACATACAAACACAAATAAAAACAGTAACGTTATCGTGGCAAAAAGCTGAAAAAACATTACAGAATATTAAAAAATTGCTTACCCCTACGCTTTATCAACACGCTGAGGATATTGCTCACAGCATACTAGCTCTTGCCGATGTTAATACAAAAATGAAAATACTGGTTGATCAGCAATTAGAAGCAATAGTGCTCTATAAAGAACCGTATAAAGCGATTAACTATTTAACTGATTATTTTTCTGAAAAAATAAAGGCTTTAAATCAGCCTATGCGTGTTATCTGTATAGCGATTGCTAATAAAGCGTACCGGTTATTATTAGGCAAAAAACTTACCATTAAAGAAAAAGAGCTACTTTTAGCAATTTCTGAGGCTCAAAAAAGCGAAGACGGTCAAAAGTTTTAATACAAATTTATTAATTTTTTATAATTTATAGAGATAAAGAAGCCCCTTATAATTGGGGCTTTTTTTAATGCAAGACCCCAATTCTGATTGGGGACCCAACCTGCGTAAGAACTACGGTTTTAACGCAGAGGGTATTCTTGAAAATACCCCTGCACCCTTAACCCCAATCTGCGTTACACTTCAATTGGGGACCCCTTTAAAGATATAAAGATTAAATTATTGTAAGCTTTTGCTTGTAGAACCTTCCTCCTTCGCTAAAGCTTCGAAGGACGTGAACAGCCCAAAACCCTTCCTCCTTCGCCAAGGCTTCGGCGGATACGCACACAAGCGCGCCTTTATGGCATCAACTTCTTACATTAATTAATTTTTTTTGGATTGCGCATATACAGTTTTATTATCTGCAATAACGTATCACGTAAGATGCGCCAAACAATTTAATTTTAAAAAATTTTTCTTTTTATTTTGTAAAAAGTCCCATACGTTTCTACGATGATTTAGATTGTGAGGCTTTGCGAACAAGCTGTGGTCTGAGTTAGAAACGATACTAAGGAATCCAAGGGAACCATTGGTGTATGGGGGTGCAGGGGGTTTTTACAAGATTACCCCCTGCGTTAAAACCGTAATTCTTATGAAGGTTGGGTCCCCAATAAGAATTGGGGTCTTTTCTTTCTTAATCTTTATCTTTATCTTTGATCTTTACATTTTTTTATTATACAAAAACATGCTGTATTTTCAGCACACATCCAATTAAGCTGACTAAACACGCTAAGAATGCCGCAGCAAAAAGTTTCTTATGCCAAACAGCCCGATCGCATTCATCTTCTTGTTGAGTATATTTATCCCACAATCTACTATGAGCGCCATCTACTTCGTTCTTTTTTTTAGTTAAATCTTCAATTATACTCTTTAAGCCTTCAATTTCACTATTTTTTGTAGTGACAAATTGTTCTTTTTGCTTCTTGTCACCATTCAACGCTTCTATTCTTTCTTGATTTTGAATCAACAAATCATTAATCTTAACAATCTCAAGCTCTTTTTTCTCCAACTCTTCTTCTATTGATTTAAGCGTCTTTTGATGCTTTTCTCTCAACTGCTTACGCTCTTCATTATAAATATCATCTGACTTTTTTAATGCATCAAAAAGCGTTTTCTCTGCTTCTTTATAATTAGAATCACGCAAATCAAATATCTTCTTATCAAAATTATTACGCTCTGTATTATGCTCAGCTTCGATTTTTAGAGCTGCTAATAAACGCACACAAGTTTTTTTAGATCGATCACATTTCACATTAATTGGCGCCGTATCAGGATTAATTTTAATCTTTATTTCTTCATCATCATTTAAAATAAATTCATATGGCACCCAACAATTGTATTTATTTTGATGCGCTATACTTTGCGCTTGAACATTAACTATTTTCACTTCATTCTGCTGCATCTCTACCTTAAACATATTATTAATTGCTTGTTCATTAAATTTAAAATCAGGATAATCATTTTCAGCTTCTTTAAGCGAAATTTTTTTCATTGGCTCATTAGTCAAAGTAAAATAGACTGCCGCATTAATAACTTGTTTATAGTCTTCATGATTAAGAACCGATATACGTCTTAAAGCTTTATCCAATTGAGACTGATCAACCAATGATTTATTCGTATCTTGTTGCATGCCAATGATTGACATCGGCATATATACACCTACAACAATCACATACTGTATCAAAAAAATATTTCTCATAATCAATTCAAATCTATAAAAAAAACCATAAAACTACACTATCATAAGTTATTGTCATAAGAAAGCATCAATTTGTCAAAATCAAACCATTTTCTTGTCCCATCACAAGCTAATCTGTTATTATAATGAAAAGCAATAGAAGGAGTAATAATAAATGACTAAATATCTTCTGTTATTAGCAATCACCATCTCTACCATAACTCTTGAGGGAATCATGAAGCTCTCTAGCCCCGCATTTGAACATAACAGTGCAATCCCCGCACAATATACCTGCGATGGCGCTAACATATCGCCAGCATTACAATGGACTGATGCTCCCGCTACCACTAAAAGCTTTGCACTTATCGTCGATGATCCAGATGCCCCGGCAAAAGTATGGGTTCACTGGATACTTTTTAATATTCCCGCTGATACCAATAATTTAACAGAAAACACATCTTCCAATAACTTCCTGAGCGGCGCAACTGATTTTAATGGCAAACAACAGTATGGTGGCCCCTGCCCACCAAGTGGCATCCATCATTATCATTTCACTCTCTACGCACTTGATACAATGCTTAATGTTCCAGCAGGCACCAGCAAAAATGATCTTCTTAATGCCATGAATGGCCATATCCTTGAACAAACTACTCTCATCGGAACATATCAGGCAAAAAAGAAATAAATCATCAAATATCCCCAGCCACACTTGACAAGTTGAATATAATATGTAATTATAAATATATATTTAATTATTATGTTATCTGCTTTAAGCCACTGGAGATCTTAATGAAAACCAAATTATTTACCGCATTACTAGCTCTCGTTACGCTTCCCTTTTTTGCGCAAGAAATACCAACTCAACAACCAACAAACGTTGAATTAGTAAAACATCTAAAAACTATTAAATCTGAAATTGCTCAAGAAATAACGGGCATTTACCGGTGCATGATAAAAATAGCTGAACAATCAAAACTTGATCGTACAAGTGTTAGTTTTACATTTGATTTTACCTATGAATTATTAAGCTCATTACATTGGTTTGATGAATCAGACCAACAAAGAATCAATACAATGGTTGATCTTATATGTAATAAGATGGAAACATTCTCTAAGGCACGCGAATTTGCTAATAATAATACCAAACTAAAGTTAGTGCGTCAGAAAAATGATCACAAATTATTCCAATTAACTTTTACTAAAATGCAAAAATATTACAATGACAATGAAAAAGTTGATGGTAATTGGGATTTTAAAAACATAGACCATACAAATTTCCGCAGCCATGAAATTATGCAAGCCTTCACTATATACGTTAGTCACTTGATATTTCTTAATGATCTAAGCGAAGCAATTGATTGTTTTAATAAAACTCCAATTCAGCAACCAACAAAGGATGAATTATTAATACATTTAAAAACTGTTGAATCTAAAATTGCACAGGAAATACTACATACATACAAGCTCATAGATACAAAAGCTGAACAATCAAAACTTGATCAAACAAGCATCACTTTTACCTGGGACTTTGCGCTTAAAGTCTTTCGTACACCAGCTATGAGTAGTCAATATCATATCAATACTACAGTTTATCTTATATATAATAAAATGAAACCCTGTAGTAAAGCTATAAAACTTGCTAGTCAACAAACTATAGCTTTACCCCAAGAAAATGCTGAAGAATTATTTCAATCAATTTTCACTAAATTGCACAATGATTACAATGAAAATTTTAACAACAATTGGAATTTTAAAAACATAAACATTGAAGACTTTCGCAAAAATGACATTGTGAATGATTTTTTTTATGAGATTGGCTATGTTATATTTCTTACAAACGTACTCAAAATAATAGATGCCAAAACAACTGAGCTTGAAGCGCAACTATAATCATCGCAAATAACTATTGAACAAAATAAGCCCTGGCAATAAACGCTGGGGCTTTTACTTATAAAGCTTTATTACTTTTTTTGGCGTGAAGAGAAATTTTAAGCGAACAACCAAGCGCATCTGCAATCTGTGATAGCTTGGCAACAGATGCTTTTGCATATCCACCACCTTCAAGTCGTGAAATTGCTGATTCTGTAATATTCAGTTTTCTTGCAAGCTCAGCTTGTGTCATCTGCGACTTTAACCGTGCCTTAAGAAACTGTTCAATCAATTCAAATTCTAAATGCAACGATTCATATATCTCTTTAAACGCCTCATTTTTTAGCATATTTTCTTTAAAATTTTTGAAATTAACTCTTTTCACAACATTTAACCTCTAAAATGAAAACATCCTGTTCAATTGTTAAATAACAACCACTATAAAAACCAAATTTTTACTTCGTCACTTCTTTCCAATCCACTCCAACACTTGTCATAACTTCAAAAGGCACATTCCATGCAACCACTGATTCAAGCACTTTTTTAACCAATTGCTCAACTTCAACTGCATCTTTTTCCGGCGCAGAAACAATCAGTTCATCATGAATTTGCAATACGATATAGCTATCGGGAAATTGCGCAGCAAGAACTTGATGCACCGCGATCATTCCCAATTTCACAATCTCTGCGGCAGTCCCCTGTGCCACTGTGTTAATCGCCATACGGCACGCTTCTTCATACAATGTACGATTTTTTTCATAAATAGCAGGAATATAACGGCGCCGTCCCCAGAAAGTTTCAACATATCCATGCTCTTTTGCATACTCAATAATAGATTCCATCCACACAGACACCTGTGGATATTGCTGAAAATATCGCTCAATATAATATTTTGCATTTTTAAATGAAATTCCCAAATCTTTGGATAATCCATACGGTGTCAATCCATACAAAATACTAAAATTAATGCGCTTACCCAGCTGACGTTGTTCATGAGTCACTGCAGTTAGATCAACATCAAATAAACGTGCTGCCGTTTCTCTATGAATATCAGAACCTTGTAAAAATGCACTTATTAAATGTGTATCGCATGATAAATACGCAAGCACACGTAACTCAATTTGTGAATAATCAGCAGAAATAAACAATCTACCACTGCCTGTCTTGAATGCTGCTCGAACCTCAATGCCATACCCTGATGCAGGAATATTCTGTAAATTAGGATTTGAACTTGCAAGACGGCCTGTTGCCGTAGCAGTTTGACTGTATGTTGTATGAATACGCCCTGTTTTTTTATTTACATAGGTAGGCAAAGCATCAATATACGTATTTTTTAACTTTGTTAATTCACGATATTGTATAATTAATGCAGGAATTGGATGAAATGCTGCAAGTTTTTTTAATACTTCTTGATCTGTTGAATACTTACCCGTTGGACTCTTTTTTTGTGGCGGTAATTGTAATACACTAAATAAAAGATATTCCATCTGAGATGGTGAATTAAGATTAATTGTTTCTTTACCAACAACAGCAGCAATCTTTGCTTCAATCAATATCAAATCAGCAACAACTTTTTTATCTAATTCTTGCAACAAACTAACATCAAGGTCTACCCCTTTTTTTTCCATTTCATACAATACTTCAATCAATGGATGCTCAATAGTAGCGTATAATTCATCCATTTTTTTTTCATTTTTTAGCGCATCTTCAATAACTTTTACCAAACGTAACGTTTGGTATGAATCAGCACATGAATATAATGCTGCCATATTAATTGGGACATACGAAAAATCTGCATATCCATTATTTTTTACCACATCATCATATGAAAGCATTTCTTCATTAAAAAAGGCATGCGATAATTTTTTTAAGCTCGCACTTTGCCATTCTTTAATAATAAGATTTGCACCAATCAACGTATCAAGCGCAATGCCACGTAACTCAATGCCATGGCTTGCCAAAACCAACTGATCATACTTTGCGTTATGTAAATACTTTTTATACTGAACATCTTCTAGGATTGGCTTTAATGCAGCAATAACCTCTGCACGCGATAACTGTAATTCATCAGTTTTATGTCCACATGGAATATAATACGCCCGAAATTCATCAACGTGTACTTGATAACACAATGATATACCTACTAAATCAACTTCCAATGCTTGCAGACCTGTTGTTTCAGTATCAATTGCAAAAGCACCATTGCGCTTAAGATCATCACATAAATCTGCTAACTGCTGTGGCGTTTGTACAATAATAAAATTATGTTTTTGCCAATAAGCGTATTTAACCTGAAGATCATGCGCCCGATCATGCTTTGTTTGCCCCGCTCCTGCGGTTAAAGACTTAAAGCCTAATTTTTCAAATAATGGCCGCGCATTATTCCAGCCTTGTGCATTAAAATATAAATCTTGATCAGTTAAATTAAGTGGACTATAGTGTAATAAAAAAAGCTTATGGCTTAAAAATGCATCCTCTCTATGCGTCAAAAGTACTGTTTTAACACCAACTTTTTTAATTTCCTGCAATCTGTTATACATATCATCCAGGGAATCAAACTGATTTACCACATCAACTGCCGTTTTTTTACCAATACCTTTAACACCGGGAATATTATCTGATGCATCACCAAGTAACGCAAAATAGAATGGCATTTTTTCTACTACAATACCCATTTTTGCTTCTATTGCTGCGCGATCAGTAAACTCTTTTTTAAATGCATCAAGCAAAAAGACATGCTCTCCAAGCGCTAACGCTTGCCCCATGTCTTTATCAAGTGTTACAAATATGACAGCTCTTTCAGGAGCAATCCACTCTTTTGCAAGCGAAAACATTAAATCATCTGCTTCAATGCCAGATTGTTCTACTTGGCGCATACCTATCAACGTCGCAAACTCAATAATATATTTTTTTTGCTCAAAAATATCACTCGGTGGCGCTTGACGCGTCGCTTTATAATCAGGAAACAGTTCATGACGCGTTGTTTTTCCTTTACTATCCCAGACAAGAGCCACATACTCAGGACCATATATCTCGATCAAATTCTTAATCATGCGACAAAAACTAAACACTGCCTGGACTGCAATGCCATTGGGTGTATGCAATGGCTTTAAGCCATAATATGCACGATATAAAAAAGAAGAACCATCAATGAGAAATAGTGTTTTTTGAGGATCAAATTTCACGAACAGCACCTTTATTTATTAACTTTTTCTTTTTTTATGCTAATATAAACAACAATAATTTATTACTTATCTACTAGCTTAATCTGTTTATTGGAAAGTTATAAGATGCCAAAAATTTATCATGTATTATTATTTGCTGTTATTCTGGGAAATATGATTGCAATCAATGCTCAGCAAAAAAACCATTTAGTGATAATTCCAGGACAAAATGGAGACGGTGGAGCCAATGCACCTACAATCTTATCCGGATTTACAGATCAAGCATCTATTCACACAACAAAAACACCTCAATTTTTTGCTGATTTTGGTCAAACAAGATGTATGAATGATGTAAAAAAAACAACATCTTTGCTCCCTAAAGAAGACAAAATAATTATACATGCATCATCACAAGGGACCGCAACGGCACTAAATTATGCTGCACAAAATCCCAATCACGTTAGTGCCCTTGTTTTAGAAGCAGTTATGCTTTCTGGCAATAGCGCCTGCTCTAATAATGTTCCACATTTTCTTTCCTGT
>F14TC_100697615_pt1 | contig 11850 bp, 10 predicted proteins | sample KannatnBrdUF14TC_FD_10806 | JGI IMG/M metagenome (IMG submission 10806)
CATTTATCACACACAATATCGGTCATCTCGGTAAGATCCTGCTTTATCTCCTTTGTCTTCTTGTTAAGGAACTCAAGATCAAGATTAAACGGCAGATAGAAATCATCAAGAACTTTTTTATATGTAAGCTCGCCTTCTGCTATTTTATCAAGCTCCTCCTCCATCTGGGCAGTGAACTTAACGTTTATTACGTCCTCAAAATGCTTTGCCAGAAGCTTGTTCACTGTTTCACCAAGCTCCGTAGCATAAAGCTTTCTCTCCTTAAGGTCAACATATGTCCGGTTTATAATTGTAGAAACTATTAAGGCATAAGTAGATGGCCTTCCGATACCAAGGTTATCAAGCTGCTTTATCAGGCTGCTTTCTGTATATCGGGGGGGCGGATTGGTGAAATGCTGTTTTTTAAATAACTCCTCGAGATCAAGCAGATCGCCGATTTCAATTTCTTCGGGAATTGCAAATTCATCCTCATTGTCATCTTTTTCGTCCTCAAATACATCATCATAAAGAGCCAAAAATCCTTTAAACTTGATCTTAGTATCTGTTGTCCTGAACTGGTATGAATTAATTTTTTTACCGTTTGGTGAGTCTGTGAACGAATCTATTAATAAAGTGATCTGGTCTGAAACCGAGTTCTGCATTTGGCATGCTAAAAATCTTTTCCATATGAGCTCATACAGTTTGTATAAGTCTGCTGTCAAATGCTTTTTCAGGCTCTCCGGGGTGCGCCATGCTGATGTTGGCCTGATCGCTTCATGCGCGTCCTGTGTATTCCCGTTTTTCTTTGAGTAAGCCTTAGGTGATTCCGGCAAATATTCCTTACCAAATTTCTCAAGGATAAATCCTCTTGCTTCGCCTACTGCATCATCACTCAGCCTTGTTGAATCCGTCCTCATATATGTAATAAGCCCCGTTAAGCCTTCTTCTCCGATATCAATACCTTCATAAAGCTTTTGGGCAAGCATCATTGTTTTTCTCGGCGCGAAGCGCAGCCTCACCGAAGCATCCTGCTGCAAAGATGAAGTTGTGAAAGGCGGGTAAGGATTCCTTCTTACTTCCTTTTTGGATATATCGGAAACTTTATAAAGCTTCGTCTTAAGATCTGAAATTATTTCATCAGCTTCTGTTTCATTTTCTATTCTTGGTTCTTCGCCGTTGAACTTAAAAGCGGTATCATTTTTTGAGATAAGCTTCGATTCAAATATCTTGTTTTTATCCCTGTCCTTGAAATTAGAAAGAATGCTCCAGTATTCAACCGGAACGAAATTCCTTATTTCCTCTTCGCGTTCGCATATAAGTCTTAACGCAACAGACTGAACCCTGCCCGCTGAAAGTCCGTAATAGATAACTTTCCATAAGAACGGACTCACCCGGTAACCCACAATTCTATCCAGTGCCCGCCTTGCCTGCTGTGATGAAACAAGTTTTTCATCTATCTGTAAAGGATGATTGATACCTTCCTCAACGCCTTTTTTAGTTATCTCATTAAAAAGGACTCTGAAAATTTTGGATTTTTTATTCTTTACTTCCTGCGCAATATCGTATGCAATGGCTTCGCCTTCACGGTCAGGGTCAGTTGCTATGTATATATTCTCTGATTCCTTAGCAAGATTTTTAAGCTCATCTATTATCTTTTCTTTGCCCGGAATTGTTTCGTAGGTAAGCTCATAATCATTTTCAAAATCAACACTTATTTTGCTCTTGGGCAGGTTCTTTATATGCCCAACTGAGGCAACAACCTTGTATTTTTTGCCCAGGTATTTGTTTATCGTCTTTGCCTTTGAAGGTGACTCAACTATTACCAGTGATTTATCCATTTAGTTATTTAAGTTTTTAAAATGGTTTAGTGGATAGTATCGTTTGTATTTATCATCATACGGCTGTTTGTATCGTTCATCTCATCAATATCAAGAAGATAGGATGCTATAAGCTGCTTCATATCGGCAAGCTCAACCTTGCTGTAGCTTGATACCATGACCCTGTCTATTATCAGGTCTATATCCATATTATTAATAAGTCCAAGCTCTTTAAGCTGAATCAAATAACCAAAAGCTTCGGGACTGATTATATTCTGTTCAACATCATGCAGAAACCTCTGGGAGTTTGTTTCGCTCTTATCATCTGCGAAAACTTTCTCCCCTGCGTATATTTTAGAGTATACCCAGCTGAAAGCAGTATTTATCTCATTTTGTGTATATCCAAGCTTTGCAAGCTTTTCAGTGTCAACATCTGTAAGCTGCTTATTGTTCTTAAGCTCTGTAAGCAGAAAGACTATAATTTCTATAATTTTCTCGTATAACATTAATATTTATTAATTTCTTAAGTAAAAATTTTCCTTAGTTCTAATAAGTTCCTTTTCCTTATTAGTTTTGTCATTATAGCCCGCTAAATGCAGGCATCCATGTATTATAACTCTTTTGAGTTCCATTTTGTATCCCGTACTGTATATTTCTGCATTTTTTTTAACAGTATCCAGAGAAATGAAAACCTCGCCTTCAATGTTTTTCGGGTTACTATTATAAGGAAAGGTTATGATGTCCGTAAAAAAATCGTGTTTTAGGTACTTTTTGTTTAATCTCCTTATCTGTATATCATTAACAAAATTAACAGTTAAATCGTTCAAAATACAGCGTTCCCCCCGGATTACGTCCGATACCAAGGACTTTACAGATCTGTTTGTTATTGGAAGCTTTTTTGTGGGGTGTAAATTATTTATCAATATGTTGGAATTAGTGAATAAATGAGCTTTTTTCGTAATCCTTGCCAACTCCCCTTTAGCCTAAATTCCTCAAAATTAAAGTTTAACATTAACATTTTATCAAAACTGCTTATTCTACGACACTTAAAATATACAAAAATTTATTATTTGTCAAGTGGCGAAAAATTTTGAAAACCCAAGCCTTTATTGAACTCCTTATACTGCTCGCAGTAAAAAAGGTAATTCTTTGCATTTTGTTTAATTTTCTCTATTTCCTCAGGCTTTAAGTCTCTTACAATTTTTGCCGGGACTCCTGCAACCATCGTACCCTCAGGCACAACAAATTTTTCCTTCACCACTGAACCAGCCGCAACAAGCGAAAATGAATTTATATGCGCATCATCCAGTATTTTTGCACCTATTCCGATCAAAACAAAATCATCTATCCTGCATCCATGGATAACAGCGCTGTGCCCGATCGAGATATCATTGCCGATAAAAGCCGGGAATTTTTTATAGGTAACATGCACCATCGTCAAGTCCTGGATATTCGTCCGCTCACCTATCCTTATATAATTTACATCACCCCTCACTACTGTATTGAACCAGATGCTTGAATCTTTCCCGATCTCAACATCGCCGATAACATGCGCTCCTTCAGCAACCAGTACTGATTCATGGATCTTTGGATATTTATTTTGATAAGGTAATATCATTATTTATGTTGAATTCGCAAGACAGATAACTTGTCCGTCTGTCCAATCCTTAAAACTACCTCCCTATATCCCCTCCTTAGCAAGGAGGGGACTAAGGGGTGGTTTGAATATATTCTTAACTCTAATACCTTGGTGGTGTCCAATTCTTCCTTTTCCAGCTTTTTAATTCAAGAGAAACATTACCAATTTCAACTTCAAGCTTGGCTTTCAGAGGTATCCGTGCCGCATCATTTGAGAACCAGCCGGAGAAATCGCCCGTCAATCCAAACACAGCCTTGAAATATGAAATGCCGTCTAAGAATACCGATGCAATGTCATAATCCACTTCAGAAATATCTACGCTTGTATTTGCATTCTTGAAATTTATTTTCATTAACGCGGTATCAACATGCATTAATACCGGCACATTGCGTGACTCGTTTTTATCTGAATTATACCTGGCATAATAAAAAATAGAAAGCCCGTCCTGGAACTGGGTTGATGTATTTATTCTTTTATCTGTTTCAATATTGTTATCATAACCGGTCTTCTTTAAATAAATGTAATTGGAATCATAATGAAAATCACAAATCAGAATGCTCTTTTTCCCCTCTTTATACTGGTATGCTGTGAATTTATGCGGCTTCACGCTCCCGTTTTGAAGCTCGATCTCGCTGATGAATTCATAATTAACATCAATATAAGGAAGTGAACTATTTGATTTAAGATATGCATGAGTCACAAACTGATCATTCTTGCCGGTAACTCGCTCTGTTGTAAACTTAGCCCAGCCGATGTTAATAAAGGAATAGTTTACTTCGTAGTAAAGCTCCTCACCGTTCTCAAACACCTCTGATTGCGAAAAAGTCTTGCCGTTAATTATTAACAGCAAGACTATGAAAAATCCTGAATATTTTAATGCGGTCATTTAATCCATATCCTTAAATTATCTTACTTAAGCTGTGCAAGTTTTTCTGCCTCTGGGAATAGTTCCATCGCTTTTTCAAACTGCCTGTCTGTGGAAAGAAATACAGCCATGCTTCCGTTATTTCCCCAGATGTCGCGAGCTAATATAGATTTTATGGTTGTCGAAATGAAATCCAGGTCCCTGTTCCACTGCTCATCATTAAAAGTTACACCTTTTGAAGATGCGAGATTCTTGAAATCAGAGAGCATTTGCGGAGTAACCTCGAATTTATCCCTGAATTTCAGGAAATCAGAATAATTTGATTTTATGTTCTCGCGGTTAACATCAAAGTACAGGTTTGCGTATTCAAGGAAAAGGTTAAGCCTTCTCAGCTGGACTGAATACTCGGTCAAAGTGTCAAGCTTAACTATAAAATCCGGAGTAATTCCGCCGCCGCCGTAAACTGTCCTGCCGCCCATAGTTTTAAATTCAGGACGGGAAGTATCTTTGGTGTCGTTATTATGGTACAGGTTATCGCCTTCTTCCTGGTTAACTAGCATCTTTTTATATTCTCCGCCCTCATAAGGCTTTTGTATCAACCTTCCTGAAGGGGTAAAATACCTCGATGTTGTAACTCTCATTGCCGAACCGTCGGATAGATCATACTGCCTCTGGACAAGTCCCTTGCCGAAAGTATTCTCGCCTACTATCACTCCCCTGTCCCAATCCTGAATCGCACCGGATACAATTTCGCTTGCCGAAGCCGAGCCGTCATTAACCATCATAACCAAAGGAATATTTGTATATTCGCCGCCTTCTGAAATATATTCATCATTATAAGCAGGTATCCTGCTTTTTGTATAAACTATCTTCTTTCCTCTATCTATGAACATGCTCGCAATTTTAAACGCCTGGTCTAAATAACCTCCGGGGTTGTTTCTGAGATCAAGCACAAGCTTTCTCATTCCCTGTTTCTTCAGTTCTGCTAGCGCTTTTGAAAGCTCATCGTACGTAGTCGCAGAAAACCTTGTTACCCTGGAATAGCCAACATCATTATTAATCATAAATGAAGCGTCAACACTGTATAACGGAATTTTATCGCGGGTAATTTCAAAATCAATTAAATTCGGCATGCCCGCCCGTGATATCGAGACAGTAACTTTTGTGCCTTTGGGTCCCCTGAGTTTCTTGGGAACATCTTCCCTCGTCATTCCAACAGCGCTGACTCCGTCAATTTTAACGATCTTATCGCCTGCGAGTATTCCAAGTGTTTCTGAAGGTCCGCCTGAAATTGGGGTAACTATTGTAATTGTATCGTTAACAATATCAAACTCAACACCTATGCCTTCAAAGCTGCCTGAAAAATCCTCGTTTATTCTCTTAAGCTGTTCCTGGGTAATGTATGTTGAATGGGGATCAAGCTGTGAAAGCATGCCTTTTATGGCGGCTTCGGTCAGCTTATCTGCGCTTACTTCATCAACATAGTTTTTCTGAACCAGAGTGAGGGCTTCATTGAATTTTTTAACGTTATCAAATACATCATCACCTGAGGCAGCTGTATTGACCTTCATTCCCACCAGAATTCCGATAGAAATGAGCATTAAAAAGATTGGAATCAGATATTTACGTTTTTGCATTAATATAGATATTTATTGGTTTTTCTTAATTTATATACACAAATATACCTAAATAAGTTTCATAAAACTATTGTGGATCTAGCTATTGAAATGAATGTTTAATTTGCAAATTTTCTTAATTCATCGAAAAGGATCTTTCCGTTAACGGCCTTAAAAACACATAATCCCTTTTCAATGATCATTGCCAGGGGTGAGGTGAGCTGAACGTCATATTTCTCTGTAAGTTTCATAGAATTATTATTAGTGATATCTGCAAGATACGTTTTCATTTTCATTTCTCCGTCATACCATTCACGTTCCAGCAGGGTCTTAACTACATGGTCAACGGCTTTCTTTGGCGAATATATGAAAACCAGGACCTTTTCTTTTTCAGAAAGGTCATTTATTTCTGCGGACTTCTCTGCGGTATCAGCAATTATCCAGTTCATTTTTACAACCAGTTCATTTTTATAAAATAAAAAGGCTTAGTTAAAAAATAACTAAACCTGAAATATTATTAGATTAAAAGCACTAAGCTAGAACGGGATTGTGAAAAAAATGGTTAAAACCCCAAATAATATTAAAACATAAACTATCCAGAACCCTATAGCGAATCCTGCGCTTTTGCCGGCTGAGGGATACTTTACTTCATTTTCATTTTCCATACTGTAATTTAATAATTATTTTCCAGAAATGTAATTCTTTAATTCCGTTATACTTGAATCAAAGTTAAAGGCATCATAAACCTTAAAGAAATTGTTCTTATCGCACACTTTTTTATACGCATATTTTGCAATCTGAAGCTTATTATCCTCAAAGGAAAAAAATGCAAGCAGCTCCCTGATCTGTTCTGAGCTGAAATAGTTATTATCTATTGCAGTTTTAAGAATATCCATATTGGAAGATTCAAAATTCCGGTTGCCAATAGATCCCTTCAGGTCTTTATAATCATCGGGCCTGATCGCTTTATATTTGCATTCATCATTCAGGTTGTTGTAATATTCCTTTACACCGTGCTTCTCCCCGCACCTTCTGATAAAATCCTGATTGAGAATATACCTGTTATAACCGAATTTCTTTTTTTTATAGATATTAAAAGTATTATACTCATCAATAACGGCATAAACGTCATAGCCGGACGGAATTTTGATCTTCCCGTCAAAAACTACGTCAGCCTGTGCTGGAACATTGGGGCCTTCTTTGATCACTTTTAAGTAATGGTCTCCGGCTGCAATATTATCAAACTCCGCAACATTACCTGATGACAACTCATTATTATCAAAGACAACCGAAAAATCTTCATCGTCAGACAGCGAAAGCTGTAAATAAGACTGAGAGAAGCATTGAACCGAAAAAATAAATAAAAAAACCGTAAAGTAAAAAAATAATTTGAATTTCATGCTTTTATATCCTTTCTCTGTATTTCACTTCCTTAAATTTGATAGTAAACAATGTTCCGTCAGATACATCAACCTCAAAAGTACCCTCTAACTGTTTTATCAGTGTATCAACAAGCTGCATACCCATTGAGTCGCTTTTATCGATATCAAAATCAGCAGGGATACCTATACCGTTATCTTTAACCTGTAGAATGATATCCTCATTCCGCTTGTGTATCTTTAGCTCGATCCTGCCTTTATGTCCTGCCGGGAATGCATGCTTGATAATGTTGTTAATCAGTTCATTTACTATTAACCCGCAGGGTATTGAGCTATCGATCCCAAGGTTTATTTTATCGGCATCTATAACAAATTCAATTTCATCATGGTTCACTTTATAAGCGCTCAATAAATGGCTCACCAGGTCTTTCAGATAATTCCCTATATCTATCTCAGAAAGATGCATCGATTTGTAAAGCTTTTCATGGATGAGCGCCATTGTTTCAACCCTTGAACGGCTTTTGTTGAATATTTCAAGATCGCGTGAATCAAACACAAACTTTGACTGAAGTTTTAACAGGCTTACAATTATCTGAAGATTATTTTTGACCCTGTGATGAATTTCTTTCAATAGAAGCTCTTTTTCCCGCAGTGATTTTTTTGTAAGGTCTTCTGCAAGCCTTCTTGCGGTGATATCTGCGGCAACTCCAAGGACCTCAACTGATCCGTCAACAGACTTAAGGGGTACTTTTATCGTTTGATACCACCTTGTTTCTCCCGTTTTTGAATTGGTCATCTTTTCCTCGGCAATAAATTTCGTTGCACCTGATTTCATTACTTCCCTGTCGTAATATAAAAAGTGTTCAACTTCATCAGGGTTGCTGTTGAAATCGGCGTCAGTTTTTCCCTTAAGGTTTTCAACAGTTGTATTATACATATCAGCTGCCGCTTTATTAGCTAAGGTAAACTTACCATTCCAGTCTTTTGCAAATACCATATTGGGGTCTGTATCAATTACAGTCCTTAAATATTCCCTCTGTCTTTTCAGCTCCTCTTCAACTTTTAAGTTCTCAGTAATATCCTGAAGAGTCCCGATTATCGCAGTCTTACTGTTATATATCATCTTTGAACCCTTTACCTCAACAAATATTTCGGTATTATCCTTGCGCAGTGCCTTAAAAACATACTGGATCGTATCTACTTCATTCTCCAGGCGTTTCCTGATATTTTCAGTAACAATATTCCTTGAGGTTTCGGGTATCCTTTTCCAGGTATCCATCCCCAGCAGTTCTCCCCTGCTGTAGCCGAATATCTGCTCATATTTCGGGTTCACATAAACAAACTTATCATCCTGAAGTATATAAATTCCTACAAGAGCATTCTCCACAAGGCTCCTGAATTTTTCCTCAGCTTCAATAATATTTCTTTCGGCTCGGGTTCTTTCGGCAATTTCTTCTTTCAGCTTTTCATTGGCTTTTATAAGCTCTTTCGTCCTGAGATCTACAAGTACTTCCAGCTGCCCGCTGTATTTTTTAAGCTCTTCTTCAAGCTTTTTTCTGTCAGTAACATCAAATGCAGTTCCAAGCATTTCTGTTGCACTGCCGTCGGTTGCAGTGTCTCTTGAAAAAACAACGTCAAAGCTTCTGAACCATCGCCATTCACCTCTTGAATTCCTGATCCTGTATTCATAGTCAAGTATCTCGTTATCCGTTGCCTCTGAATATTTTTTATACAAATTATTCATTGTGATCAGGTCGTCAGGGTGGATATGTTCCGAAAAGAACGAATCCTCCATTTTTATAACTTCTGCAGGTGAATAACCCAGCAATTCAGCGATCTTGGGATTGGCATAAGTTATCTTGGGTCCCGTTAATTTATATACATATAAAATACTCGGTATTGAGTCCGCGATCTTCTTTATAAATTTCTGGCTGCTCAAAAGCTCTTTTTCAGCTGCTCTTCTTTGAGTAATATCCCTGAATACCAGAACTGCACCAATGATAACTCCTTCCTTATTCCTGATAGGGGCTGCACTGTCATCGATAGGGGTTTCCTTTTTGTTTTTAGTTATTAGTACAGTGTGGTTTGCAAGCCCGACAATTTTCCCGGTAGATAAAACTTTTTGAACAGGGTTTTCAGCTCTCACCCCGGTTTCTTCATTGATTATTGTAAAAACATGATCAAGCAGCAACTCCTGTGCATCAACACTTCTCCATTCCGTTATCTGCTCTGCAACTTTATTCATAAATAATATTTCACCAATTTTACCTGTAACTATTACACCATCGCCTATGCTCTCAAGGGTTGTTGCAAGCCAATTCCTGTTTTCTTCAAGAGATCTCTCAATATCCTTTCTCCGTGTTATGTTCCTGTTCAGCAAAACAACTGCAAGGATAAGAAGTGAAAATGCGATAACATTGCCTGCAACCAGGCTTATAGTTGTATACTTAGCGCTTGTTTCAGCTTCTGCAAGGTGCTTGTTAAGAACAGACTTCTCTTCATTCTGTATTCTTTTCATTAAGCGTTCTATTTTATCCTGAGTTTCTTCTCCCTTTTTTGTATATTCAATCTGTGTTTTTATATCCTCCTTTTTTTTCTGAATTTCAAGGGCTTCTTCCATCAGATCTTTCCTGGTATGGATAAGCATACCAAGACTGTCCATAAGCTGATGTTCGTTCGGATTATCCTTTGTCATTATGACCAGCTCTTTATATACACTATCGGCTAAATTTAATGCTGTCTTGTATTCATTTATGAATTCGGGACTGCTGGTTATAAAATAACCCCTGCGGCTGGCTGAAGCTTCAGTGATGCGTGAAAGCAGAAATTCCGATATTTGGCTGATCCTTAATGTCTGGGTTATGATCTTTTCGTCCTCATAATGAAAGCTGATGTTAAGATACATTACAATATTCACAATCAGCAAAATTAAGAGGGCAGCAACAAAACCTGAATTTATGTATTTCTTTTCAAGAAGCTTTTTCATCATACTGATCAATTATCACAAAATAACCTCAAAATATCATGTCAGGGAAAATGAAAAGGGATACAGGGTAAAGAGAAATGGTATAATGTAAAAAAATTTGTGTCAATAGGCTCGATTCATTGTTTGGATTTTGCATCCAGGTACAAAGGCCTTAGCTTATTGACAAGCTGAGGGTTATACTTCATTGCTGCCTCAAAATCGGAAGCTGCCTGTTTGTAATTACCAAGATTATAATTAGCAATTCCCTTGTTTTCATATACAACTTTAAAGTTTGGGTTAACATTCAATGCTAATGTATAATATTTTATTGCGTCATTATAATTATCCTTATCAATTAAAATATTTCCGAGATTAAATAACGCAACCGTATCGCTTGGGATAAATTCTACCGTTTTGCGAAGGTCGCTTTCAGCCGCATCTATTAAATTTCTGTTCAAATATACCGTGCTTCTGTAAGAATAAACCTGTCCCAGATTCGGGTCAAGCAAAATGATCTTTTTAAAGTCCTCAAGTGCTGTATTAGTGTCCTTATTAACTGTCAGCTCAATTTTTGCCTTCTCTAGGTAAGAAACTGTATCGTTTGGATTTAATTTTATCGCTGATTCAAAATCAGAGAATGCGCTTTTGATATCTTCTGAGCTTTTATAAGCAAAACCTCTTGACCTGTACATGTTAGAAGCCGGCAGTTTCGGGGAATTTATTTCAATTGCCTTGGTATAATTTTCTATCGCAGGTTCAAACTTTTGCATGTTTTCATATATTCGTGCAAGTTTGTAATAACCCTGGGCATATCTCCGGTCAGTCATAATTGCATTATTAAGGGCGTTAATTGCCCCTGCTGTATCACTTAAACCTAAGTAAGCTGTACTCAAAACATCATAATATTCAACGTTATCAGGCTTAAGCTTTATTGCCTTTTCAATATATCCTATTGCGTCAGTATTTTTATTCTGCATTATTAAAACTTTCCCTAATGCAAAATTTATCTCAGGACGCTCAGGTTCATAGCTTAAAACAGTTTCGTAATTGCTCAGGGCTTCATCATAGTTTTCCATTAAATAATAAACTTCACCCAGCTCTATATTTGCCTCCAGCATTTTACCTCTCATTTCAACTGCCTTTTGAAGATATGAAATCGCTGTTCCGTAATCTTTTTTGATCTTGTATGCCTGCCCAAGCTTAACAAGCATTCCCGCATCCTGGTATCCAATTTGGTAAGCAGCCACATAATCAGCTATAGCGTGGTCATAATCTTCAAGCGCAAAATATGCATTGCCCCTCTGGAAATAACCCTTCCCGCTCCCCTGGTTGGCTTTTATATAAGCTGTGAACATTTCAACGGCTTTCTGGAAATTCTTGTTCTGCAGCTCCTCAACGGCATCCTCGTAATTAACCACCATTGAATCAAGCGAATACGATACCTGAGTTAGAAATACCGAGAGTATTATGACAAATTTGATTCTCATGTGAAGATATACTATTAATTTTTTAAAAATCAGGCCTGTCCTGATATGAAATCAGCCCTCGGAACTATCCCCGGATCCTGAACTTTGTTCCCCGATGCTTTCT
>F14TC_100051736_pt1 | contig 11817 bp, 11 predicted proteins | sample KannatnBrdUF14TC_FD_10806 | JGI IMG/M metagenome (IMG submission 10806)
CTGCTTTCTCCGGCCACCGTTCCAATTCCAATAACCGACGCCAACCCGATATTTCGGTACTCGAGCATCACTTGCAGCGCAAGCAACAGCATCATCACAACTGCACACGTCTGCAGCACTTGTTTTAGTCGAAATCGCTCGTGCCTTAATACCCAGAGAATGAGTGCCATTCCAACAACGACACCGACGACACGTCTGCTGCCACTCTGCGCGAGGAACAGGGTTATCACCAACGACATGCCTAAGCATGCGATCGTTCGCACGTTGCGCCAGCCCCGGTGCGTGCTAACCACCACAGTCAACACTGGGAGCAAATAGCCGAAGTATTGGAGGTGATCAAGAAAAGCGTCCCATCCACCGAGCTGACCGCGAGCCCACGGAGCGGCCCAACGCTCCTGACCAACGTAATAAATCATTTCTGCAACGTTGAACCCGCATGGAATCGCGAACGTAAGCATCCCAATCGCAAAACAAGTTACCGCTAACCCGAAATATCCCTTTAGCGAAAACTCTTGCTGGGCGGCGCTCACCAATACATGTGGCAGCCTCCACGGCCGACGGATGGCTCCGACCCACACCATCACCACAAAAACACCGATGCCCAGAAATGCTTGCCTGACTTGAGATACGTCGACGGTGTCCATTGAGTAGACGCCCTGGAGCAGGTCAAGCAGCAACCAGTAAATAGGCGCAAGGGTGAGTAGATACTCGCCTCGCAAAATAACTCTCGGCTCCTGTAAAAGAGCAGCTAACGGCGCAGTTAACAGACCCACGGACATCGCCAACGCGGAAGCAAAGAGCGCACCCTGGGAATTGACGTGGTCTGGTACAAGGACAATTGCTGAGGCAGTGCCAAACGTGGTGCTTACAATCGCCAGGAATGAAGCTGGCATCACGCGCTGAGTAGTTATTAACGCAAAGCGTGAAGAATCAGCTAACGGCAACATACTTATAAATTGATGAGTCGTGATGCCAGCGAAGCCAGGCTGAACTCGTCACGTACTCCTGATTGACTGGACATCTTCTGCAGTTGCTCGGGAGAACGAAGAAGGCCTATCAGTGCGTCGGCTATCTTGCGGCCCGAAATCTCGCTTAGAACCAGGCCGTTGATTGTGTCCTGCACAACCGCGCCGCAAAATCGCGAAGCGATGACAGGCAGCTTCCATGATTGTGCTTCCAGCTGTGTAAGGCCAAAGCCATCAGACAGTGTGGGAAAAAGAAAAACGTCCGCGCGTCTATAGAAATCAGCAACACGCAAGCGCGGCACACGGCCGATCCAACCAATTTGTGATGCACCTTTCAATTCATCGGGGACTCTTATCTGCACCGGGCCAACAAACCAAAACTCGATCGGCTCATTCCTTAACAGTCTTATTGCTTCAAATAAAGCAGCAGCTCCCTTGCGCAGTGAAACTTGGCCCAGGAATAACACGCGAAGCGGCCGGTCGCGAGTGAATTGACTTGGATAGTTCCGCTTAAACGACACCGAATCAGCGGAGTGTTCAAACGCCAGAGGAATTATTCGTATCTTATTTGCGTCGACACAATGGTTGATCAAACCGTCGCGCGACCATTCGGAGTTGACTACTATACGATCTGCCAACTCACACTCGGTTTGCCACCGATCCCAGTAGCTCGCGGGTGCTGGACGCGTCTCAACATTAGTGCTGTTGTCCTGGTTCACTCGTCTCAGAAGTTCTTCTGCAGCTGGACCGGGATCGATTTGACCGAGCACTGTTCTCCATCCCTGCTGTTTTGCAAAATTGAAGATTCGATCTGCGGCATAGCTATAGGCAAATATTGTTACTGAATGACCGTTGCGGTTTCTCACATTCTGTTTCAGTTGGGATAGAACGAATTCCTGAAACCAGCCATTTCTCGCCATAATGAGTGGCCATCCTGAACGGCGCCGCATCCTCGCGCTCAATTCAAACCGAATAGCACCAACATTCGAAGCGACGACTGAGTTCTGGGCCAAACCATCATGAAATCGTCCTACCACAGCCTGCGTTCCCAGTCCGCTCCACGGTTTACGCCTTACCCATACATCCGTCAACAGTAATTCCAATGCACCTCGTCGCTGCAATGCCCGCGGCACCGCATAGTGTTCCCTGGCACCTAGCTGACAACACAACCATTGTGAATCACGATGGGCCAATTTTCTTAAAACGTTTCGGCCAGCGGTGTACGCCTCAAGGAAAGGTACGATCGGACCTGTTCACGCCTTATGCATTTTCGGTATTGCTGGTGAGCGCGGAGATGCCTGGGAATCATTGCCACTCCGGTCGGTATTCCTCGCCAACGCCCGTTACGGACGAGCCACAGCACCCGGTTGAGACACTGACCCAAGCCTATCCACCACAGCGACACCGGGTAACGTAGGTAGGTAAGCAATGCAAGGTTTGCAATACTGCTTGCGGTAACGATTGAATCGCCATGACGTTCAAGATCTGTATCGTGAAACACACGTAACCAGGACGTCGAAAGGATCCTGCCTCCGCGAGCGTGCAGTCGCAGCGCCAGATCAACCTCTTCCATTCCGTACGCAACCGGTAATGGAACGTATCCGTCGACCTCCAGGAAAGATGTCCGACGATAGATGCATGCGCCGCCGCAGAAATCTGCGGTCCACCGTGCTGTCAGCGTGTCTTGCTCTATCGCTTCGCCCCGGTGATACAACGAAGCGCTGACGATCGCTGCTTGCGGAAATCGATCACAAACTGAACGTGCGCGGAGGAAAAAGTCGCGATCCAGTGGGTACGAATCATCGTCAAAACTCGCCACCAGATCATGATGTGCCGCGCCAATCAGTTTGTTCCTTGCACCGCCCGGCCCAACGCGAATTTCACTTCTGATGATGTTGATATCAGGGTAGGTCTGCCGAATTTGCCTCTCGCACCTGGTTTGGTTTCCATCGACATGAACAATTACTTCGCCGGGTGCTGGATCACACGCGAAGATTCGCCGCAGAGTAGTAATTGTCTGTTCGCCTCTTTCATAGGCGGTGACGATTGCAGTGATGCCTGGTGTCGAACTATTCACACTATCAATCTGCTGCTGAGGTACGAGCGAAGGATATCAGCGAGTTTTTTTGCCCCTGTGCGATTTGGATGAAAGGTGTCGCGATACAGCATTTCATGAAAGCCGTTGGAGCGAAGTGGAGCCCCCCAATCGAAAAAATCAGCGCCGGCCTCCGCTGAGATATCGAGGAGCCGTTGATTCACCTCGTCGAAATATGCCGCCGATGCTGGAAAGTATTCGCCGACGGGCAGCAATCCAAGCATCAGAACGCGAGCCTGGAAACGCTGCAACCGGGTAACAAGTTCAAGATAGTGATTCGCCAACGTATCCAGATCCATCAGTGGCTTGCCTGGGCGCGCCTTTAATAGCTTGAGACGCGTTCGCTGTTTCAGGTCATCGATTGTCGACTGCTTTATTCGACGCCAGGGAGTGGAACTGAAATAACAACGAGGATCCATTGACGAATAAGTCCTCCACGTTCGAGGAACCCACGTCGGCCATAAACCGTCAAGAGCCATTGCCGGTCTGATAATGCTTTCCAGACTGCCTCTAAAGACTATGACGAGTTCAGGTTTGATCGAGGCGATCAGCGGTAACCAACCAAAGTCTGTCTCGATAGTTTGCCCTTCGCATGCGAGATTCCAAATGCAAAAAGCACGAGCGCAGTCATGATAAGGATCGGTGTTCAAGTATCCAGCGAGATTAAAGTGAACAAACCGATCGAAGCCGCTTGGATCCACGGAGCGCAAACGCAGATGGTGCACGCTTGTTGGAGGCGTCGATCTGTTCAATTCGACCCGAAACTGATTGACGAGTTCGGTTACGTGACTCACCCGCTGAGACCCGACGCCCTCAGTTAGGCTATCACCTAAAAAAACCCAGTTCCGAATGGATGTGACGGCCTGAATTCTTCCTACCTCGGTCGTAATCGCGCGACAAGAACCTGATGGTCTCTCCAGAACGGATACCACGACCTCGCCCGTCCGAGGGCTCGTCTCAAAGGCTCCAGAGTGCGAACTCGCCACCACGCAATCGATCCGGCGCTCGACGGATGTCCGCATCTCTTCCAATCAAGAATTTCAAAATCATGGGACTCCAGGAGTCTTTTCAATCCGTGTGCGGAAAAGACTGAGATATGACCACACCATCGTAGATATGACCACTGAGCGCCCGCGACTCTTGCGGCATAAGAAGCAGAGTCACCTGTCAGCAATAACACTGTGCCGTTCGGGTTCAAGTGTTTTCTGATTGACTCAACGAAGACGTGAGGATCGACGACGTGCTCTATCACATCGAGCGCTGATATCAGATCTGCACGATAAGGTTCGGAGTCCAGCGTACCAATCGTGACGTCGAGGTTCTTCTGCTTCGATATCTCTGTGCCTGCCGTGCTAGGGTCAATGCCCCGTTTAGTCCATTTGTCTGACAACGCTGCGAGAAAACTACCATCACCGCACCCAACATCGAGTATCGATCGTCCAGCCTTATGTTCCTGCAATAAAGTTTCGAGCCAACCGTAGAATTCGCTGTGACGCTGGCTAACCTGTTCTGCCTCAAAATAAGAATCCTGCAGCCGGCTGTACGCTTGGAGTAAGACTTCCTCGCGTTGCCTGCCGTCAGTCGCCCACAAACAGCCGCAATCATTGCACCTCGATAGCAGCAACTCGGGCAGCTGTTCTCTCAGAATCTCGTCCAGGAAAGGCTCGTCAAGTTCATCGGTCGAGATTTTCACAAACGAGGTTGCTTTGACGCCGCAAATCCTACAGTGCATGAACAATCAATTGAACGCAGCCTGAAACGACTTTGAAAGTGTGTTGATGTCAAACTCTTCAGCTAAGGCGACGAATGTCTTTGAAACCCGCTCATCCGCATGATGCGGTTCGTTCTGCCACCGTTCTATGAAGGTATCGAGCGCAAACGGATCGATGGTGGCCAGTCTCGGATTTAGATCGTACCGCTCGGCAACCTGAAACAGAGCAGAGTCAGAGGGAGCGTGAAACAGCACCGGCTTTCCAGTGGCAAGATACTCTGGAAGCTTGGTCGGCATTGAATAGCGCGAGATACGCGCCGCGTGTATGGAAAACGCCAGAGGCAGGTACAGAACGTCCGCCTTCTGCATTGCATTCAAGCATACAGAATGTGGCAGCCTGCCTAAAAGGCTGACGCCGTCAAGCGCCGATAGTGGTGCACGAAGCTGTTCAGCTACGTCGCCGAGCACAACGAACTCTATTGAATCTTTGCTCCGACGATTGTGACGCTCGATCGCTTCCGCAAATGCCAGCACCGTGTCAAACCGAAATTCGTTGATATCGCCAGCGAGCATTACGTGCTTCGTATCGCAGTCAAGGCGCTCTGGCTTTGCAATCAATTCCCTTTGAATTCCATTGTGAGCAACCTGCCAGCTGTTGCGATAGACCTCTGCGTAATGAGCAACCATCTCTCGCGAAACACCGAAACGCGTGTTAGCACGATTCACAGCCTCCCTGAGTAGTTCGCGACGATGGGCCCAATATGGAAGTCGGTGACATTCGTGGTGACCCTGCCAATCGTCCATCACAAACAAAACTAGATTGAGCGCGGGATATTGTTTGTGCAGGGCGATAGCGGCCGAGAGAATCCACGGTGTTACCGGTACAACAAGCAGGTTCTTGATTGAATACTGTTGTACTACTTGACTCAGGATTTCAACTGTTCGCTTTGCTGCCCAATATTGATGTGCCTTGAGAAATGGATAGTAAGTGAGCGCCAACCTGTTCGGTAATAGACTAGGCCGAGTGATCGAAGGCAGGTCCACTGATCGCCCTCTTCTTTTGTCTGCGGCTGGAAGTAGATGACCAGGATGCGCAGACCACAGGTTCTCGTCAGGAAATCCGCTGAATAGATTGAAGAGCGTCTCGCCGAAACCACTTGGGTACCCAACAGGATAGTCGGCAATTACCAGCGTCGGCGATGACATAGGCTATTTGAGAAGAATCAGCGACCTGCCTGGTTCAGTCGATGAGGAACCCAACGGACACAAGACATGAACCCCCGAGTACGGCCCAGCCACGCCAACAACAAATCCGATCGCACAACTCCTCGTCTAAGGCTGGCGATTTCACTTAAACACTGGACGATGGCCCACAGTCCAATATGACCTAGCGCCACGATCCGCGGTTTCTGCATCGTCGCGGTTAAGATCCCAAAGCGAGATCGCATTGAGAGATATTGATGTTGATCGGTTGTCTCGCGGCCGCTGAGTGCCTGGTGATGAAAGCACCTTGCTGAGGGAACGTAATAGACCTTCCACTTTCGGCTAAGACGATACCCAAGATCTAAGTCCTCGCCCGGCGAACTCCCGCTGAAAAACGACGCGAAACCTCCAACGGCCTCGAACGCAGTCCGGCGCACTGCACTTGCACCTCCACCGATCCACTCACAGGGTATTTGCTCACTGGCGCTTACCGGAAATCCATTTGGAAGTGCGGCACCCACAATCAGGCCCGGACATAAACCTCTGCGACCACGATGTACAAGGATCCGGTAAACTCGCCACAGGAACGTCGGTGAGGACATTGGCTGATTTATAAGTCTTCCCATTGTCGCCGCAACAGTGCGGTCAGTCCATATAGGCTTGAATAACTGTTCTGCCCATTCCGGTTCCACTTCAATGTCGTCGTCAACGAGCAAAAGATTCTCGTACGTCGCCTGCTGAATCGCAAAGTTGCGCTGCTGCGCACAATTCCGCTCTCCGTAATGAAAATACCTCACCGTCATCCCCGCGGTTGCCCAGCACGAATCATTTGCAACTGCCTTTGTCGCGGCATCGTCACCGCAGTGAACTATGACAACCTCAGCAATCGGAATCGTTTGGTTAGCGAGTCTTTCAAGACAAAGCTTGAGTAGCTCCGGCCGGCCGACAGTTGCGATGATTGCAGAGATGGGTTGCTGAATGGATCTAGTCACGACGTCTCGACGCGTTCGCACCAAAAACTGGACGAACGGAAGCCGCCTGCTGAAGTCGCGTATAAAGCCGCTGCTTCAGCAGGATGATCGATAGATAGCCAGTGATTTGATAAGCGGATGGAAAAACTTGTATTGAAATTTAGGAAGGCCTCGAGAAGATACTGTTCATTTAAAGCCAATCTCTGTTCGGTCAGCCACTCCGCCGGATAATCATTGGGAAAGAAGACATCGTGAACGTGGATCCAAACACCTGGTTTTAAGGTAGGCAAGATTTCGAGAAACAGGTAACAGACGTCGCTGCCAAACTTCACCGTGTGGCTTGAATCTATAAACAAAATGTCATTGGCTTCCAAATGAGAGAAGAACTCGATTCCGACGTCCTGAACCGGTTTGCTAATGAGATCCATTTGCGGGATAGCATCGGTGACGCGTGGCTCAGGATACGGTTCGATACATTTGAGCTTCCCGCGATTACCTTCGGTTTGATTACGTGCCAGTGCCCTTGCCGCCATCCGCGTTGAATATCCACCACCAACTTCAATAACATGACGCGGCTTCAACTCGCGGATGATCGCGTAATAAGCTGCTGCATCGAACGCGCCAAAGAAGCCATTATCAAAGTCAAACAACTCCGCTTCACGAAGTTGTTTGAGTTCACCGCCGTAATTTGCCAAAACGCGCAACAAACTTAATTGGTCCGGCCAATTGAAGTTTAGCGCGGGATAATCGCGACGCCGATTTATCTCTTCTTTCGAGATACAACGGAAATCAGGCAGCGGCTCATAGTAGTGTACGGGCCGAATGTGATAGCCCCAGCGGTCGAGCGTGTCGTGCTGAGTTTGAGCCAGAAACAGCAGGTGTTGCGCAGCCTTTACTGGCATCGCTCGGAAAAGACCTACCGCTGTTCGATTCAAGAGAGACTTCAAGTCGTAGAACCACCTGCCGCGGCCGCATGAAGTGAGTAAGAAGAACCTACCAACGAGCGATCAAAGACGCTCTGCACCGACTCGTATGAGAAATACTCACGGCCCGCTGACAACGCGCGGCGCCCCAACTCCTCACAATACGTGGCCGAAGAGGCGAGACGGTTTACCGCTTCGGTCAACGCGGTGACACCTTTTGCCGTCACAACCTCTGCTGCGCCGGGAATTTCCCGCGCCCAACGAACGGCTGAGCAATACGGAGGCCCATAAATCAAAAGCGGCGCACCGACAGCAGTGTAGTCAGCAAGCTTACTCGGAAATGCCCTCTCCATATTGAAGCGGTCTGATTCTGCGAACGACATAGGTACAAAGAGCGCATCAGCTTCTGTCCTGAGTCGTTCGATCAAGTCAGACCATTCCACCAGACCGCAAATGGTTATGTTCGACAAATCAAGCCCCAGGTTTGCGGCATCAGCGCTTTTCAATGGACCGAAGATAAGTAATCGAGCTCCGAGTGGTTGTAGTGCTTGACTGACCGTCCGCAGCGCTTCGACATATGCCGGCGTACTTACACTTCCCGCAAACGCAAGAGTGAAACGTTCTCGGCTCCGCCTCGCTTGGGTACCAGCCAAATGTGAGCACCGTCGGTCGCGTAACGGATAGAGGACCTCCGCATCTCTGCCATAGCTTCGTTGGTATACATCGCGCATTGCAGGTGATACACACATTCGCGAAGAAGCTCGCTGGTACACTTCTCCAAAGCGTCGATCGAGCCAGTGTCTGAATGCGCTCGGTACCTGGGCCACTCGAGGCCAATCGTCGTGTATAAGGAGATGCAAAGGCACGGCGCGCGATTCTGCCACTTTCGCTGCCGTTAGCCATCCGAACCCATGCGCGATCGTCAGCACGGAATCAAATTCAACTGCCTTCAAACGAGCCACAGCTTGCTGATCTAGCCGCGTTGCGGCCGCCGAATAGAATGCGACGGCGTAGGGATGAAATCTTGTATTCAACCATCGTGCTCTTGCTAACGGGCTCCAACTGTAATGCGCGCCAGGCAAACGACGGTGGTCAGCGGACGGCGGGCCCGTCTCAACAATCATCAGTCCTGCGGCGGCGTATTTTTCCAACAGCCGGTATAGTAAAGCCGACCCGTGATATGTAGCCTCAACCGGTACATCACCGATGTAAAGCAGTTTCGGTAACGTCGTTGCGGAAGCAGGTTTCGCAGTAGGGACTAATTCCGCTCCGGCGTGGTGACTAAGTCCAGAATTCAATGGACGTGATACACCTGAGTTGTTCGTTTCATGCGGATTGAAATGCATTCAATTCGGCAAACGCCTGAAGCCATCCGTTGGTATCGTCCGGTTCCAGACGGTGAGCATGCCGTTTCATTACTGCATCGATTTTCATCAACGCGTCGGACCTAACGAGCTCGTTCTGCCACACGATCCCCGTCTCTGGATTGAAGGCTCTGAAGGAGTGCCGATGCGGAAACCGTCGAGCAGCACTTCTGTACTGAGGCAGTTCAAAATCGTGGATGACTACAACTGCTTTCCGAGGATTCTGCTTTTGCAATGCAGCGATTGTTCTGACGCGATCCCTGGCGTCGGTGGAATCGTCAACGAAGATTAGGTCGTAATTATCCAGCTGGAGCTGATCGACGGCGGCAGCCATCGCACCTTTCACAACGTGGAGCGAGGCGCGTGGGTCTGCGGTAACAATGCCGCTAATCTTCCTGGCCCACTCGTTATCGGTCTCGAATGAGTCGAGAGTCTCAAGCTCTGGAAAGGTGTTTCTATTCAGAAATGTCGGAGTGCTGTAAATACCGCTGCCGAGCTCGAGTACTGATCGGATCGGCGTCCACTTCGCAAGGCCGAGCAAGACGGGTAAGTGAGTGGCGTAGTCGTTCCGCGCTCGTGCAACAGAGGCCGTAAATCGCCATGTGCCAGGATCAAGAAGCGTGCTTAGTCCTAACATCAGCGGGTCTCAGCTCGCGGCGGTTCGAATCGGGGCATTCTTTTATGAATTCGGGGTGGTGTTCACGAATGGAGTGGCTACTAACCCAATGTTTCCAAACCAACGGTCTAGCTGTCTTCCGCCGTACACCGGCGTTTCTACCACTTCGAAACGGTAGTGGTTTGGCACAAACTCGATTAAATGTTGGGCCATGTCTTTGACGTGTATTTCTACCTGATATTGACCCGGTAATAGAGGTAGAGATTCCAGGTTGAAACCAACCTCAAGTTGTTTTCCTGGTTCCAGAGCGGGAATCGACGCAAAGTCTTTGAAGTCCAATCCTGAAATCCGGTGTAAATCATTTGTAAGGATGCCAACATACAGACCCGGATCATCGATGGGAATCTTTGAACGCAGGGTTACTCGAATTTCGCAGGGTTCGAAGGTTTTTAACACAGGCGAGTTTGTCGGTTGCACGCTAACATTTTCGATACTAAAACTGTTGGTTTCGACCGACGCGTCTAAGAATTCTGCTTCGTCACTGAAATATGAATCTACAACTTCGTTTATTTCTCCCTCTGCGGTCACTCGTCCGCTCTGCAGTTTCAGACCTCGATTACAAATACTGCGAACTGCTGCAAGATTGTGACTAACCAAAACGATCGTGCGGCCATCCTGTCGAATGTCGCGAATCTTGGAAAAACACTTCTTCTGAAATTGGGCATCACCGACCGCCAACACTTCATCGACCAATAGAATCTCTGTTTCCATGTGTGCAGCGACCGCGAACGCCAGTCGAACATACATGCCACTCGAATATCGCTTTACTGGCGTGTCGATAAACGTTTCCACCTCTGCAAAGGCGACAATGTCGTCAAACTTTCGCTCGATTTCGGCCTTACGCATGCCCAGGATGGCGCCGTTCAAGTAAATGTTTTCGCGTCCGGTCAACTCTCCATGGAATCCGGTGCCAACTTCCAGCAGGGACCCAACGCGACCATTGATTTCTGCATGACCACTTGTAGGTTTTGTAATCCTCGAGAGAATCTTCAGCAGACTGCTTTTACCCGCACCATTCCGACCGACGATACCGACGATATCGCCGCGCTGGACCTCAAATGAGACATCATCGAGAGCCCAAATCGAATTGCCAATTGCCGATTGCCGATTGTTAATTAATCCGTTACTGCTGATTGACGAGTTACCGTTTGATCGGTGTGAAGTTAGCGCAGACCGAAAGCGGCGAAATGGAGCAGACGCCGCATCGGTTATGACATCACGAAGCGTGCGGTATTTCTCCAGCTGACCAATTCGATATTGCTTGCTCAGCCCTTCACAGCGAATTGCAACGTCACCCATAGAAGCAAAGAGCAAAGAGCAAAGAGTTAAGAGCGAAGAGCCAAGAGCAGAGCGCTAAGGGCGAAGAGTCACCGAAGCCGGCAAGATTTCCGAGCAACGTGACGCCATGGCACGAACTAAGGTATGAATGTATCATTAGCCTATACTGAATTTTAGGGCTGAGAGTGAGCTAGCTGCTCTCTGGCCCGTCATTTACCTCACATGTAAGGAGACCAATCGAGATGAGACCTCACTTCCGTTTCGAGGATTTAGAAATCTGGCAAATCGCGAAAAGACTGGCGATCAAACTTCACCATCTTGCACATCAGTTGGAAGATACGCGGAGCAACTGCGAGCTGCGGGGCTGTCTCTGACGAATAATATTGCGGAAGGCTCAGGTAGTATTCACCCCCAGGAATTCAAACAGTTTCTAAATATTTCACGCCGTTCCGTATTCGAAGACGCATCAATGCTAATGGTGTTCGAAGCGCTTGAGCTCTTTAACACGAACGAAATTGACGATGCTCTGACCGACTGCGACCTGCTGAGTCGCAAGATTACGGCCTTCTCTCGAACATTGCCTTAGGCTAAAGCATTTCACAGTAAACTCTTAGCTCTTAGCTCTTAGCTC
>F14TC_100070227_pt1 | contig 11743 bp, 11 predicted proteins | sample KannatnBrdUF14TC_FD_10806 | JGI IMG/M metagenome (IMG submission 10806)
CACGCAGTGGTGTATCGAAGGATGTAATTTAAAAAAAATTATATTATTTTATCCTTCTTTTGTTGCACCCTTCGATACTTTTTGAGGCAAAAAACTCAGGGCGAACGGTGCAAAATTAATATGTAGATCGGGTAGGTTTTGAGACGCTTGCTATAACGGGTTAAAGCCGAGCATTTTTTGAGCAATTATTTCAAATGATTCTTGATCAATTTCAAAAAAACCGTATCTGAATATGTATCCCCATGATTGCTTATTTTTTATGAAAGGCAAAATAGATATTAGTGGTTTTATATCAATATGCTGTGTGTCAAAATAGGTAATATCCCTTCTGAATGGTTTAAAATTTTCATTAATAGTAACTTGATATGGTAAGTCGTCTATTACAACACCAAGAGCTGTAAATTGTTGACAAGGTTCAGAGCCTTCCATAGTCTGTTTTGGTGAATAATAAATTATGAAGTCGTCTTTTTTGAGTCGCTTTGCAGGTGTTAATTTACCATGGCAAAATTGGCATATGCCAAGCTCTACTCCGGTGGCAACGTGATTTTTTGAAGCAACTCCTATCCAAAATTTTCTATTTTTTTTAATCATTGTTGTTTTCTACTAATATACTTAAAATGTTCATCAGAGATCGTTGATTATCATGAGGAATGACGCTGAAAAAATTAGCGTCTATTTGTTCAATTATGGGAACGAGTTGACGAATTAAATTTTTGCCTTGATGTGTTAGGTTGGTTTTTTTTGAACGCGTATCAGTTTCATTTTCTTCACGTGCTACTAATTTTTGAGATACAAGTTTTTTGAGAGACTTAGAAACGGTCATTTTGTCCAATTTTGACCAATTAATAAGTATGCTTTGTGTTGCTTGATTGTTACATTTTTTAAACCATAAAAGAATTGCCATAATCACAAATTGAGCATGGGATATTTTATAAGGTTCTAGGGCTTTTTTGATTAGTCGTTGCCAGGTAATAGTTGTTTGCCATAGTAAAAAACCAGGACTTTGTTCTGGTTTTTCAAATTCAAATGAAGACTTAGACATGATGAGAGCCTTTGAGGTTCATAGTTGTTGTTTGAATAAGATGTATGAGTGCTTTCATGTCATTAGGTACTGTGCTGGCAACATTTTGTGCTACTAGTTTAATCCATATCCATTTGAGTGGGCCTGTAACGATAAGGGTATTAGTAAGAAGTAGGCCATCTTTTGTTTCTTCTATTGTATGAGTGTCATACATTTTTGCGCCAAAGAAGTTTGTGCAGTCAGTAAATGAATGGCCAGGATTAATATCTGTTAATATAATTTTAATGGCAGAAGCACCTTTAGGTTTAAGTATGAAATGATTGCCTTTCTCAAAAGCACCATTTATCTTGCAATATTCTAAATCATTATGCCATGTGGGCCAGTTATTAACATCTGTCCATACGCGCCAGACATCATCTTTTTGTACGTTTTTTATAATTGTGCTATATGTTTTTTTCCACATGTACGTTCCTTTTAATAATTTTTGAATATTGTAACTAGTTATATTGTATACAAGTTTACTAAATTTGTCAAATTTGATATCGCTATTTTCATTTTTTGTCTTTTTCGCTAATAGTGTTGTTTCTTATTTGCGTCTACGCTAATAGTGAGTGTCGTTATTAGCGTTTTTTGACTTTTTTGAAAACAAGCATCATTCTAAATATAAGAAAATTGATTATGAATTGACGAAAGAGGTATGTATTATGGATATTAAAGATTCGCCATCGGGAAAGGTTATAAAGGCGGCTAATGGAAGTTATTCCGCATTTATTCCTCATGATTTACCGCCACAGATTGATTGGGATAATGAATTAGTTAATAGTTTGTCGCGAGCAGATTATATTCTTGGTAAATTATCTCAAGAAGGGGCAAAATTGCCAAACCCACATCTTTTGATGCGACCTTTTGTGGCAAAAGAAGCGGTTCTTTCTAGTAGGATTGAAGGAACTCAAACTACTTTAGGAGAAATTCTAGCGCAGGAAGCTGGTGCTCAGATAGATAGTAGTCCTGCTGATTCACAAGAAGTAAATAATTATATTGTAGCGCTTGATTATGGGTTAGAGCGACTTAAAGAACTACCTTTATCATTGCGGTTGATTAAAGAAATGCATGCAAAATTGATGCAGGGTGTGAGGGGAGCTCATGCGACTCCAGGTGAATTTCGCAGATCGCAAAACTGGATAGGTAGTGCTGGTTGTACGTTAAATAGTGCAAAATATGTACCACCAACGGTAGAAGAATTGATGAATGTTTTAGGAGCATTTGAGAATTTTTTGCATGATAGAACCTTGCCGCCACTAATTCATATCGCTTTATGCCATTATCAGTTTGAAGCAATACATCCATTTTTAGATGGCAATGGACGTATTGGGCGATTACTTATTGTAATGCTTTTAATTGAAAGAAAATTATTACTATCGCCATGTTTATATATAAGTGCCTTTTTTGAAGCAACGCGTGATGAATATTATAGACAACTGTATAATGTGAGTAGTAAAGGAACTTGGAATGAATGGTTATCATATTTTATCAATGGTGTTGCGTTGCAGGGACTTGATGTGCTTTCTCGCACTGAGCGTATTAATGCTTTGATTGCTCATTGGCAAAGTTGCGTTGATGGAGAAACTATACACATTATTGTAACATATTTGGCAGTTAATCCTTATATAACAACAAAAAAAATGGCGGAACGGTTGGGTGTTGCCTTTACAACTGTTCAAAGGGCTATTGAAAAACTTGAAGAGCTGGGTATTGTTGAGAAAACATCTGATGTAAAACGTGATCGTATGTATTGCGCTACAGAAATTTTAAATATTTTAGAGGAACCAACTAAGATCTCTGAATTTTAGTATAAAACAGTGATTAATCCTCATTTTGGTTTTTGCATATTATGTTGTACACTGAAATACAATAAAAATAGTTGTTAGGCATATTGCTTTTATAAATAAGGTTATTTGATATGTCAGTTAAAAATAGTATAGCAATAAGTGTTTTGGTTCTTTTGGTGATTTTTTTTAGTAGTTTTATTATATATTTATATAAAAATCAGCGTAGATTAGAAGCTCAATGGGAGCAATCGCAACAACATCTTTTTACCCCTATAAGTCAACCAAGTACATCTTCTTCTGGTATGGTAGTAACGAGTGCACAGCTATGGCGGCCAGTACAAGATCGTGTTCGTGATACGGTTGTGCAGTTATTTGCGCAAGTTTCAGCAATAGATCTTTTAGAGCCATATAAAACACCTCAGCAAGGGACTGCGTGTGGTAGTGGTTTTTTTATCAATGATCAAGGATACTTGCTCACCAATGCACATGTGGTAATTTCAGCAAAAACTGTATGGGCACAAGTTCCGTCTTTGGGTAAATGTATTATTGATATGGAAGTTGTTGGAATGAGTCCTGAGCGTGATTTGGCATTATTGCGAGTCACACAAGAAGGACGAGATTTGATTAGTAAAGAATTAGGTGGTATTCCCTATTTGCCACTGGGAGATTCTGATCTTGTGCGTCGTTCTGATGATGTCCTTGCATTGGGATATCCATTAGGACAGCAGTCATTTAAAAGTACTACTGGTATCATTAGTGGTCATGAACATCATTTGATTCAAATAAGTGCTCCTATTAATCCAGGAAGTTCTGGTGGGCCTTTACTTAATGTGAGAGGTGAGGTTATTGGGATTAATTCATCAGGAGTGACTGAAGCACAAAATGTTGGGTATGCGATTCCAATTAATGTTGCTAAAACTATATTACATGATTTGTATGAAATAAAAATTTTAAGAAAACCATTTTTGGGTGTGCGATATAATAATAGTACTGAGGCGTTGACTAAATTTTTGGGTAATCCGCCACCAGGTGGTTGTTATGTTATTGAAACTGTTAAAGGAAGTCCGCTTGAAAAAGCAGGCATTATGCGTGGTGATATGATTTATGAAATCAATGGTCATTCAGTTGATATGTATGGTGATATGAGTGTGCCATGGAGTGAAGACAAAATTTCTATTGTTGATTATCCATTACGTTTATCAATTGGAGATACTATTGCTATAACGGTGTTTCGTAAAGGGCAAAAAAAGACATTTTCTGTTACCTTTGGTCTTGCTGAACCACAAGCTATTCGGCGCGTGTATCCCGGATATGAACACATAGATTATGAGATTTTTGGTGGCATGGTTGTACAAGAGCTTAATGTTAATCATATACGTCTTCTTGCCGATCATGCAATTGGTCTTATAAAGTACGGTGAATTGAAATATCAATCTGATCCAGTGCTTATCATTACGCATGTATTTCCTGATTCTCAATTATATAGAGGGCGTAATATGCCAGTTGGTGCAACAATTAATGAGATTAATGGCAAAAAGGTAAAAACACTTGGAGAATTGCGAGAGGCATTTAAAGATGGAGCGACAAAAGAATATCTTACTATTTCAGCAGATGATAATGTAACGCGTGCGGCAGAAACAATTTTTGTTGTGCTGGCAATGAATAAAATTATTGAGCAAGAACCGCGACTTGCCCGTGATTATCGATATCAACTTTCTGAGACATCAAAAGAGGTGTTGCGGTTAGCGAATGTAAATAAAGCAGTTACTGAATAGGTATATTTACTGTGTGTATCGCATTAAAAAAGGTATAACGGTATCAGGGGTGAATGAAAGTGAATGAATACCCGTTTCTATTAAAAATTCTGCAAGTTCAGGAAAATCTGATGGAGCTTGGCCGCAGATACCAATATAAGTGCCAATTTTATTAGCTGTTTTTATTGCTTTCACAAGCATTTTTTTGACCGCAGGATCCCGTTCATCAAAAATTGAGCTGATTAATGCTGAATCACGATCAATGCCCAGAGTTGTTTGAGTAAGGTCATTTGAGCCAATTGAAAAGCCATCAAAGTATTGGCTAAATTCTTTAATGAGCATGACATTTGATGGCAATTCGCACATCATAATTACTTCAAGGCCATTTATGCCACGTTGTAAACCATTATTATCCATTTCAGCAATTACGCTCTCAGCTTCTTTCAGTGTGCGAACAAAAGGTATCATTAGTTTTACATTGGTCAGTCCCATTTTTTCACGCACAATTTTCATTGCTTGACATTCAAGGGCAAAAGCTTGCCTATAGTGTGGATGATAATACCGAGAAGCTCCGCGAAATCCGATCATTGGATTTTCTTCAATAGGTTCAAAATATGATCCGCCAATTAAGTTATAGTACTCATTACTTTTAAAGTCAGAGAAGCGCACAATGATTGGACGAGGATAAAATGCAGCAGCCATCATGCCAACTGCGCATGCAAGTTGTTCTACAAAAAATTCTGTTGGGCTTTCGTATGCTGCTGTTATAGTTTTTATTTTTTCATGTATATGTGCATCGGTAATTTTTTCAGGATGTATTAGTGCCATGGGATGTATAGCGAGTGCATTGTTAATAATAAATTCTAAGCGTACCAATCCAATTCCTGAAGTTGGCAAAAATGATATTTTAAATGCGCTGTCAGGGTCAGCGATATTGACCATAATGGGAACAGGAGCTTTACCGAGCGTATCAAGTGAAACTTCTGTTATATGAAATGGAATATGTCCATCATAAATATGTCCGATAGTTCCATTGCTACAATCGAGGGTAATATGTTGACCTGAGGCTATTTTTTCTGTTGCATTATAAGTGCCAACAATTGCAGGGATACCAAGCTCTCGGCTGACAATTGCAGCATGACAGGTTCTTCCTCCGCGATTGGTGATAATACCAGCAGCTTGTTTCATTGCAGGAACCCAATCAGGATTAGTCATATCGGTAATAATAATGTCGGTTGCATTAATGTGATCAAGTTCTTCAATAGAATTAATAATACGTGCAGTGCCAATGGCAATTTTTTGTCCAACGCTGATGCCGGTAGCGATGATATTTTTTGTTGCTGATTCGGGGCATGCGGTAAGAGTATAGAGCAGCAGATTATTTTTTTGTTTTCCCGTATGAACTGTTTCAGGGCGAGCCTGTACAATATAGAGTTGTCCATCAATACCATCTTTTGCCCATTCGCTATCTATATGAGTTTTGTTGTTGATGTTTCGTTGTGCATAAAATTCAGAATAATGTTTTTCAATGGTGGTGACCATGCGTGCCAATTCGAGAATTTCATCATTGGTTAGGCAGTAATGCATTTGGTCATGTGACGCAACGGTAACTGATTCAATGAGCTTGTTTTTATTATTGCTATAAATAATTTTTGTTGTTTTGTGACCACGTTGTTTTTTAATGATGGGTGCAAAGCCTTGATTGAGTGTTGTTTTGTGAACAATATATTCGTCGGGCGTAACGGCACCTTGTACAATTGCTTCACCAAGACCATATGCGGCATTAATGACAACAACATGAGGAAATCCACTTTCTGTGTCAAGAGAAAATGCAACACCAGAACATGCCAAGTCTGAGCGAATCATTTTTTGAATGCCAACTGATAATGCTATTTCTAATTGATCAAATTTTTGTTCTGCACGATATGCAATTGCGCGATCATTAAAAAGAGAGGCAATACATTTTTTATAATACATTAAAACATTTTCTATTCCTTGTACGTGTAAAAATGTGTCTTGTTGTCCTGCAAATGATGCATCGGGCAAATCCTCAGCAGTTGCAGATGAACGCACTGCAACATCGCATTGTTGTTCATCATAATAGAGAGATAAAGCATTGTAGGCGTGCTCTATTTCATTTGCAAGCTCAGTTGGTACTTCACCATTTTCAATAAGAGCGTGGATTGCTTCACTGATAGATTTGAGAGATTTAAGATCATTAATATTGGTAATTTGATTGATTAAATCAGTTATTTTTTTGGTTAAATTATTATGGTTCATATAAAGAGTATATCCATGCGTGGTAACGGCAAATCCGTGAGGGACTCTGACTCCTTGTGAACTGAGTGAATTTATCATATGTCCAAGTGAAGCATTTTTTCCACCAACAAGATTTATATCAGTAAGTGACACGTCTTTAAGTAGAGTAATATAGCGGTACGTTGATTGTATGTGCAATGGCATCCATAGAGAGAAGAATAGTAAAAAATAACATAATTGTTTCATGCCAATATCCTCTTTAATTTTTTATTATCAATGTGTTTAGTTTGTAAGATAGTAAACCATATGAGTAAATACAATGTTTTGTGCGTGAAAAATCTGTTCTTGTTTAATAAAGTTTTTTTTTGATATGAATTAAATAGTGTAGCAAGAGTGTAAATTTTTATTAAGGAGTGAGAGTTGTGAAGAAAATAATGATGGGTAATACATCGATAATTGTTTTGTTTTTTATAATAATTCAGCAATCGATGATCGTATCGAGTCCTTTGCCGTTATCTTTTCCATTTCATTTAGCACTTGTTCTTAATGATTCGCGTTGGTTTGGAGATGCTCAGCAGGCAAATGCTAATATAAATCATTTTGTAGAGCCTGGAGATGGGGTAAATTATATAGATTATCGTTATGTTGGTACGCATAATTCATTTACTGATCCTCATTTTTTTAAAGTAGCACGTCAGCAAGATCAGCCAATTTTAGGGCAGTTAAGTTATGGTATTCGCGGATTAATGTTGGATACTTATGATTGGACTTTAGGGTGGCCGTTTGTGCTTGTTGGTATTAGGAATGCAAAGGTATGTTTATCTCATGGGGCTCCTGGATTTGTTGCATTAGTGCAAAAAGGTACTAATGAATATCAATCATTGAAATATGAATTATATCGTGTTGTTGAATTTATGAAAGCGAATCCACGGGCAGTTATTACAATAATTATTGAAAATTATGCTAATGCATTAATAACAATCAAAGAAATTAAAGAAGTAATGGCCATGGCGCAATATGATGTTTTATTTAAACCATCTGATTTAGTTAATAATCAATGGCCAACGCTTGGTTGGATGAGAAGTAATAATAAGCGTTTGGTTATTTTTACGCAACGAGGAGGCAACTCTGAGGTAACATTTTCTGAATTTAGTTATATGATTGAAAATCAATATGATACAACCGATGAAGTTGCTTTATGTTCACAACGAGCAGAGTCACGTGGAGTAGGGCCGCTTGTTGCGTTTAATAATTTTAAAAGTATAGGAATAACGGCTCCTGTACTAATGACAAGAGTTCCTGTTCAATATGATACAGCTAAACGTATTACGACAAATTGTCAGGCAAGACATTTTGCTAGGGATAGACTTTTTAATGGTTATTGGGCAGATAGAGTTATTGATTCATGTAATTGTCTTTATCAAGATAAACAAAAAACAATTTTTGAATACGTTAATGAGTTGAATGCAAATCCAAATAAAACAATGCCTTAATAATTAAAACTTAAAAAGCAGCCGCTCTGTATTTTTACTTTGCGGCTGCTAAGCTATATAGAGTAATTCTTTGTTTTGATTTTTTTATAGGGTTTTATAGGGAATTGTTTATATGGCTAAAATAAAAAAACGTCTTGATGTTGCATTAAAAGAGCTATTGCCAGAATATGATGAAAAATGTATTCAAAGTTGGATTATGCAGGGAAAAGTTTTTATTGATGGGCAGGTTGTTACTAAGCCTGGAGAGCAAGTAACACAAGAGTCAAAAATAACATATTCTATTGAAGAGCAACGGTTTGTGAGTCGTGCAGGATTAAAGTTAGAAAAAGCATTGGATCATTTTAATATAGATGTTACGGGACTTATTGTTTTAGATGCTGGCATTTCAACGGGTGGATTTACTGATTGTTTATTGCAGCGTGGTGCTAAAAAAGTGTATGGCGTAGATGTTGGATATGGGGATGTTCATGAACGAATACGTAAAGATGAGCGTCTTGTGCTTCTTGAAAAGACTAATGTGCGATTATTAGAAACAGTTGGCGAATTAGTCGACTTGATTACGCTTGATTTGTCATTCATTTCTTTATTAAGTGTTATGCAGACGGTGTGCAAGATTTTGAAAAAAGAAGGAAAGCTTGTAGTTCTTATAAAACCACAATTTGAAGCAAGTAAACATGAAATTGGTGCTGGGGGCATTGTACGTGATGATGCAGTGCGTAAAGCTATTGTAGATGTGACTGTCGCCGGGATTATAAAATATGGGTATGAATTAGTGGGGGTGATAGATTCGCCTATTTCTGGAGCCAAGGGCAATAAGGAGTTTTTGGCATATTTTATACAAAAAAATTAAAAATTTAATAAAATATTGATTCTCTTTATTTCTATTTGATATACTTTCAGTAAAGTAAATTTTAATTATTGGGAGTAGTGTCTTATGTTTATAGTAAAAAGAATTGCAATATTGGTTGTTATGATTGGGTTTGCTGCCGGCTCTAGTAACTTAATTGCTGTTAGCGCGCAAGATAAAAAAAAGATAGAAGAAAGAAAAGCAAAGCGTGCAAAAGAAAAAACTAAAGGAAAAGCTAAAGCGAAATCGAAATCGAGCAAAAAGTCATCGGCAGCAAAAAAGTCAAAAACATCTGAAGTTAAAAAAGTGCCTGTAGCGAAAAAAGCGTCTGTGGCGAAAAAAGCGCCAGTAACAAAAGTATCAGTATCAACAAAAACACCAGTGGCGGGCAAGCCATCTGTGCAAAAAGTAGATATGGCAGCTTCGCCAGCGCCAGCGCCAACTACGAGTACATATTATGGCGGCGCAGAAACAATAGATATACCGATGCCAACAGATTTACCGCCTGTGTTACCTGAAGTGGTAGAGCCTACGCCAACAGACGTTGATATGCCTCCAACAGATATGCCAGCTAAGTTGAGCGTTGCATTAATTGCTATGCTTCCTGATAACGTAAAAAATCGTGTTGAAAATGTGATTGTGTCGTTTGCATCAGATGCTCAGACAATGTTTAAAAATATTTATTTATTATGTTGGATAGATGATGAATTGATGAAAATATTTAATCAACCTGATTTTTATTCAACATTGTTAACAGTTATTTCTCAAGAATGTGATATGTCTTCTGTTGCTGTTGAAGCAATGGCCACAACTATGAAGGATAACATTGATAGCACGCTTGTGCGTTTTGAAAATGCTATTACCACAGGAGACATGAGTAATTTTGACATTCAACAAGTGCGAGATCTATTTCAGGGAAAAGATTCTTATAGTGAATATTTGGAGCGTTCTCTGCGCCTTGCAACTGAATATAATCAGTCAAAGATGATAATGGCATTAAAATTGGCTCTTGTTAATGCAGGCAGTGCATCTGGTCCAGCTGAAGACGAGGATTTTGATTATTAATGTTCATACGTTTTAAAAAAAGGAGCCCTCTGGTTTTTTAAAACTGGGGGGTTATTTTTTATGATTTTTCTAATGATGTAATTTTTTATTATTTTATACATTTGCTTGTTATTAAATGTAGTTTTGACAAATGGTGCAAACTGTAATAACATTAACTGCGTATAAAATATTTTAACAATAAATAATATGATTGGGTTTGTTATGAATTATGTAAAATTTGCTGCATTGTCATTAATTATCGTTAGTGGTTTTTATGGTCACCACATGTATGGAATGTTTGGATTCGGTTCTCTATTAGCCAGAGGTGTGGCTCCAGTTGGGGGTTATCGATCAACAAAGAAGCCTGTTGATAAAGAAAATGTTACTGTTAAGGTGGCCTATGGGTCGGCAGCAAATTTGTATGGCGATAACGATAAGGATGAGTTACCTGGAAGAAGCACTCTTGTGGCTACAAATATAAATGGTCAAAAGATGTTCAAGAAACATCTAAAGGATATTGAAAAAGGTGAGGCTTTAAAAATAGAACTTCAAAACAATGGGCAATAAAATCTATGCATTATTTGTAAGGCTATGTATTAATTGTTTATTTAGTTGTAGCCCTTCATCGATACTTTGAATTGATGAGAATTGTTCAATTTTGTTAGTGGTGTAAAGAATTTGATTTATATTTTTTACAACCGCTAATAATTTTTGTTGTAATAATTCTTCTTTTGCAACAATTGCAGCTGATCCAATAGGGCCAAGAAATACTAACGCGGGAGAATTTTTATGATATTTTTCTTCAATAATGGTAAGGTTTTCTTTTATATCAGCGATTACACCAGTGCAGTTGTTTTCATGTAAATCATCATATTCTTGTAAAAAATGCACGTGTCGTTGGGCGGTATATAGTTGGTCAATAAAGCTACGATCTAATTCATGGATGATTGATTCTTTATGAGCGCTTAAAAATGTATAATTGCGGTCATATGCCGTTTTTAGCAAATAAAATAACAGACATAAGAAAATCAGATCGCGAATATGACTAAAAATTGAGTATTTCATTGACAAACCCCCCGGTTTATTACATTTTATCTTACTTTTTTAGCGTAACATTGATAAATAAGATGGTCAAAGGGTGCTATTTTGCTGGTCAAAGGGGATCTTTATACCCCACTTTTACCCCACTCACGCAGACTTATCGTGGGGACCCCATTAAGCATTAAGAATTAAGATAAAGATTAAGAAATAATTGGATAAAATATTGCTAAAGATATATAATTATTATTACAATTGCGCCTGTAGCTCAGTCGGATAGAGCAACGGCCTTCTAAGCCGTGGGTCGGGGGTTCGATTCCCTCCAGGCGCGCCAGTCTCGCGTGACGCGCGAGGCGGACGGTCCGTTCATGGGTGGTTGGCGGTGGATGTAGCTCAGCCGGTAGAGCACTGGACTGTGGCTCCAGGTGTCGCGGGTTCGAACCCCGTCATCCACCCCA
>F14TC_100039924_pt1 | contig 11693 bp, 15 predicted proteins | sample KannatnBrdUF14TC_FD_10806 | JGI IMG/M metagenome (IMG submission 10806)
GGAACCAATGCCACGGTACAAGTGTACCCAGTGTGATAGGAGTTTTAAACTTCCACAAGGTCTAGGTCGTCACATGAGTACCACGCACAGTAACAAAACAGTAACGAAGGGCGCGTCACTTAATGGTTACAAGATTAAGATAGAGAATTTTGAAGACGCGACCCGTGAGTTGATTGCTACGATGCGAGCCCTTGTGAGCGAAGCGAACCTGTATCGTAAGGAACGCGACGAGTTGGCGTCGTTCACTGAGAAGCTTAGACTGTTTATATCAACAAAGGAGAAGTAATTGAGCGAGTCAGAGAACGCACTCCTAGTTATCATTTTCGTTGGCTTCATGTTCATAGTCTTGTCAACCCTCGGGATGGGTCTTTTCAAAGCTCTCGAAACATACCTTCTTAAGAAGAGAAGGGAGAAACTTTCAAAGTGAGAACGATGCCCGCGTGGCGGAATCCGGTATACGCGGCCGATTTAAAATCGGTCGTCCTTTATGGGCATGAGAGTTCAAATCTCTCCGCGGGCACTTTTCACATTGTGCTAGGCACGCTATAATTTTGTCTATGAGACTCTACAATCAGAGTGATGATGGAGTCCGTGAGATAGATTCGGCACGCCTCGCATTAGCATGGAGGTACATCCATAATGCGAAAGGTAACGTTCCTCAACGTTCACGATTCCGTAAAGCACTCGATCCTAGTCGACGCGCCTACAGATATTATTGCAGTACGTTTGGGTTGGGACGCATTTTTAATGCGTCGCACGCATCAAAGATATCCGACGCCGTTAAAAGAGGACTTCGCGCTTTACTCCGTCGTAGAAATAAAGGAGACTGAAAGTGGCGGGGAGTGCAGCGTACATGAGGACAATATTGGAAATAGACAAGTTAAAGGGAAAGCCGTTCGCACTCCACGAACTCCACGGCGCGAGCCGGACAACAACACGGAGAGTCATTGACATTCTAATTATTTTAAAGTTGTTAGCTAGGTTTCCACGAAGTTACAACTTCAAACGTTATCAGACCACATCGTCCTGGTCAACCGCGCCGGAAATAGTTCACCTGTACGAGTTAGCAATGACAATGAGGAAACCATACAATGCTGACACCGACAAAGATGAGGACGATGACAGTGGCGTACAGTTTTTCAAGCGGAAAGCTTGACAAGTGCCTCGGGCTGTGGTACACTAGCGCGGTGTAGGGACTATGCCACGAGAGACGGTAAACAGAAACATAGAGATTCGAGACCTTCCTATTGATACAGATAAGGTTTTGAATACTCTAGCGTCGTTACGTGGTACGTCAAAGCGAGACTTAATACGAGAAGCATTAAACGAGTTTGTTGCTAACCATCGTAACGAATTACAGGGATTACTACAATGAATCAGCAAGTCAAACCAATCAGTGAGATGACAGATGACGAGGTACTTGAGTATATTGATTTTCTTAGGAAGCATCGTGAAGAACGGCGCGCCGAGGTTTTGACAGCTAAAACAGCCATAAAGAGCGCGCCGGCCGTTGCACGGCCGAAGGCCGTGAAGCTGGCAAAGAATGAGGTTGATGAAATCACAGCTAACATTCTACGCAGCATTATGGGGGACGACATTAAGTGAATCATCAAAAAGCAATTGCCCTAGATTTCTCAACACTCAGTACGTTTCAGGATTGTCACGAGCGGTCACGCTTTGGATACGTCGAGCATCTACAACCGCTCGAAGAACGGGCACCGCTTTCTTTCGGAACAGCGTTCCACGCCGGGGTCGCCGCGTTTTATAAGAACGTCGTGAAAATGTCGCGAAGCGATGCTGTTCGAAACGCGAAGCGCGCTTTCGTAGCGGAGCTACGGCGCATCAATTCTGCTTTACCTATAAGTATAGAGAGCGATGAAAAGCGTTCTGTTGAACGTGGTATCGCCATGTTGGAAGCATACCTAGGTGTGTGGAAAGATGAACCATATCGGAATGCTGTGAGACCAGACACCGGGGAACCCTATGTTGAAATAGGTTTCTCAGTGTATCTGATGGAGTGGCGCGGCGTTCCTGTGGTAATAGTGGGACGGATCGACAGAGTCATGGAAAGCATGAGCGACGGTTACTTGTATAATTTTGAGTTGAAGTCAACGGCGCAGGGTCTCAACCAGTTTAAGAAACAGGTTCGTCCTAACCACCAGATTAGCATCTATCATTGGGCAGCCAAGGAACTTATCAAGCGCAGTATCCATGGAACCATATGGGACTGCGCGTTCGTGAGTGACCGTAAACCAACGGAGTATGATCCTAAAGACGAGTGGATGATTTATGGCGTGAGTCGCAAAGACTTCGCCCGCGAAGAAACACGTCGAAGCAGCGTTGATATAGAGGAAATGCTTTACGATATGGAGATGACGGCAACAAGCTTCCTTAACCTGCGAGCGTCGGGTCTCCGGAGATGGGAACGGAACGCTCCAAACGCATGTTACAAGTATGGAGGGTGTCCGTATCTAGACATCTGTTCTACTAACATTAACCCTGACGTGGTACGTAGTAAGTACAAGGTAGAGGAGTGGAAGCCTTGGGAGGGAATCCTCCCACCTCACGAAGTTGTAAACTGGAACGAACTCTACCAGCTAGTATAAAGGAGCATTAGAGAATGGCAACTATACTATTACAAGGTCCCCCCGGCAGCGGGAAAACGACCATGATTGCAAAAACGGCCGTAAACAGACCCGTCCATTTTCTCGACATTGACAGGAAGCTCTCTGCCATGGAGAACATTCAGCAAGAGTTAAAAGATGGAAGTGTTACGTTTTGGGAAATCGACGATCCTCTTGTTGAAGAATCTCTGAGAGATAGACTTACGAGACTCACGAGTAATCAAAAGCCGGCGAAGCCACCGATGGGATGGAACAACTTCGCAAAATGTGTAGATAGACTCACGACAGATCCTGTGGCGAAAGCTGCTAAGACATGGGCTATCGACTCTGCGACACATCTAGCGATGCATCTAGATCGTGTCATCCTTTTTAGTGATCCGGCAGGAACGTCGAACTTCTCTCCTAAGAATTGGGGTAGTTTCTTGAAGATGTGGCAAGAGACTATTACTATTTTGAGAGATGAAGCCCGCGCAGCGAGTAAAGACCTAATCATAACAGTACACGAGAAGCCTTACGAGGTACCCCTCGCGAACACCAGAGTTGTGTACGATGATAAAAACATTAGATCATTTGTCGGTATGCTTGACCTGCGCGTCGCAGCATCCATTGGTGGTCAGTTCGCAAACGAGATGGGTTCATACTTTGAAGAAGTTTACGGCTTGTCTGTTAAGATCGTAAATGGTAAACCAGAGTGGATTTGTCGAGTTCGACCTGACGGTAAGCGTGACCTACGGACAAGTCACAACGTAGATAAGGACGAGTATCCCCCAGATTTTGGAATTATCTCGGGGAAGAAAGGGGGTTCCACTGCAGTACCAGCGTCGCTGAATCCACGTTTTCCACCACCATCAAAAGCGTAGGGGAGGGCCAAAATGGAAAGAACTCTCGCAGAATCCGTAGACAATGCCTGTGCAATGATGAACAAGCTTTCAGATGCTTCACTCGCTGGAGTGAGGCTAGCTGTCTACATCCTCAACAACATTACAGACGTGGAAGCTATCGAACTTGCTTATGAAACCGTGCGTCTCGCACAAATCGTGGAGGGCCACAACCGTGCCTAAAATCCCTGTTAATCCAAGTCATCTGCCTACCGAGGAAACTCCGATGGATGAGACTCTCACATACGTTGCATTTGTGAGGAGTCTCGTCCTAGCGGAGAATCCAGACAAGAATGGTCTTTATTTCTTGAAGGCGAAGCACGAAGTGACGGAACCTGATGACTACCGTGGGAAGTCTGTTATGGATAACTACATTCCCATTCCAGCGGAAGTAGATCCAGACATGGATGCGCGGACAAGGCAGCGCGTCATGGAGTCGGGTGTCCGTCTCGGAAAGCTTCTTGCATCTGCAAAAGTTTCCGGTGCAGATGACGGTTTCGAGACCGAGGAAGTTATCGGTAAGGAAGTTCGTTTCACGATCCGTAACGAGGAGTTCAACGGACGAATGATTCCTCGCGTTAAGGACTACCTGCTGTAGTTTAAAAGGCGAGTGTAACGGGCCTCGCCGCACCGGCGGCGAGGCTTTTCCTTTTTAAGGAGTCCCAGTTCATGAAAGACTTACGAATCCGGTTTGAAGAATATGTTTCTATACGTGAAATCCGTAACGGTTGCGTCGCGTGGGGCGGCTCTCTCGATAAATGGGGTCGAGGGAAAATAAGTTTCAAAGGAAAAGACCGTCGAGCAACCCATGTTGCTTGGTATCTAAAACACAACGTATGGCCCACAAAGCTCTTGCTTCATACCTGTGGACACGCATGGTGCGTGTCCACAGAACACCTATACGAAGGAACGCACAGCCAAAACCGGCTCGACTCAGTAAAACACGGAACCCACTATAACGCCCGTAAGACACATTGCAAACGAGGGCATCGGCTAGAAGGTGACAACATTATTAATAAAAGAGATGGCCGAGAATGTAAAACCTGTCGTAGGCAACGAGACCAGCTTCGTAAGAAAAGGATGAAAGTTAATGAATCTGGATAATCTCCAGAAGGAAGTTGGCATTTGGTCTTGGGAAAACTTCGGCCCCCAGCAACCGCATCGGCTGCTGTTAGGTTTAATCCGGGAACTTGGTGAGTTGTCGAATGCGCAGCTAGTAGGCGATAAGCTAATAAAGGAAGGGCGCGGCGATACTAACGACGAGAACAAGATGAACGCCATCGGTGGCATAACCATAATTTTGGCAGACTTCTGTGAGAAGTCAGGTTTAGATTTTGACCTAGCTGTAACCCTAGCATGGAACGCTGTTAGGAAGCGGAACTGGAAACAATACCCGAAGGATGGGATGACAGAGTGAAGCGGGTTCCAGCAAGCGGTCCTAAAAACGCAAAGCTTGCTATCGTTGGCATCGCGCCAGCCTCAGAAGAAATGGCTACGGGCGTACCGTTTATGGGAGCAGCGGGCCGACTTCTTAACGAGGCACTAAAAGAAAATAATGTTTCTCGTGAGCAGGTTTATGTCACAAATCTTTTAACATTCCCTATCAAAGTTGGCGTGCCAGTCGAAGCACAAGTAGACAAAGCAACGTTGTTACAGGAAACAGAACGTCTTAAAATCGAGCTTTTAAACGTAAACCCTAATGTTGTGATGCCACTCGGGGCAGAACCCCTCAGGGCACTATGTTCTCTAGAAAGTATAACAAAGTGGCGCGGTTCCGTCGTCGAAAGCAAACTCCTCCCTGGCATGAAATGCGTACCAAGCGTACACCCAGCATGGATAATCCGTGGAATGTGGAAATGGAAACCCGTTTTCACGTACATTGACATAAAACGAGCCATCTCCCAAAGCGCCTTCCCCGAAATAAAGCTGCCGTTGCGCGTAGCGCACACGGGACCAAGCTTTAACATGGTAATGGAGTATCTTGATGAGAGCAGCGAAAAGGGGGAGCACATTTGTTTTGATATCGAAACAGCCTATTGGTCTAAATCTCGTCCAGGTGAAATTGCTTGTTTCGGAATCGGACATTCTCCTAACGAGGCACTATGTATCCCATTTATACGGGGGAATGGTACTCCATACTGGACTGCGCGGGAAGAATGTACAATCTGGAAGCGACTCGCTACAGTGTTGCAGGATAAACGTCTGGCCCTTATCGGACAGAATCTTTCATTTGAATATATCTACATGTGGCTGCACAGAATTTACCCCGTTAAGCCTTTTATCGACACCATGCTCCTACACCATTGTATCTATCCGGATTGGGGAGCCACCGAGGACTTTGTACGAAAACAGAATTTTGATGAGCCGGGACACGGCCTCGCGTTTATCAATTCCCAGTATACGGAGACCCCTTACTACAAAGACGATGGTAAAACTTGGAGACCTGAATTCGGGGATCACGCACTCTGGCGATACAATTGTCTTGACGTCATGTGTACTCTTGACGCCGCTCTTAAGATGGAGCGTGAAGCTCGCGAAGAGCACCAATGGGATTTCTATAACAAGATGTACATCCGTCCGTTCATCCATGCGTTACGTATGGAATGGTTTGGAACACCCATCAATACTGAACTCAGAAGCGCCGTTGGAGTCGAGAACGACAAGCGCATCACCGAGTTACAAAAAGAGTTGGACGCGCTTGTCGGGAGGTCCTTCAACGTAAACAGTCCAAAGCAAGTTGCAGAGTTTCTATACAAAGATCGTGGTTATCAGGCGAAAACTAAGTTCGACAAAAAGACTGGTAAGAGTAAAGTGACGGCGGACCGCGCCGCCCTCGAATTCTTTGCTATTAAGAACGAGGATCGCACGTTGAACGTTATGATTCAGCTTCGTAAGCTTATGGACTTAAAGAGTGACGTTTTGAATGCACCCCTTGACTCGAATGGTTATACGCATACCCATTACAAGATAGGGGGAACTGACAGTGGAAGATGGTCTTCAACTCGATCTATTCTTGGAACGGGTGGAAATCTCCAAAACATACCACGAGACGGTATCGCTAGGAGACTCTTCGTTGCCAGATAAGCCGTGGGAATTTAAGAGCATGGAAGATGCGCTAAGGAGCCTGTATCCCCATGGACATCCCGCGTTTGTCAAACTTCTCCTGGAGGACGCCCGACTTCATTCTAGCAAAAACTTCGACTACGCATTTGGGGGAAATCCACTCGGGAATTTTGAGAGAGTCGCGGGAATACTTCGTAATTATCCTAATTTTCCGTTCAACGAACGCTACGGCGTGGCACTGGTGTATCTCCTCAAACAACTAGATGCAGTTATGTGGAACATGTGTCAGCGGCACGCTTTACAAGAGAGCATAGAAGATAGACTCCGTGACATTACGATCTACAGTGTAATCATAAGGTGTATGTTGGAGCGCGCCGAGTGAAGTACACCTGGATAAGTGCCGATTATTCGCAAGCAGAGGCTCGCGTTGTTGCGTGGCGCGGTCCCGTCACGTCCCTTAAAACGTGGTTCATAAACGGTGACGATGTGCATTTAATGGTCGCAAAGATGATCGGTAAAGTCGTCCAAGAAAACAAAGTTAAAATGCCGCGCAACTTGTGGGGACACAAGCCATGGCAGGAACTCACGAAGCAAGATGAAGAACGGCAAGTTTCTAAGAACACCGTGCATGGTAACAACTATGGTCTAGGTGTAAACAAGTTCGCATACATGACGGGCTTGCCCGTCCGCTTTGCGGCAACGCTACAAACCATCTACCATGGTTTGCTTCCAGACATACGTGGTGGGTACCACAAGTGGATCGAGCATGAAATTAATACGACTGGTGGTTTCACAACTCCCATGGGTCGCCGCCGCGATTTCTATGACATTCGCGGCCCTGACCTTTATAGAGCCGCATACGCTGGTTATCCACAGTCTACCGTGGGTGATCTTCTTGTTAATACTCTTTGCGATGTATGTGAAGTTTTCGGCTCGGAAATGCCGGAAGGACGACCCTTGACACCAGAAACCATCCGTAACATGGGTTTAGATGTCAGGCTTCAACTTCATGACAACGTCAACGTTGCTGTTCCCGACGACGCTGAAAGCATAGCTTTCGCAATCTCTACTATCAAAAAGTGTGGGGAGGTACCCCTTGTTATAAATGGCGAGACTCTGATCATACCTATGGACTTTAAAGTAGGTCCAACGTTGGGAGACCTGGAGTCATGGTCACATTAACTGAGTCGAAGATATGTTGCCCCTCAGACGGCCTTAACCTCTTTATTATCAAACGAGAATTTGATGTTGGAGTCGGGGACCCTACACTAGAGACTGTATGTAGGAAATGTAACCACAGAGAGTATAACGAGGCCCTACGCTATGCTCGTAAGATTAAGCTTTTAATAGACGACGAGCCAGAGCAAAAACTGAAGACGAAGTGAGCCCATGAGGGCTCTCAAGGATTGGCTTTCAGCATACTTAGAGTTTACCCAGGAACAAGAGAGTCCGGAGAAACTGCATCTCTGGACAGGATTCTCTATTCTCTCCACAGCTTTGCGTCGCAGAACGTTCATGGATCGTACCTTTTACAAACTCTATCCCAACATTTATGTACTAATCGTTGCTGAGAGTGCCCGCGTCAGAAAGTCTGTGGCTATGGAAATAGGTATACGTCTCTTGCGGGAAAGCGTGCCGGACGCTCGTGTCATAACAGGTGCCGTCACACCCGAGGGTTTAATAAAGCATCTAAACAAAGTAACGGTAGATATTGATCCCAGCGCGCCAGCACAACCAGTCATAAAGCGGGACAGTAGTATCATGATTTACGCAGACGAGGTAGCCACACTCTTTGGTTATGATAAGAACCGCGCATCGCGTATGGCTATCCTACTTACAGAAATCTATTCTAGTAAAGCAGAGCACCCTCACACAACAGCAAGAGACGGGCAGATCATGCTTTACAATCTTTATCCTACAATGTTAGCAGCAACAGACCCGCGAAACCTCAAAGTATTACCAGAAGAAAGCGTAGGTGGGTTCATAGGAAGAACGATTTTCGTAACAGCCCGTGATCGCCGTAAGCCTATCGCGTGGCCTGAGAAAAGCGAAGGTGATGACGAGCTTTGGAAGAAACTCAAGGCTGATCTATTTAGAATATCTACATTAAATGGTCTGTTCCAACCAACGGTGTCAGCGCGCCAGCTTTTTAGGAAGTGGTACGAGGAGCAAGCTCATGTTCAACTCGAAGATCCACGCCTAGACGCCTTCCACGAGAGATGCCACGACACGGCCCTAAAACTAGCTATGTTAATAAGTGTGGCGCGCAGTGATAATCTTGTTGTGGAAAGCGAGCATATGGCAGGTGGTATTACGTTCGTAGAACAACAGATGCAAGAGTTTAGTAGAGTCGTAAACTGGGCAGGTTCAACAGCGTTTCAACAGAACCGAGCAAAATTCATCGACACACTACGCCGGAACGGTGGTGTCGCGTCACGGAAAACTATAATCAAAGCTCTAGGTATAAGTGTCGACGAGTTTGTAGCGTTGCGCGACGCGCTCATGACAGAAGAGACCATAACGGAAGCGATGATAGAACGAGACTTTATCTACAGGTTATCGCCAGACGAGATGGGTAAAGCTCGTTAGTCGTTCACGAGCATACAACCGATGATGTTTAGGAACTCATACCAAGGGAAGTCTTTGTGGGGATCAGTACGTCTGAACGGCGCGACAGCATAGTGGGGTACTACACGATTAAGAAGAATACTGTAGGTACGACAGATGTCTGTACAAAGTTGGATTAGAGAATGGGTCTGCTCGTCTGGAAACCTACCCTCGGGACCTGTGTCTATAAGACAGATACCTATACTAAAATCGTTCACGTTCTCTTTACCGAATAGACTCGACGCGCCAGCGTGCCAGGCTTTACATTCATCTGGCACGCAGCGAAAAACGTTACCATCCTGAGCTATGACGTAGTGCATACTCATTCTATGAGTAGGGTCGGCGAACCATGCGAGAGTCTGCTTTAAAGTAAAGCCCTCACTGTCATGCAACACCAGCGCATCAATAACGTCGCTAGAACGGTGAGAGAAACTCTTAAGCTCTGTATCTATAATGGTCATCTCTAAGGACCAGGAATGGCGCGAATCTTAGGAAGCGTAGGTCCCTGCTCTAACATACGTTCACGTTGATTCAGTTTGTTCTGTTCATTAATCGCGGCTGCCTTTGGTGTCAACGCCAACATGCGCGCCAGGGAACCTTCATCTATGGCACGGGGAAGATCGTTGAAAACAGCTAAACCACCGGGCATGAACATCTGTAAATTCCTAAAAAATGCCTTGTCGGCTTCCGCTCGATTATGTTTGTGGAAGTCCGTTTCACCGATACCGAATACTGAGCCTGTAAGCCACTCTGCATTAGTACGACCCATGTTCCACGTATCAAGAGCGGCCTTAGGAATAGCCATACTCGACGGCATCGCAGCAAACATCGTCGCGCTTCGTAAATCGGCATTTAAGAACTCTGCACCCGCAAACACTATCAGGCTATTAACAGCTATGAGCCGCGCTAACGGTAATGGGTTACCTTCACCACCATAGCCCCATTTTTCGGGAGTTGCTCGTTTAGCAAACGTTTTTGCCATCTCCGCAAAGTTTAACGGATAACTAAGAAACATACCCGCAAGGTTACCGACGGCCCCCCTAAATGCCTGAGGACGATTTGCCCGCCCAAAACTGTATTGGAGTTCTGCCACATTGGTGAAAGCGTAAGCTTCTCTTGCTTTTTCAGGTTGATTCTTATTGATGAGCGCCAAAACTTCGTCTTTAAGCTCTTTCTTTGCAAACGGAAGTTTTTCAATCGCGCCCCGCGCCAGGTAGTCATCAAACTTAGCTCCCGAGCCATGATACGTCGCTGCACGGGTAAAACGATCCACACTAGAAACCATGTAAAGTGTTGCTTCTGAAACCTTACTAAGGATACGACCTACTCCCTTCTGAACACCCACTGCGTCAACAAGGCTTTCCATAGGTGAACCTAAAACGTTCTTCTCAATAAGTGACGTAATGCCACCAGGTTCCATAGCTTTCTGCATACCTATCATAGTATACTTAGCACCTAAGTCTGCATATGTTGGTACGAGCTGTGTAAGCTGTCTTATAGCAGAAGCGGGCCTAAGACCCATGGCTCCAGAGTAAACTAGATTTTGAAGTCCCTGACTCATCTGATACAAACTACGGGTATCGGCATCGTAACCTGCCATACGTGCAAGGCTCTGCATACTGTTCGTTAGACTACGATCTAGTGGAGTCGGTCCACCAAACATATGATGAATTGTTTCTTTCCAATGCGCGTAAGCTACAGCATCATTGGCTACGGGTATCTTAACACCGTCAGGACTCTCGTATATCTTGAATCCATAGAATGGGTTTACAACGTCCTTCTCTAAACGCTCAACCTCCGGCCTCAAAATCTTCGCGTTTGCAAGTCCATTAATGTACGATATAAAGCTGCCAGAAGCTGTGGGATCTGGATTCAGAATGAGGCCCTTACGTTCTAACTCATGGTAAAAAATGATTTCCTCTGGACTCAAGTTTTTCTTAAATGCTATTTCGTATGGATGTTCTGAATCTTTCCAAAAGATTCCACCAGGGCGCTGCCTTACCATGGGGTTGTAACCACGTAGATACTTGTCAGGGTCTATCTTAAACTCTTCAAACAATCTATCATAGATACCGCGTACTTTAATAGCGGCATCTAAGACTTCTGGTTCAAATGCTCCGGGTGCGCCGATATACTTACCACCTTTATCTACCTTCTCTAAAGCTTCTCTAAGCTTCTGGTCGGTGTCACCAGACATGGTGCGCGTCACTCTATTCCACCACGTCGCATCCTTCTTCATTAAAGGTGCTACGGCTTCACGATAGTTCTTAAACTCTTTAGCTACGAAATTCTCCTTCTGGATGTTAATTCGCGTAAGCGGGTCAACAGCATTTACTGCCATGTAATCACCCATCGCGGCGCGTTGCGTTCTCAAAGGCGCGACGAGGCCCATCTTACGGTTAGTTTCCACCACGGCAGGATTCTGCGTAGGAGCAGGTAAATCTATACTAAGTTGTGTCGTTTCGCCATGTTTCCCTTGCGCGATAAGTTCGGATAACTCCTGAACTTCTTCCGGTGTGCA
>F14TC_100627276_pt1 | contig 11675 bp, 9 predicted proteins | sample KannatnBrdUF14TC_FD_10806 | JGI IMG/M metagenome (IMG submission 10806)
CGTGCTTTTCTTTTTCTCCAACAATAAGCAAGGTTTCAAATTCAGGGGAGAGATATTTAGTAAGATATAAAACGTTTAAGGTCGGACCACCAACAATAAGACGGTTATGTATACGAAGGATACGAGGCATTATATTTTTTCGATTTTAAAACCATCGAAGATCTGAATCGTCACAAAGCTTAATGATATTCGTCAAATTTTTTATTGATTCTAAATAATTAATACAACATTGATTCGTTAATTAAATGGTCTCTGGACCAATTCCAAAAATCCTGATTAAAACCGATATCTTAATGACTGCTAAGCTCTTACGCCGCATTTTATTAAGTTGCCTGCCGCTCATCCTGCTGTTTACATGCAGCAGTTACCCTAAATTAAGCCGTACGGATAACGAATATATTCAGCGTTTTGCGAAGGATTGGAATTTAGCCGTTTCCGCTGAGTCCGTACACAACAATTTTGAAAGTGAATTTGCTTTCATTTCGAAAGTGCAAGATAGTGTTGTTACCAATATTGCGCACGAACAAATACCAAGTAAGTATTTTGGTTCGGTCGCATATTATTACAACAACCGCAAAGGTTTTTGTTACGATCGCGCGGTATTAATGGAGAAGATCTTTTCCTATTACGGTTTCCACTTTCGCCATGCGTTCATTTATTTCGGCAATAATAGACAACAAGCACGCACTTGGGATTTCTTTAAACGAGACCTTCCCTCTCATGCACTTTTCGAGATAAAAACAAAGAATGGATGGATGGTGGTGGGAACGAACGAAAATTGGCTGGGCATTGACCAGAAGAATGAAGTGATGGATTTGTCTGTTTTAAGAAGCAGGCTACAGAAAAATGAATTAATATTCGCAAAGAATGCAACTTTAGGGGTGCCATTCTGGAAAGATGGGATTTATTTCAAATATGTGTATGGACTTTATTCCCGGCATGGAGATTTTTTTAACAGCGATAATAGTCATAGCTATCTTGGCTTTCTTGAGCCCTCCGCTCTAATTCCAGATTACAATGTTCGAATGTTACTCTATAATTTTTGAAGGCTCCGTGGCCTGTCGAAACGCAGGGGAAAATAGTTTGAATAAAGAGGAAATTTTTATTGAAAGGCTGTCGCGTGCGACACTAGGAGAAAAAACTATTTTCGCTAAAATACCTACCTGGTGCAATATTTAACTGTTTGGGATTTGGTGTTAACTCCTTTTTATCTCATCATTTTATCCTTAATTGCCAAAAGATATAGAGATAAGAAATACCCGATTGGGCATCCCCTACGGAAATATTTTTTACCGGGATTGTATATAAAATTTGCCGGCGTTCTTTTCATAGCCGTGATTTACCAATACTACTACGAAGGCGGCGATACTTATAATTACTTTTACTCTAGCAAAATCATCAACTCTTCCCTTAATGAATCCGCTAGCACGTGGCTAAATCTTATCAAGAGAACTTCGGTAAACAATGATCCTACTCTTTATAGTTATGCTTCCCAGCTATATTGGTATAATGAGCCCGCCTCTTATACTGTGTCCTCTATCGGCGCTATTTTGGGTCTTTTAAATGGAACCACTTATATTCCCATTTCCCTTCTTTTTGCATCAATATCCTACACAGGTATTTGGGCCATGTTCAAAACGTTTTGGAGGATATATCCACACCTCGACAAAAAATTAGCGATTGCTTTTTTGTTCATACCCAGTACCGTCGTTTGGGGGTCCGCCATGTTTAAAGATACTATTTGCATGTTTGGACTTGGCTGGATGACTTACTGTACCTTCAGAATATTTATTAACCGTGATTTCTCAGCGTTCAACCTGTTAATGCTTGCCTTAAGTCTCTATTTACTAGCTATAATCAAAGTTTATATTTTAATGGCCTTTGTTCCTGCATTAATGCTATGGTTGCTAATGACATATTCTTACAAGATAAAGCAGCAGGCCTCTCGCTTCCTGGTGAATGTGATTTTTATAGCAATTACTGTCACTGGATTTTTGCTTGCCGTGAACAAGTTTGCCAAAGAACTCGGCAGATACTCTCTGGAAAATGTAGCAAAGACAGCAGCTACCACGCGAGGCTGGATTACTTATGCTTCTGGGGATGAAGGATCGGCTTATGACCTGGGAGAATTTGATCCAAGCCTGACGGGTATGATCACCAAATTTCCGCAGGCGGTGGTAGTAACTCTATTCAGACCGTTTATATGGGAATCTCGAAAGATTATCGTTTTGTTATCTGCCATAGAAGCGTTGGCCTTTTTATATTTTACTTTAAGTGTAATAGCCANACGGAAAGGACAGATTTTCTCCTCATTACGACGAGATCCCAATCTGCTGTTCTTCTTGATTTTCTCGCTGATTTTTGCTTTTGCTGTAGGCATCTCTTCTTATAACTTCGGAGCCCTGTCTAGATACAAAATACCGTGCTTGCCGTTTTATGCTGCCTTCCTAATAATTCTGTATTACAATCAAACACGTGCCAAACCGGAGTATAACATAAGGAGCTCAAGAAAACTGCGTTCGATTGCATGAGCCTTTCGTGTACATATTCATCGCACAAAAATAGTCGCCATTTTGATCCTATAAGCTACTTGTTAGCTTATCAATATATGAAGGATACGTGTGATTTTTCGCAACATAATTTCTAACTTCCTTATATTTTTCTATCAGCAATTCATAATTTTCCCTGCATAATTTTAGCTTCTGATATAAATCATTAACATTCGAAGGCTCAAAAGTCAAAGACAGGAAATCGTTATTGTTGATCTCTTTTACGCTTTCAAAAGCTCCATTTATTACCAACCTTCCTGAAATTAAGGCGTCAAAATATTTTACATGAACAACATAATGGGAATAGACATTGTTTTTATCCGGACAAACTATAACATTTGCCAAGCTTTGATACGTCGATAAGTGACTATATGGGATGTGATCTATAAAATGAATCCTTCTATTTGACCTCAAGTCACTCGCCAACTTTATGCAATAATTTCTGTAAGGGCCATTTCCTATCAATAGCAGTCTGCAATTGCTATACTCTTTAAACAATCGTTCAAACGCTACAATCAGGTCATCTACACCCGCAGTAGGCTTATATGATCCAACAAATAAAACGACGAAACTTTCAGGTGTAATGTCCATTTGCTCTCGTAGATTGGCTCTTAATTCCATATCCACCCTTTTGTTGACAGCATCTTCACCAAGAACATAAGGTATTATAAAATTTTTGCCAGGTCTTAAATTATATAACTTCTCGTAGTACTTCCTCATGTTATCGCTTCCATAGATGAAACCATCGGCGTGCTCGAAAACCTTCCTATCTAACCTGTAAGCCAAACGATATTTTAATCTGTTAACCATTCTGTCGTAAAATTTTTTAGAGCTGTCAATGTGATTCAGGAATTCTACAGTTGCGATACCGTGAACATCATTTATATACTTCAGTATCAACCCTGTCTTCTTTAAAACATAACCTATCGAATTATCCAGGTAATCAAAAAAGAATACTGGGTCTTTTCGTATGTCAATGGTCTGCAATGCACGCTTAATCTTTTTGAAAAGACCATTATACTTATAGTATGCAATCTTGTAGGGCAACAATGCGAGCAATCCTTGAAAGATCTTTTTTTCCTTAAAGTCATACCCAATGAAAACATGCTTTATTGAAGGGTGAAACATTTCATATTTTCTTGCGTTTGAAATAAATATCACTTCGTTTCCGTGAGAGGCCAACGAGTTCATTAGACCATAAATTCTAACACTTTCGCCTACATCGATCGTAAAATCTCTCAAGGAAAAAAAAATAAATCTCATATTGATTTCAAAAGGCCTTTACTGCTCATTTCACGGATTGATTCATCGTATTGGTCTGAAGAAATTTCCTGGTCTAAAACCCATTTAGAAAATTCTTTAATTCCTGCATTGAAAGAAAATTCCGGCTCGAAAGCGAGTTGTTTTTTGATCTTGGCCAGGTCAGCAATATTGTGACGTATGTCACCGATCCTGTAGTTACCAGTAATATTTATATCGACATCTGCCCGATACAACTCCTTTAGTTTTTTTGCTGCTTCAAATACCGGCATTGCGCTACCAGAACCGACATTAAGTACGTCCTGGCTTTGGGCTTCTGACTCAATTCCAAGCATAGTGGCTTTTACCGCGTCATCAATGTAAACGAAATCACGGCTTTCGAGTCCATCTTCGAAAACATTTAGCGTTTTGCCATTCCGTATTTGCGTCGAAAATATGGAAAGAATGCCTGTATAGGGGTTTTTTAACGATTGACCTGGACCATAAACGTTTTGATATCTAAATGCGATGGCAGGTAAGTTGACCGACTTGCAAACATTTAGCACAAGCTGTTCCTGGGCTAGCTTTGTAATGCCATAGATGGAGGCTGGATGAATTTTAGACTCCTCATCAGTTGGAAAAACTTTCAATTTATTATTGCATTGCGGACAAACTGGCTCAAACTTGCCAGCTGCTAAATTCGCTTCCTGGCGCGGTGGTGGATACATCACACCATGTTCTTCACATTGATACTTCCCTTCACCATAAACTGCCCGGGACGAAGCTATAATTATCTTACTGACATTATGTGATTTGTTAACCACACAGTCTAACATAACAGCGGTGCCGTTAATGTTATTGTCAACATATTTGTGGACCTCATACATTGACTGACCTGTCCCCGTTTCGGCTGCCAGATGTACAATGTTCTCGGCGCCCTCAAGGGCAATTTCCCAATCCTTTCGACTTCGAACGTCCCCTTTTATAAACCTGACGCCCTCCAGCGGGCAATACTGAAGATTGTCTCCGTGTATTTGCGGTGATAAATTGTCTAAGATGGTAACACTATAACCTTTTTCAACTAACCTTCTGGATAACTTAGATCCGATAAAGCCTGCCCCACCGGTAATCAAAATATTTTTCATATTACTTTTTAAAACACTGTTGAAAGTGTCCGATACACGTTGTCATACTTATCTACAGCATTTACCAAACTATAATAATCAATTACCCTCTGCCTGTCGATGCGCTGAAATTGATCCGGTGACTTAATGTATTCAACAGCCGGTAGAAGCGAATTTCTATCGAAACCCTCCACAACTATTCCACCATTTGTTTTCTCCACAATCTTTCCGACGTCACCTATATCGTTACAGATAACAGGAATGCCCATAGCCAATAGCTCACCCATTTTAGTGGGAGAGCTGCCAATTTTCGAATAAACCGGCTTAATAAAGCTCACACTAACATCGCTTGCTTTCAAGAGAAGTGGTACTTCTGAGCGTGGAACAAAGCGTATAATAAAATCCTCTTTGGTTAGTCCAAATTTTGAAATGATTGAATAGATCCTCTGTGGATCATCTGGCGTCAATATTAAAAATTTAGCGCAGGTCCGAACTTCCTTAATCAACTTAAACAAAAAAACCATTTCGTCCACCAAGTACCAGGTGCCGAGGGAGCCAAGGTAGCTTAAGACAAAACTGTCAGACGAAAGTTGCAATCTCTCCCTCGCTCGAGTTTTTTGTTCCGGATACGACAGGCTAAAAAGGTCCATATCAGCTGAACAAGGAATGACGGTAATAGAAGTTCCGCTGTAGGATGACCACGACATAATTTCTTTTTTACCTGCTTCAGTGAGGCTGATAATGTGGTCCGCATCAGCAATCAACTGCGCCTCTCTCTTTTTCCAATGTTGGTATGCCTTTCGATAAAAGTAATATTTCGTATTCCACAAACCACCCTCCACTCGTTCATCTACCCAAAAACTCCGCATATCAAAGAGATACTTCACTCCTCTTCTTTTTTTTAATTTCCTTCCCACATCAGCAGAAAGATAGCTGCGGCAATGAATAATGTCGAAAGAATTGCTATTGTGAAGCCGGGAAGCTGCTTTTTTAAGATTATAAAGATCGTAATACTTTGCAAGGACGGGTGGCTTTGTATGAAATGGAAGTGGATTCCAATGCAGGCCATCCTTTAAGCAAATCGCTTCTATCAAACTTCCGTTCTTTTTTAATTTGGCTTCTTTTTCGCAACTGAGCACATGGATATGATGTCCCTTTCGGCTTAAGCCCACCAGGTACGGTAATATTTGAGATTGACCCAATGGGTCAGTTAAGCCATCGTAGGAAATAAAAAGAGATCGGGCCATTTTAGCGAAACATTCCTCCTGACATTTAAAATACTGCTACACCTCTCGGCGGAGCGCCTTATAATATAAACTGTGCGAAAATAAAATTCGAATAGTCACAAGTACGACAATAAGAGATACGTCTCTAGTTGATCCATCGTTTGTACCATATTTGAAACATAAGCAAATACCAAACCTTGAGATGCTTCTCCTTTCTTCCATTGAAGAAATCGTCCACGATCTTTCGAACTCTTGGAATATGGAACAAACCATGTTCTCTCAAGTTTTCCTCACTAAGGTATTCCTCTACCAGCGGCTTCAATTCGTTCAAAAGCCAGTTTTCAACAGGTATTGCGAAACCCATTTTTGGTCTTTCCATCATTTGTTTCGGAATATATTTGTGAACAATTTGCCGAAGTATATACTTCTTCTGTTTGTTGTAATATTTATAATCCGAAGGAATTTGGGCGACCCATTCAATTATATCCTGGTCGAGAAAGGGTTCGCGACCCTCGAGGCTCACCGACATCGTGGCCCTATCTACTTTCTGCAGTATATCATCGACCATGTAAGTCTGGTAATCGACTGCCATCATGTACGAAAGGGGGTCATCATCGGCATTCAAGAGTTCTATACTGCTATGTGCCGTGGTCAAAGTCATTATCGGTACCAAAAACAGTTCAGCTATTTCCTTTTGCGAAAAAACCTGGCTAAGGTTTTTTAGCAACTCGGCTGGCGATGGATCAACCAGCAAATTCTTCAGTTTGTCGTAACGACTGTGAAAGTTTTGTTGCTTACGAAAATAGGGAATACTCTCCGAGGAAATATTCTCCATTGCTGCAACTGCAATTTTCCTGATTGGCCGGGGTAATGAACTTATCTTACTTCCATAACGTTGTATATAATCGTAGCGATTATAACCAGCAAAGACCTCATCACCTGCATCGGCTGATAAAGCAACGGTCACTCTTTTCCTGGCAAGCCTACTTACCAATACTGTAGGAATAGCGCTGCTGTCGGCGAATGGTTCATCATAATAGTAAGGTAGTTCCGGAATTATATCCAATGCTTCTTTGGAAGTACAGGAATATTCTGTATGGTCAGTTCCTAAATGAGCGGCGACCTGCCTGGCATAAGAAGCCTCGTTCAATTTATTATCTTCGGAACCGATGGTGAAAGTTTTTATTTTCTCACGACTGTTTCTTTGTAGCAAAGCAGTGACACAAGAACTGTCATAACCACCGCTTAAAAAGACACCAACCGGTACATCGGCCACCATTCGATATTGAAGTGCTTTTTGCAGAATGTTTTCGGTTTCATCAATTGCTTCTTCCAGGCCGATTGCAAGTTTTGGCTTGTTATAGGCATCATACACATTCCAGTATTGACTGGTTTTCACTTCTCTTGTCTGAAGATTCAACCGCAGCCAACTGGCGGGCTTTATTTTAAAAGTGTTTTTATAAATACAGTGCGGATACGAAACATAGCCATATTGTAAAAATGATGCGACCGCGTTGACGTTGATGTCTTTTTTAAATTGGGGATGCGCAATCAATGATTTCAACTCTGAACCAAAGAGAAACAGATTATCGTGCCAATAGTAAAAATAGGGCTTTACCCCTGCTCGGTCCCTTATACAAACAAGTTCATTGTTTTTCTCGTCATAAAGCGCCATACTAAACATGCCATGCCATTGTTGGATTGCTTGTTCATCCCATTCGCGCCACGAATGAAGGATCACCTCCGTATCAGAGTGAGTTGAAAAATGATGGCCTCTTTTGATCAGGTTGTTGCGAATTTCTTCATAATTGTAGATCTCACCATTAAAAATTACATGCAATCCATCATAGTGCATTGGTTGGTTAGCAGCGTTGCTTAAATCAATAACGGAGAGCCTCCTGTGTCCCAAACCTACGGCTGCATCAGGAGTCACCGTGCAGTATACCCCTTGGCCGTCAGGGCCTCGATGAGCGACAGCAGAAGCCATATCTTCTAATATTTCTTGTGAGCTTCGCTTTTCAAAATCAATAAAACCAGCTATACCACACATGACTATCTATATGCGTTATTAATTAAAACCAAATTTTCACCACTTATATCAACAGAAAAATCATAATCTGCCAAAGCGTTGAAAACATTCTTAGAACAACCTTTTTGAACATTATCATGCAATTCGAGAAACATCATCTTAACCTTTGGAAGCCATTGCTGTGTCCCATCTGCAAACACAATTTTTTCCGCTCCCTCTATATCCATTTTTACAATGTCAATATCTTTCCAGGAATAAAGGTCCATAATTTCATTCACTCCCAAAGCGCCAATGGAGTTATCTGTTTCATTTTTTGAAACTTCGGTTCTAAATCCCCAGTTGCCGCTTTCTGTCGCAATAATTTTTAGAAAGCAGGGATGACTCCACAAACCAGCCCTTACTGGAAAAATATTTGCATAACCATCGGTATTTTTTTTCAGCATTTTAAAATTAGAGTCTTCAGGCTCTAATGAAATGATTTTTGCCTGAGGAAATTTTCTTGTAAACCAAAGAGACGCATATCCTACATTTGCTCCCGCATCTAATATGGCACGGGGGTCAAATGGTATCGGGTATTCATATTCTTTCCAAATAAACACCTGCTTAAAAGCTTTCCAGTCAGACGTACCTTTTCTGATATTTATTTTTTTTGTCAACCCGGGTAGCTGAACTGTAAAATCATCAGAAGAAAAATTCCTCTTTAATCCCACTTTCGTCCCATGCGCAAATCCTATTGCAGACATTATCTTAAAATATTCAGCAATTCTTTTTCTCATTAGGTAAATCTATTTTTCAATTTCAGAAAAATATGAGGACCAAAGAAAGTTGAAATCATAAGACGTTGCGCCTCTTTCAAAATTTGCCTGGCATTCCAGAAATTTTTTGACAAAAAATAAAATTTCTTTAAGGCATGCATCTTTTTGTTACTATAAATGTCATTGAGGTATTCATACTCTATGATATGATAATTCTGTTTTCTTGCGTAATCCTTGTATTCCTTTTTATCCTTAATTATTCCGTATGTCGCCATTGTAGTTCGATACCCCATCATTAGTGCCTCTTTTGCAGCTTCAACATTGGGTATTTTATTCCCTGACGTATTCTTATCATGTATTCTGTATTCAAACAGTTTTTTATGAACATAGCCAACCATTATATCAGGTTGGTGAACAATTATAAATGTTGGCAATACCAAATCAAGATATGTGTTACGGATAAATCCAAAGGACTTCCTCCATGCTTCAAACTTTTCAACATCAATAAAAGAACGGCGCAGGGAATAAGCACTGCCGCCCCAGTAGCCTTTTTTTGCTAATATAGACTCTTTAAAAGCTTCACTTTGTTCCTCCGGTGTTTTAAAATTGTACAATATTCTCGCAATGTTTTGCTGGGTATCGTCGATATAATTCGAGGGTGTTCGATCCGCATCTACTCGAATATAATCATGTGAAACAATTCCCATGTTAGAAAACTGTTCAAATATCGGTAAAACAGTTTCAATCTTTTCAGGCATCCACAAATCATCCCCATCCAGAAAAAAAATAATATCCCCTTTGGCATGTCGCAATCCGTAAAATGTCGAAGATAGTCCCCCAGAGTTTTGTGGCATTTTCAAATACCGGAGCGCTTTACCAAATGATTCAATAACGGAACTAGTCGCATCTGTTGAGCAATCATCCACTATAATGATCTCATCAGGCTTTTTCGTTTGATCCAGGACGGAACGTATTGCTTCACCCACAAATTTTTCAAGATTATAGGCGGTTATAATTACCGAAGTAGTCATGAAATTGTGTTCGCTTGATTATAAATCTCTCTTAACTGAGCTAGATATCCTTGTTTTGAAAATCTATTTTTTGCATATCCTTTATTATTCCTGCTGAGTTTCTTTAAATCTAGTCTTCCGTCCAACGCAGATTCAATAATCCCTTTAAGAGATTGAGGATCTTTATTGTCGAAATAAATTGCCTTATCAGAACCAATTTCTCTGTAAACAGGAATATCGGAAATGACCACAGGTAATCCTACGCTCATCGCTTCAGCCACTGCAATCCCAAAGCCTTCGACAGTGGAGGGAGATACGAACATATCATATTTTGGCAGTACGTGGTGGATATCGGTTCTTCTTCCCATAAGGTGTATGTTGTGTAACCCATACTTGCTAATTAAGGTTTCTACCATAGGTTTTAAAGGACCTTCGCCATATACATGCAGGCGTACTTTATTTTTTGGTAACAAGTTCATCACCTCAACTAAATACGGAATGTTTTTTATGAGCCGAATATTACTAACTGTCACCAGTTTTAAGGGTTCATTGGCGGTATAGTTTACTTCATATTCTTGTTGAAAAAATGGATTCCGTACATAATTGTGCAATAAAAAAGTACGGCCGTGATGGGGATGAACAGCTTTAAAACTGTCAATAACCGCTTGCGTAACACCGATCATGTTTTGCCGGGAGCGGTAAGTGAGTTTTTCGATTGAATTCAGCAGATAGCGTTTATAAAAAATTATGGGGTCCTCATCCATGGTGGCGTGGACACTAAAGAAAAAAGGAACTTGCTTTGGACAAGCTAGTCGACTGACGATAGTACTAAAAAACAGCTGGCTTCTGACCAGATGAGGTTGATATTTCTGTATTAACTTTTTTAATTTTATTGAAGTCTTCCAAATATCAGCGATTCCCTTATATCCCAGGCTAATCCTTTCGCTGCAAATTATTTGAGCCGACTCAAATTCCAATTTTTCGCCCAATGTGATCAGTATCAGATCGTACTCTGATGAGAGATCAGGTAGCAAGTCAACAAGTAAGGTTTCCGCACCGCCTCCGCCTAAATCATCAATAACATGAATGATTCTTTTCTTACTCATATTTGGTCTGCGACAGATCTTTACTGTACTTCATAGTTTGGATGAAAAAAGAAAATATCCGGTTTACGGTAGAATTGGATAAATTGATACTGTGTCTCATCTATGGCCCACCACTTTGCCCTGTATTCAGCAGGCACATTTAACCTATACATCTGCTGATCTTGATTGATCTTTTCTGCTTTCAAAACCTGACCTGAAGGACTAGAAAATATTGGTTGTTCCTTAGAATTATTAGAATAATAAAGGTAACGCGTTCCAGATGGCATCCAAAACCATAGCTTTCCCATAACAGTATGAGTAGGAATAGTCGTAACGCCATACCATTGGTGCTTTGGCACATACAATCGAATCCAATCCTCATTCTTGACTATAAGTCGGTAAATTTTATCAGCAGGCAATTTTAGTTGTACTCTTTTCCACGCGGAATCAATTGAAAATCGGGTTGTCAAAACAGTTTTACCGCTTGAAGTATCTACAACCTCTGCCGTAATATTTTGGTGACTATTATTAGTTGAACCAATATTAACTTTAATAAAAAATTCCACCTTAAGTTGGTGTGATGGGCGGACAAAAGTTTCTGGAAATATCCGAATGAGTAACCCTTCATCCGGCTGTTTTTCTTCTTGCGCTCCTGCTT
>F14TC_100029289_pt1 | contig 11610 bp, 7 predicted proteins | sample KannatnBrdUF14TC_FD_10806 | JGI IMG/M metagenome (IMG submission 10806)
GCTTGCCCTTGTCTCGTTTATTTTCTCAAGAATCTCTTCCTCATTTGAATTGATAGATCTGTTATTTCGTACCCTGAAGCTCCCGTTCATGATAACATCTGAAACGTTATATGAGGTAAGGTTATCGATAATGAAATCGCACACGCTCTCATAATTATAATCTTCTGGGAAGAATTGGAAACGCGTGTCGGAAAGGTCGACAAAGATCATATTGGCTGTCCGGTTGATATCAATAGTGTATCCCGTTTCGCTGGAGCCTTCCCCGTTAAAATACAAACGGTACGGAACATTTGTAATTGAATGAAGCAGCCCGGAGCTTGATATGTTCAGCTCCTTGTATTTATTCCTGAAAAGCCTGACATCTTTAAGAAGGTCTTCACCCAGCCATCCAGTTCCAATTGTAAAATTAATCCCGTGACCAATATAATCGTCTATCGGGAAATATCTGTTAGTAAAATAATTCAAGTCCCGTGGGCAAATTATAATATTAGCCTTTTTATCCGTTACAATCTTCATATCATGGTAATCAAGATATAAAGGATTAATAAGCGATGTGTTTGAATCGATCAGGCTGTATTCATCCAGCAATGCTACTACTGATTTCCGGAATGTTTGTTTAAACTTCTCAGTTACATCCTTATTTACTGCGATCTCAAGGAAAAGGTTTTTAACATTATGGTTCTTAAGCTCAGTAATTCGGGAAATGTCATAAACTGTAAGCAGGTTTTCCTGTGTCAGGTAATATGAGGGGTTGAGTGATTGATGATCCCGCATGGCATTTACATCCTGCTTGATTGGGTAACACAAAGATATCTTTTGTCCTGTTGATTTCAATGCCCTGGCAACTGAATCAAGATGATTTGCATCTTTTCTGAGTGAAAACTCGTTAAATGAACATATTCCTGATTTAATAAGGCGGTTAAAACTATACTGGTATATGTTGGCAACATCTTCTTTTGTTTCTTCACCCGGCAGCTCCTGATAAATATAATTAAAAATTAGGTCTGTACAAAGGTCATCATCAGCAGACTCATAATGTCTGTGCTTCAGCAAGTAGTGAAGCGGTGATCCTTCAGATTTTACACAGGAATTTACCAAAGGTGGCATCAGTATTTTTTGTCTGCAGTCAATAACTTCTGCAATGGCTGAATACTGCTCGATCCATTTTTCAAGCTTCCCCTGTCCCTTGGCAGAAGAATCAGCCATATCTGTTATCTTATTCTCATTTATAAGGATTGAGTACCATCCAAGGTCATTATTCTTGTTAAAGGTAAGAACAAATGCATTTTTAAGAATTATCATTAAGCTTTTATTTTAAGTTCATTCCCGGATTGAAAATAAGACTAAAAATCAGAAGAAAAATCGAAAGAAACTTTACAGGTCCTCCACCTCAAATTTTTCGTCAATAATATATTTGCTTTTATTCAGAGTGTTTACACTGTTTTTATACAGCGCATACTCAAATCCGTGTCGCACGCTTGCAGCTCCGTATTCACCCTTTACATTTATTGCAATAAAACCTACCTGGTAATTATGGTCTCTGTGCTTGCTTGATAACAGGTTAAGCTTGATAACCCTTTTTGCTGCTGTCTCGCATGCTTCCTGGGGTGAGCTGCCCTCCCGCATAAGCTCAACGATAAGGAAGCTTCCGCATGCACGCACGCATTCCTCGCCTCTTCCGGTTGCGGCTGCACCGCCAACTTCCCCGTCCACATAAAGCCCTGAACCGATTATAGGTGAATCACCAACTCTGCCGTGTAGCTTCCATGCAGTTCCGCTTGTTGTGCATGAAGCTGATATATGTCCGTCTTTATCTATTGCAACCATTCCAATGGTGTCGTGGTTGCCGTCGTCATTTATCCCCAGCCCATTTCCTTTCTTCACTTTGTAGTCATCGGTGTGAAATTCCTGTGATCTTCCGTAGTTACCTTCTTTCCACTCATTATATTTCTGGATTGAAGTTTCAGTATGAAGTATATCGGGCTGAAATCCTTTTTTAAGTGCAAAGGTATAAGCTCCTTCACCGGCAAGAATTGTGTGTTCGGTATATTCAAGGATAAGCCGTGCAACAGAAATAGGGTTCTTAATGTGTTCTATACAAATTACTGAGCCGATCCTGGCTCTCCAGTCCATTATTGCAGCATCAAGGGTCACCCGCCCTTCAGCATCTGGCAGGCCGCCGTATCCCACGCTCAGAACTTTAGGGTCATCTTCTGTTATTCTGACCCCAAGCTCAACTGCATCAAGCGAGTTACCGCCGGATTTCAAAACCTCATAAGCCTTTTCATTTGCAGCGATCCCGTGTTTCCATGTAGAAATAACAAACGGTTCCATTGATACAAATATAATTAAATCAGTTTGATTAATAAACAATTCTCTTTTCTAAATCTTTTAAAAATCATAAAATGTTTAAGGATATGATTCTTAGTTGATCAGATTAGAACCTGGGAATGAGAAACTTCTCCAAAAAAAATTTCCCACAGAACTTTTCATGGAATTCCGTAATTACCTGAATTACCACAGCATTGTATAATGATAGTAAAATCAGTAAATTATATTTCTCACGACTGAAAATGATAAAAATAGAGAAAAAATACAGTTTTTTTATATTTTCTGTACTTCTCATCATAGGCTCAACATTGTATGCCCAAAGACATGTAAACAGGGGTAATTTCCTTTACCAGGAGATTGATTTCATGCTCACTTTGCAGGATGGAGTTAGGCTTGACTGTTCAAAATTTATACCAAACGGGAATCCCCCCCAGGGAGGGTGGCCTTGCATTGTTATAACTCACGGGTTCGGGCTATCAAAAGAGGATGCAATGGACGAGGCCGAAGACATGGCTTCAAATGGCTACTACTCTATTGTTTACAGTATGCGCGGCCAGGGGGAGTCTGAAGGGTTCTCAAACTTCATCAGCGCAACCGAAGCAAACGACTTAAAACAAATCATACAGTATGTTAAAAATGATCAAAATACAAATGATAATAAAATAGCTGTTCACGGAGGGTCACAGGGAGGTATAATTCCCTATATGGCAGTCTGCAGCGGAATGCAGGTCCATACCATTATTCCCGAGCTCGCATCTCCCGAACAGGGCAGTAACTGGATTGAAAACGGCGGGATCAAAATGACATTCCTGTGGTCAGTCAGTTATACACCTGATATTGTAAGGTATAATGCGACAGTTGGCCGCTTCAGAACATGGGCTCTTTCAAACTCACGCGATAAGTGGGATAGCCTCGCTTTCTATCTACCGCAAAACAGAGATTTTCTGACCAGTGTAAGCAATTGCCAGATCCCTATTCTAATAAACAATGCATGGCAGGATAAATTTTTTAATACCCTTGGCATGATAAGAAGCGCGTATATTCTTCCCTATAACAACTACAGAATGTATTACGGAACTGCAGGCGGTCATGGGAGTGATTATTCACAGGCTGAAGAAAACTATAAAGATAATGTATTTAATGACTGGCTTGATTATCATGAAAAAGATATCCAGAACAATGTAATGAACCCGAACCAGAAGTTTACATATACTGCCAGCCGTTTCCCTTTAAGAAACCGAAGCCAATGGACATGGCAAAGATCTTATTCACCAACATGGCCGCCTGAGGGGATCATAAGCACAAGGCTTTATTTCCATCCTAACGGCAATCTTGAGCTTGCAGGTTACACCGGAACCCAGTCAAGTGTAAGCTTTGTGAACGATGTACTTGATACAAATGTAACCATGGAATATCTTGTGAACACAGAATTCCGCGGGAAATTATTTGATGAAAAGTTCGTTAAACATGAACTGGTATTTGAAACAAACCCTCTTACCCAGAATGCAACACTGGCCGGTACCCCTTATGCAGGATTGTATTATTCTTCTACAGCAAACATTTGTCAGTATAATATACAGATCTGGGAAATAGCCTCAGACGGCACCGAAAAGCTGGTTACAAGGATAAACTGGACAGACAGGAACTACACCCCAAACCAAACACGTGTTAAGTATGTTAACGGCCAGTCGTATGCCCATATTTTTACAACCGGAAGCAGGATCAGGGTAAAGCTTACAAATCTTGATAATGTTGATCTTTATAATAATAATGGTGATACAACAGATACATTTTTGAGGACGAATCCTTTTATGCTGCCAGTTTTAAAAAGAGGAACTAACAGACTGTTTGTCAACGGGAGCTCGCAGTCATATATTGAGATCCCGATCAAGAACTTAACTATCGGCATCCACCAGATCTCTACAGAGATCCCGAAACAATTCATGCTGTATCAGAATTATCCGAATCCTTTTAATCCTGAAACCAAAATAAAATTCGAAGTGCCTTCAACAGGAAAAAATAGCTACATTAATATCAAAATATTTGATGTTACCGGAAAAGAGATAGCTACTCTGACTAATGAGAACTTTAACCCTGGTGTTTATGAAGTTGACTGGAACGGGTCGGATTATGCATCGGGAATATATTTTTACAGAATGAATTCCGGGGAGTTTACAGAAATTAAAAAAATGATGTTAGTTAAATAGCTGCCTTTTTAGAACCTTATACTTACAGAATAGTGATAACTGCCGTATCCTATAACTCTCTCACTGCCGTGATTAACGATCGTTTTGTTCATAAACAGAATAACAATATTCTTCATTGCAAAATTTACAATTGAACTGATCAGATTATTTGAAGGCAGGATTAGTTTAACTGAATTATCTACCAGCAGCACCGCAGCGCTTTGAAGCGCTAATGATTTAAAATGTTCTTTAACATCTTTAATGGGGATTAAATAACTGATATTATGATGTGCATAAATACTGATGAATTCAAAAGGCTTTAACTGCATGTCGGGGGTAAAATTTAATATAGCATATTTATCCCAAAATCCTCCGAATCTAATATTGCTCCTGAATGAAGATACAACATTAAGCTCTTCTTTTGAAGTATTTTGCGGTGTAGAAGAATTCAATGAATAACGGTAAAGGGTAATTTCCTTTTCCGTGATCTTTGAATCAGTTTCTTTTATTAGAGAATTGCCGGGGGTTTTACCGAGGAAAGTTTTATTGACAACTGTTTTATTTGATATATCTTTGGTATCTGTGCCCTGGCTGTAACAGAGACATGAAAGTGTAGCTGAAAGGAGAAAATATTTTATAACCAGCTGTTTCATGGCTATTAAATTTTCTTTTTAAAAAGAGGGGAATCTCTTTAAAATGTTAATTTTTTTTGTAAATTACAAGCAGTTAAACAGACTGTTACCTGCCATTCCGCACTATAACCTCACGCTGAAAACCGCATGGAAAATTAACCTTATCAAAATATTAAATAGCTTGACTAAACGTAAGGTTCGCTATTGTATCAAAGAAATGGGAATTCAGTTTCCAAACCGTAGGATTTTTTGAGGATCTCGTATATGAGGTAGCTTGAATCCCCGAAACCATATGTGTAATTATACTTCGACTGATGGACTTGTCTGTAGTGGACTGCTTCAGTTAAAAAACTTGAGATTTCGCCTGAATCAAACGGAAGAAGCTTGGCATTTTTCTTCAGAACTTCGGGGCGTTCAGTCGTTTTCCTCAATACCCCGCACGGTACATTGAAGAAAAGTGATTCCTCTTGCAGGCCTCCTGAATCAGTAAGAATAGAGCCGGCGTTTTTAACATATCCCAGCATCTCAAAATAGTCATGGATCGGATTCATAATAACCAGCTTTTCGTGGCCATTGCCGTTCATAACCTTTTCAAAACTTTTCTGTATCATGGGATTGGGATGCATAAGGTGTAGTATCTTTGTATAGCTTCCGTTTATATGGTCCATAACGGTATTTAATATTCCCGCATATGAAGAAACGTTATTCCAGTTTTCTCTGCGGTGGAGCGTGCTTAAAATATAATTTTTCTGCTCAGGCTCTTTTATCTTCTTTTCCTTTATGAGTGTAAAAATTGCGTCGTTTATTGTATTACCTATCACAAAGATCTTATCGTGTTTTATTCCTTCATTGATCAGGTTATCACGGTTAATTCCTTTTGGCGCAAAATGCAGTGTTGCCATCCTGGCAATGGATTCACGCATAAACTCCTCCGGGAAAGGATTCATTTTATCCAGTGTTCTTAAGCCTGCTTCAGCATGGAAAACCGGTATCTGATTCAAAAATCCCCACAGCGCACCCGCAAATGCTGATGCGGTATCGCCCTGCACGATGATGCCGTTAATATGTTCTTTTCTGACTTCGGATTTTTCGCCGAACTTTTCATTAAAGTCATTTAAAAGGTGCGCAATAAGCTCGTTAAGATCGCTTGAACGGTTTTGTTTTTCAGAGGCAGTAATATCCGGAACTATCCCGATATTGGAAAGGATGTCCCCGGAAATTTTCTGCTGAGCAGTATTATAAAGCAGGGGATAAAACTCATCTGATTTCTTAAGGATCCTATATAAAACAAACAGCTTTATTATTTCAGGGCGTGTACCAAAAATGAATACTATAACTTTTTTATCCTTAAAATCCGAAGTGGTTAAACCTATATTTTTATTTTCATGACCCATTAAATTACAGATATATAAAGATAACCATCATTGTTTTAAGATAAAATGAAGAAAAATAACGTCTTTATGGGAGAAATTGGCTAAATTATCATAAAAAAAGGCAGTCAGTGTAGGACAGCCTTATTTTAAAACTTTTAGTTTCAAAACTTAATAATGTTCAGTCGATTCCCAAACAACTTTGTTCTTCATACTCATAAAGATTTTCATTGCCCTGAAAGTTGCAAAAAAGTTAATAAGATTATCAAAGTTTAATCTTATTAAACTGAAAAATGCGTATTTAAGTCCATACCAGCTGTATGTAAATATAAACCTATGCAAAAGCCTCCATACCATGAAGAAGAAACAAAGCCATAAGAAGAACCACAATGCCGTGTTTTGTTCAATACTTGATTCAAAAACGGTTATACCAAGACCAAAACCTAACAGGTAAAGCAGGAACATCGCAAATACTAGATTTGAAAGAAGCACCATAAAGTTGCTGAATATTGTTTTCCTGTCTCTAAGTAAAAAATATTTGGTTTTAATATTACCTGCCCATTTGTGGAGCTTCCAGTTCTGGAAGCAGATCCCTGCTGTCCATCTGGAGCGCTGCTTAACCGCGGCCCAGAAAGTGTTCGGGAAATATTCACCTGTTGCAACTCTTGAATTGGGGTTATGTTTATCAACCAGCAGGTTCACATAAGTGGTTTTATATCCCATCTTGAAAAGCCTGAGCCCCAGCTCATAATCTTCAGTCAAATTTGCTTCGTTGAATACCTGTTTATAATGCTGTTCAAGGTTCAGGAATATCTCGCGCCTAAAAGCCATCCCAGTTCCGGCAAAAGGTATAAATACCTTTAATACCTGTCTTACAACAAGGTCCTTTGAATGAACTTCTGCAAATGCATCACAATATGTTCGGTGAATGAACTTTCCCCTGTCATCTTTGATAGGCACCACAGGTACCTGCACTGCGTCAATGCCCTGGTACATCAGCAGATAATTGTTTAGCTTTAAGGAAAGCGGGTGGATAAAATCCTCTGAATCATGGATCACTACCATATCAAACTTTACGCTGTTATCACTTTCAAACCTGTTTATTGAAGCATATACATTATTGAGATTATCTGCCTTTGTTGTCGGGCCGTCATGTGAATTTACACATATTACAACCTTATTGTTCTTCTGGGCGATCCTCTTTACTACTTCAAGGGTCTTGGTATCATTAGGGTAAATACCTACAAATATTGTAAAGTTATTATACCTCATTTTGCTTAAAGCATATGTGAGAGTTCTTCCGATAACCCTGTATTCTCGCCATGCGCATATAACAAGTGCAATTGAGTGTTCTTCTGCGGCAAGTACATCATCCATATTTGGAAGGCTTCTGCGGTATTTCCACCTGTTCAACCAATACAGAAGGTCTACTGTTACATCATCAATACCGCTGATTATCAGCAGTACCGAACAAATCCAAAGTAATATTGTAAAGACTTCCTGCATATATATTTATATTTTATTTCTAAAGTAGATCCAGAACCCTGCCTTGATCTGGAATGAATTTTTCCTGTCGCCGTAGAAATAGGCTTTATAAGAAGGTTCCAGGAAAATTACGGGGAAAAGGGGCAGATTTGGCTTGAATCTCAATCCGAGGCCAATTTCGAAGTAATTATTGTAATCAAGTTTTCGGCTATCGAACTGAATGTTTTCAACCAGGTAGTTTTCTACATATGAGTATCCTCCTGTATGAAACCTGAGAACCTGTGAAAGAACTGCCTGTAAAAAAGCATTCTTGTACTTGTAGTCATACATAGCTGCGTAATAGAAATCCATATACATGCTTGTTTTCGGAGTCTTGGAATTTTTATCAACGTAAACCTTCGCATCACCAAACCTGTTGAAATATACAAGCATTGGTTTTATGTTGATCCGGCTTGTATCAAGATCGAATTGCCTCGCGTACCCTAGCCTTAACTCGAAGAAAAGATTTTTAATGATACTGTACCTTAAAAATCCTCCAAGTTCAATGAACCGGTCGTTGTATATCAGCTGGGGAGTCGAACGGGTATCCGTATAAAGATCAAGATAAGGACCTGCAAAAAAACCTTTGCCAAGCTTGAAGTTAACATGTGTTACAAGGTTTGCAATATAGTTGCTTTGGTATGAATCGTAATAGTTATAAAAGTAAACTTCTATTGAATTTCCATTATAAGCTCTTTCATCTTTGATATTTACAACTGCAGATTTTGAAAGCTCCCTTTCTTCAGGGTCTGAAGTATGGTTACCAACATAGTTGAAATGTTTAAGCGAGTTATCAAGCTTACCAATGCTGTAGTATAGGTAACCAAGCTGAAGGTGTACCTTTGTATCCTGAGGTTTTTCCTTTAAGTGCATCTCAAAATACTGAGAAGCTTTTTTCTTGTTACCATTATTCAGGTAATAATAGCCTGAATCTGCCAGAGATTGGGTATATGCTGTTGAAACGGGTATTATGAGAAGCAATAAAAGCGGGAGTAATTTTTTCAATATGGTCTTATATATTTGTAAATGAGTTACTTAAATCCTCTGGGATTCCCAGCTTATCGGCATTTTGCTATTACCCCCAAACGTCAATAATAATAATTTTTTTTTACAAATCAAATCTCAAAAGTTAAATAAAACCCAAAATTAGTGCTAATAGCTATTTCACTCAATACTATGTTTACGGTATAAGTGGCTGGAAACGTTAGATTTAGATAGAATTTGCTAAAACACCCAAAATTTAATATTTTTGTAGATGTCATTTCATATTTTTGCAATAGAAACCTCATGTGACGAAACATCCGCATCAATTCTGAATGAAAATCTGGTTTTATCAAATATTATATCCTCCCAGTTTTTTCATACAAAATATGGGGGGATTGTCCCTGAGCTTGCATCGCGTGCACATATAAAGACTATAGATAAAATAGTAAATTCAGCCATTGAAAAAGCTCAATGCAGTATAGAAGATATCAGGCTTGCAGCGGCAACACAAGGTCCGGGTTTAATTGGCTCATTGCTGGTTGGTTATAATTTTGCCAAAGCATTTTCTCTGGCAAACAATATCCCTTTTATGGGAATTAATCATATAGAATCCCATTTATTTTCGTGTTTTATAGGAAGGGAAAAAATTGATTTTCCTTTCATTGCACTTGTTGTATCCGGCGGGCATACAATACTTTTCATAGTAGAAGATTATACAAAATACAAAGTGCTGGGGGAAACACAGGATGATGCCGCCGGTGAAGCTTTTGATAAAGTAGCAAAGATGCTCGGTCTTGGGTACCCGGGCGGGCCCTTAATAGACAAACTGGCTGGAGGAGGAAATGAAAATTATCATAGCTTTCCGCAGGCAGACCTGGGGAATAAGACATATGATTTCTCTTTCAGCGGCATTAAAACATCGGTCCTTTATTTTCTTAAGAGATCTTTTGGAAATGACTTTTCAAATATACCGTTAAATGATATCTGCGCTTCGTTCCAAAAATCTATTGTAAGCTCGCTTGCCGAAAAAACTCTGCTTGCGGCCAAAAACTTCGGAGTAAAAAATATTGCTGTTTCGGGAGGTGTTTCAGCAAATTCAATGCTTAGATTTGTGCTGGATAAATATAAAAATGACGGGTATAATATTTATTTCCCAGAACCTGCATACACAACAGATAATGCTGCTATGATAGGATATGCAGCCTACCTGAAATATAAACATTCGTCGCAACAAGAATTTAAAAATGAACTGTTTGAACAGGCTTTCGCCAGGTTTGAATACTAAATAATGCAGGATAAAAAACAAAACAGAGCGGTAATAGATATTGATGATCAGCTTTTAAGCGACATCTCAGATCTGATCCATAGCAAATCTGAAACACTGCTTAAAAATATCCTGGCAGATATTTATCCCGCTGATATTGCCCTTATTATAGATAGCATGACTGAAGAAGAAGGGATTGCCCTTTACATGCTTCTTGATACAGATACAGCTGCAGAGGTATTGCTTGAGCTCAGCGACTTTCAAAAAAATAACATATTAAAGCACCTTACTGCTGAAGAGATAAGCAAGATCGCCGGGAAATGGGATTCAGATGACGCCACCGATATAATCGGCGAACTTGGGGAGCAGGATGACGAAAAAGCCATAAATGTGCTGGATCTTATGGCGACGGAAGATTCAAGCGAAGTTAAGGAGCTTTTAACCTATGATGAAAACACTGCCGGCGGTATAATGCAAAAAGAGTTTGTTGATGTTAAACAAACTGATACCATTGAGCAGGCTATCGAAGAAATTAAAAATGAAGCGAATGATAATGAACATCTATACCACGTTTGGGTTACTGATAACGAGCGCCGGCTGACTGGAATTGTTTCTTTAAAGAATATTATTTTATCTATTGATACACCATCCATGATAATTGCTGATATTATGAACCCTGAGGTTATCTCTGTTGATATAGATACAGACCAGGAAGAAGTTGCGAACATTATGCGTAAATATGACCTCGTATCTGTTCCTGTTGTCGATGAAAACAAACATGTGGTTGGTAAAATATCTTTTGACGACATAGCAGACATTATGGAGGAGGAATTCTCCGAAGACATCGCGAAAATTGTAGGCTCCGACGCCGAAGAGCTGGAAAGCAAATCACCGTTCCAAATTGCATGGCTCAGGCTTCCCTGGGTATTAATAACACTTGGAATAGAATTCTGTGCGGGTATAGTTATAAGCTATTATGACGGAACACTAACAAAAGTTATTTTGCTTGCTTCATTTATGCCGATAATCTCTGCTATTTCCGGGAATACCGGACTTCAGTCCGCTGCCATAACCGTAAGAGCACTGGCTACAGGCCATGCATCACTTAATAAATGGTGGATACCCATAAAACGCTCAGTTCAAACCAGCATAATAATAGGTGCAGCATGCGGCGCTGTAATAGGAACTGTTGCTGCTGTATGGGACGGAAAAATTCTCTTCGGGATACTCGTTGGTTTCTCAATGTTTATCTCCATTAATATTTCGGGGTTTGTTGGAGCGTCGGTACCTATGCTTTCAAAAAGTCTGGGCTTTGACCC
>F14TC_100282872_pt1 | contig 11602 bp, 8 predicted proteins | sample KannatnBrdUF14TC_FD_10806 | JGI IMG/M metagenome (IMG submission 10806)
GCTAAAAGGCTGAGACCGCTTACTGACCATACACCGAAATGTCTTTTAAAAGCGGGCGGTAAAACGCTGCTTGAGATGACTATAAACAATGTGCTGAAAAACGGCATAAATGAGTTTGTAATGGTTACAGGCTACAGGGAAAATATGATAAAGGATTTTATATCCAGAAATTACCCCGGTTTAAACATCACTTTTCTGACAAATTCAGATTTTGAAAATAACAATAACAGCTATTCATTATGGATGACAAAAGATTATATTACTGGAACCAGCATTTTGCTTGATAGCGATATTTTATTCGATTTTCGGATAATTTCAAAGCTTTTGGAGTCTATTCACACAGATTGCTTAGCAGTTAACACTAATCACGAATTGGGAGAAGAGGAGATTAAAATTATAATTGATAGCTCTAATAAAATTCAGCATATTGGTAAAGATTTGAATCCTTCAGAGTGCTGGGGTGAATCCATAGGAATTGAGAAATTTTCCCATGGGTTCTTCAGGAAGCTGGGTGATGTGCTGGAACGCAAAATAGTGAAGGAAAATAATGTAAATGAGTTCTATGAGGCATCTTTCCAAGAGCTTTATGATGAGGGGAACGCAATGTATGGCATTGACGTTTCAGAATATAAGAGCATGGAAATAGACTTTCCGGAAGATCTAATAAGAGCAGAAGAAGAAATAAAGGATATCGACAATTAAAAATGGGCTTATTTAATACACAAAAAGACAGGTATAAAAATTACCAGTATAAGTTTAACCGTCCATCTATGTTCGGCGGGTTCTCTTTCTTTCCCCCGGTCATAAAATATCTTCTCATTTCCAATATCGCTATTTTTATTTTTCAGCATTTCATTTTTGCAGGGTTCAGTGTCAGCGGCGTACCGTTATCGGTTTTCTTTATAAAATATTTTGCATTAAATCCAATCGGGAGCACTGTCATACCTTTTTACCCGTGGCAGCTGTTCACTTATTTATTCATGCATGCAAACTTCTGGCATCTGTTTTTAAATATGTTCGCGCTTTGGATGTTCGGCATGGAGCTTGAAAATATCTGGGGCTCAAGAAAGTTCCTTGCCTACTATTTAATGTGCGGGGTAGGTGCAGGACTCGCTACCGTGCTAATAACTCCTCTTTTCACAAGTCTTTTAGTTCCAACCATAGGAGCATCAGGCTCTGTTTACGGAATACTGGTTGCATTCGGAATGCTTTTCCCTAACAGAGAGATCTTTCTGTATTTTCTGTTCCCCATCAAAGCAAAATATTTTGTAATAATTTATATGGGTATCGAGCTTCTTTCAGTAGGAAGCAATACCGGAGTTGCTCATCTGGCTCATCTGGGAGGGGGACTCGTAGGGTTTGTTTATCTTCTTTTCACAAAAAATAATATCCAGGATCTTTTCAGATTCGATAAAAAGCCGCGCGTTAGCTCAAAGCGGCCAACTAATATTTACCGAAATAAATATTATGATAAGTATAATACCGGCTCTGAGAGCGATATAAGCGACGCAGAATATTACACAAGTACAGGTGAAGAGATTTCACAGGAAAAAATAGATGAGATCCTTGATAAAATAGGTAAAGACGGTTACCAGAGCCTGAGCGAGGAAGAAAAGAAGATCCTGTTTGAAGCCAGTAAGAAAATACACTGATTCTGTGTATTTTACCTTTATCAAAAAATGTAAGCTTGAAAATTTATGGAAGTAATTACTGTTTCAAAGAAATACTGTAACTCCCTAACAAAATATTCAAGGTATAAAACAAGAGTTGTAAAAGTTGGCAATGTTGAGATCGGCGGCAATAACCCGATCCGGGTCCAAAGTATGACAACTACAGACACAATGGATACGATCGCCACTGTTGAGCAATCCATTAGGATGATAGAGGCCGGCAGCGAGCTTGTAAGGATCACTGCCCCTGCATTAAAGGAAGCAAAGAACCTGGAGAGCATAAAAAAGGAGCTTAGGGATAGAGGTTATGATACTCCGATTGTGGCTGACATTCATTTTAAGCCGGATGCAGCTGAGATGGCTGCCAGAATTGTTGAGAAAGTCCGTGTGAATCCCGGCAATTATGCGGATAAGAAAAGATTTAAAGTATTCAGTTTTACAGATGAAATGTACAAAGAAGAGCTGGATAGGATCTACGAACAGTTTTCACCGCTTGTTAAGATATGCAAGGAATACGGAACAGCGATGAGGATCGGGACAAATCATGGGTCGCTTTCTGACAGGATCATGAACCGTTACGGAGATACACCGCTTGGAATGGTTGAATCTGCACTTGAATTTGTAAGAATCTGCAGGGATCTTGATTTCCATGAAATAATTCTTTCCATGAAGGCCTCAAATACCCAGGTGATGGTGCAGGCATACAGGCTGCTTGTTAATAAAATGGAAGAAGAGGGTATGAATTACCCGCTGCACCTGGGAGTTACCGAAGCCGGCGATGGCGAAGATGGAAGAATTAAATCTTCCGTTGGTATAGGCACACTTCTTGAAGACGGACTTGGGGATACGATCAGAGTTTCATTAACCGAAGATCCTGAATTTGAAATACCCGTTTGCAAAAGGATTGTTAACAGATACATTAACAGAAGCGGGCATAAAAAGATTGCGGATTTGGGTACTGCAATCGAACTCCTCTATGATCCGTTCAGTTACTTAAGAAGAAAGACTCGCGAGACAGATAAGATCGGTTATCATCATGTTCCGGTTGTAATACTTTCCGCGAATGAAAATGTACTGAAAAATCCAAAGGCCATTGAAGATATTTCATACAGCTTCTCTGAGGAGCTTGGGAGGTGGAATATTGGCGATATGGCACCGGATTTTATGTATCTTGGCTCAAATGATGTTACATATCCTTTGCCGCGTACATTGAATAAGATCTTTGATTATCCATATTGGAAGAACATTGGAGATAAATCTGAATCACTGCCTCTATTTACTCCTGAAGAATATTTAAATGCGGAAAGGAAGTCATACAGGATAAATTTTCTGTCCCTTACAATTGATGATATTACCGATGAGCTTCTGGAAACAATTAGAAATGATAAGTTCTGCGTATTAATTCTTCGTACTGCTAACAATCATAGTATGGCTGAGCAGCGAAGAGTATTTATTGAGTTGATGCATAGGGGAATCGATGTACCTATTATTATCAGCAGGAAATATGAAAAGCTTGATGATGAGGATCTGACTCTTTACAGCGCAACTGATATGGGGGCGCTTCTTATCGACGGAATGGGCGACGGAGTGTGGATTGAATCTCCCGGAAGCTCATTGGATGTGATAAACAGGGTAAGCTTCGGGATACTTCAGGCAACAAGAACAAGGATATCTAAGACAGAATATATATCATGCCCCTCCTGCGGAAGGACTCAGTTTGACCTGCAGGTAACAACTGCAATGATCAAAGAGCGCACCGACCACCTTAAAGGTGTTAAAGTGGCAATTATGGGCTGCATTGTAAACGGCCCGGGTGAAATGGCTGATGCCGATTACGGTTTTGTGGGCAGCGGACCTGACTGGGTCAGCCTCTACCGCGGTAAAGAAGTTATTGAACGGGGAATTCCATACCCGGAAGCTCTTGATAAACTTATAGAGCTTATGAAAGAAGACGGTATCTGGGTTGAGCCGGCCTGATTCTGAAATTCTGCAGTTTCTTTTAAGCTATGATGATAAAGTCTCAGGACTTGCAATTCCTTTACGTGATTTTCTGCTCAAAAAACTTCCGGATATACAGGAACAGCTTGATAAGCCTGCAAGGATTATTGGATATGGATATGGGCCGAAATATTCGGATACTATTTGTGTGATTATTCCTTCCAAGAAAGGTTTAAAATTGGGCTTTAATAAAGGCTCAGAGCTCCCTGACCCGATGAAATTATTAACAGGAACAGGAAAAGTACATAAATATGCTGAGATAAAATCTGCTAAAGATATAGATTCGTCAGCACTAAAGAAGCTGCTTTTAAATGCACTTAAGGCATATAAATTAAGATCAAAGAAATAAAGGGGTTGTAAAACCCCTTTTTTATTTTATGCATAGCTCTTAATTTCACATATATCATAAATTAAAAGTCCTCATTGAAATGAGAAAAAAACTACTCTTCAGTTTTTCAATTCTTTTAATTTCTCTTATCAATCTCACTACATTTGCGCAGATGTTCGGGCAGGAGCCTACTGAAAGGGTCAGGTACTATGATGTTGAACATATTCTGCTTTCAGTAGGGCTGAATCTGGAAACAAAAACAGTTCATGGGTGGATACAAACCGTAATAGTCCCCTTAAATGATAATTTCAGGGAATTTGAAGTGGATGCAGTTGGATTGAATATCACGGGTGTGTTGCTGGTTAATTCAAAAAAAGCCGATATAAAGAATGATTTTTTCAGAGACCTGAGCTATGACTATGACAAAACGAAAATAAAAATAAATCTAGGGAAAAATTATAAAAAAAGCGATACGATCATATACGCGGTTACATATGAAGTTACTGATCCGGAAAAAGGGCTGTACTTTATTTCCCCGGCGGAAAATTTTCCCGGCAAACGTTATGAGGTATGGTCACAGGGCGAAGGTGAAGATAACAGGTACTGGTTCCCGTGCTACGATTATCCCAACGATATGGCTACAACTGAAATGTATGTTACCGTTGATAAAAAATACCAGACCCTTTCTAACGGGATATTAAAAAATAAAAAAGAAAATTCAAACGGCACAGTTACCTGGCACTGGGTTAACGATGTGCCGCAGTCTTCATATCTGATTATGGTTGGTGCGGGGAACTGGGATGTAATTGATGGCAGCTGGGACGGTATCCCGGTTTCATCTTATGTAACCCCGGGCAGGAAAGATTGGGGTGAGCGTTCATACAGGCAGACCGAAGATATCATAAAATTTTTCTCGGAATCTATAGGCTACCGTTACGCCTGGGGTAAATTTTCACAGGTTGCGGTGCAGGATTTTATTTACGGAGGGATGGAAAACACCGGGGCGGTAGTTTACTTTGACGGCTCAATTTATGACGATAAAACCGAACCGGACTATAATGCAACCAACCTTGTTGCTCATGAGCTCGCCCATCAGTGGTGGGGAGATGTTGTAACATGCAAAAACTGGAATGAAATCTGGCTTAATGAAAGCTTCGCAACATATTTCCAGTGTCTTTATACAGAACACCTGCTGGGGAAAGATGAGTTTGATTATAATATATTCAAAAACGGCAATGATGCAATTAAGGTTGATTCTACTTCAGCACGTAAGCCGATCTATATCCGTGAGGGGCTGACAACTAATACTTATGACAAAGGCTCTGTTGTCTTAAATATGCTAAGGTACCTTGTTGGCGATGAAAAATTCTGGAAGGCGATGAACATTTATATTACTAAGAACCAGCATGCACCAGTTGTTACAAAAAACCTGCTGGATGCTTTCCACGAAGCTCTTGATGATCCGCTTAAAGACCAAATGCCTCCCAATTTAGCATGGTTTTTTGAAGAATGGATCTATAAAGCCGGCCAGCCTGAATACAGTGTCGATTATAATTATAATGAGAACACAAATGAGCTGAGCATTTCAGCCCAGCAGGTTCAAAGACTTGATTCAAGCTCAGTTTTTAAAATTCGCGTCCCTGTTCAGGTAATAACTGCATCAGGCAAACAGGATTTTACGATGGAAACGGGAACTGAGCCGAAGACATATAAAATTCAGCTTAGCTCAAAGCCGTTAAATGTGATATTCAATAAAGGCAATAAAGTTTTAAGCAGGCTTTATTTCACCAAGCCTAAAGAAGACTGGCTGTACCAGCTAAAGAATTCTGAAGATGCTATCGATAGAATTACTGCAGTCAGGGGGTTAAAGGACTTTATAAATGATGATGATGTTTGCAGCGCAATGATAGAGACAGCGAAGAATGACAGGTTCTGGGGAACCAGGTATGAGGCTGCCCAGGTGTTAAGCAATTCAACGAGTAAAATTGTTCAGGATGTATACTTAAAAAATCTTACTGAAGAAAAAGACTCAAGAGTGAGAAGATCATATATCACAGGCATAGGAAACCTTTACAAAAATAATCCTGAAATAAGGGAAAATAGATCAGTTCTTGAGTTTTTTGTGATCAATTTGATCGATAATGAGTCAAGCTATTATGCGGCTGCAGACGGCATAAGCACACTCGAAAGGATCATGGATAAAGATAAGATATATGATGCAGTTATACCGTATCTTAACAAGGATTCGCACGTTGAGATTATAAGGCGAAATATCATGGCCGTACTTGATTCCTCAAACGATGCAAGAGCAATAGATATCTTTCTGGAATATGGCGAAAAGGGAAACACCTCAAGGCTTCGCAATGCAGCTATTCATGGGCTGGGGAGCTTTCTTGATAATCCAAAAGTGATTGAATTTTTGAATAAAAAAGTACTTGAAAATACAAGAAGCACCCAGACAGTAATACTAGGTTTGCTTGAGAGGGCAAAAAACCCATCATCTAAACCATTTTTAGAAGATATCTATGCTAAATCAAACGATGAGGGCTTCCGGAAAAGTGTAAAAGAAGTTATGGAAAAGCTGGATTGATGAATAAATCCAGGGGACTTAATTATTTACTGGTTATAGCCATCGGTGCTGTTGTTGTTTATTTTAATAAAGATTTTCGCTTAGATGATGCTTTAATTTACTATCGCTATATTGAAAATTTTATTAACGGCAATGGATTAGTTTATAATATCGGTGAAAGGTTTAATGCTGTCAGCTCTCCCATATATATGTATATATCAATTTTGGTTTCATCTTTTACAAGAGAGGTGGAAATAACTCAATTAGTTTTGAACGGAGTTTTTGTCATTATAGCAGGAATTTCATTAGCTTATTTATTTTATTTGCTGGGTAAGCCTTCAATGGCATTTTTATCTTCCATGATCTTCATTACAACGAAGTTTTTTTATATGACCTTCGGTCTTGAGACAAATCTGTTTATTTTTCTTAGTCTTCTCTGCATTATTTTTTATTTCAAAAAAAGCTATTTACCACTTTCAATTCTTTCTGGATTTTTGATCTTAACGAGAGGAGAAGGATTGTTTTTAGTTTTAATACTTTGGGTATTAATTTACTTTGAAAATAAGAAAGATATAAAGTTTTATTATATTATCATCATTGCAGTAATTGTATTATCTAATAATCTCTTTAATTATATTTATTATAATTCCTTTTTGCCTCATACTCTTACTGCCAAAATGAGCCAGGGAAAATCGGGTTACTGGGGTGTTCCGTACAGCTTTATTCTTAGCTATAACTTCCTGCACTTTTTCATGTAAGCTTAAATATTCAGAATTATCACTGGTATTACGCAATTCATTTTTTGAATCTGATCGTTTTTATAAGCTATGGAATTTTGGACGTTAAGGATTTCATTGCCACCAAAATAAGCAAACCCGTATTAAAGATTATTGTATTGTGTATTATTTTTATTTACCCGGTACTCACCCATATTGAACTTTTTCAGCTTTTACGGAGAGAAGGATCTATTGCGGGCTATAAAACTGCAGGGGAATGGTTAAATAAAAACACACCCGCCGATACTAAAGTAGCTTGTGTAGAGGTAGGTCATATTGGCTGGTATTCAAAACGATATATGGTGGATATGCTTGGTTTAGTAAATCCGGCATTGGCTGACTATGTTGGTACAAGGCAAACAGATAAATGGTTTGAAATTTATAGGCCTGAATATATACTTGTCCATGATCCAATAGCCGGAACTGAAGTCTTCGCTCAAAAATATATTGAAAATGGTACTTATGTTACCGAACCAGGATATGTTTACCCTGGCTATAAAATGTATAAAGATCAGGTAAAAATTGATTTAACAAACACTTATTCCACGTAGCACTCAATCTCTGACTTGTAATTCTTGCAAAAAATCGGCATATTTGTATTCTTTTCTGCCAATTTTACGGGTATAGGGCAGGGGTAATTTCTAACTAACTCCCTCAGGCTTCCCGTGGTTTTTGAGGGGATTTATAAACTTAAATTTTAACGGAGATTTTAATTTACGCATGACAACACCTAACGATACACTTACTGCTAATCCAACGATTGAAGAAAAGCCGCCGGTCATAAAGACCAAAGATTTTGTTGCAAAGGATTACACCGAAGAAGAATTCAAAAAGTATATCGAGCTTTATGAAAAGACTTTTAATGTAATCAAGGAAAATGAAATTGCAAAAGGAAAAGTTGTTGCTATTTCAGGAAATGACGTTTTGATTGATATCGGCTTTAAATCAGACGGAAGAGTTTCAATTGATGAATTTCCTGATCCTGATAATATCAAGATCGGCGATGAGCTTGAAATATTTGTAGAAAAAATAGAAGATAAAGAAGGGCAGCTTGTTCTTTCACGCAAGCGCGCAGATATAATAAGAAACTGGGAGAAAATTACCTACGCTAAAGAACATGATACAGTAATACAGGGCAAATGTGTAAGAAGGATTAAAGGCGGATTTGTTGTTGACCTCGGCGGAATAAATGCATTTCTTCCGGGTTCACAAATAGATACAAAGCCTATCAGAGATTACGATGTTTATGTAAACAAAATGCTTGATTTCAAGATCCTTAAAATAAATCACCCTAATGAAAATATAATAGTTTCTCATAAGGTTCTGATAGAAGAATCAATGTCAGAGCAGCGTGAAAAACTCCTTTCAACTCTTGAAGAAGGCCAGGTGCTAAAAGCCACTGTTAAAGCAATAACTGATTTCGGTGTGTTTGTTGATCTGGGCGGTGTTGACGGGTTAATTCATATAACTGACCTCTCGTGGGGCAGGATAAATCATCCTTCGGATATTGTAGTGCTTGACCAGGATATTGAAGTTAAAGTACTTGAATACGATAAAGAAAAGAAACGCGTAACTCTTGGCTTAAAACAGCTTCAGCCGCACCCGTGGGAAAAAATCGAAGAGAAACTTAAGATCGGAGATAAAGTTTCAGGTAAAGTTGTCTCCATCACGGATTACGGAGCCTTTATTGAGATTGAAAAAGGCATAGAGGGGCTTATACACATTTCAGAGATGTCATGGACACAGCACATTACAAATCCAACCCAGGTGGTAACAATGGGGCAGGTAATTGACGCTATTGTTCTTAGCCTTGATAAAAATGATAAGAAGCTTTCTCTTGGTATCAAACAGCTGACACCCAATCCATGGCAGTCGCTTCTTGACCGGTTCCCGGTCGGTTCACGCCATAAAGGAAAAGTCTGCAATATCACTAATTTTGGCGTGTTTGTTGAGCTTGAAGAGGGTGTCGACGGCCTGATCCATATTTCTGATCTTTCATGGACAAAGAAGATCTTTAATATTGAGGACTTTGTAAAGCTGGATCAGGAAATTGAAGTTACAATACTTGGTATTGATGTTGAAAACCAGAGGATCGCCCTTGGCCATAAACAGCTTACCGAAAATCCCTGGGATAAGCTCGCATTAGAATATAAGGTCGGAACTGAAGCGAAATGCAAAGTTATAAAGGCTATTGAAAAAGGTATCATTGTTGAACTGCCTACTGTTGTTGACGGATTTATACCGGCTTCGCAGCTTTCAGTATCTCAGGTTAAGAACTTCGCGGAGCTTTTTAGATCCGGGGAAGAGCTTGGTGCTGAGGTGATAGAGTTTGATAAGGATTCAAAGAAGATCGTGCTTTCTGTACTTGAATATCTGAAAGATAAAGATGAACAGGAAATTAATGGTTACATTACCAAATTCAACCTGAAGAAGTTTATGCTTGCCGATGTTATTGACAGAACAAAAACAGCTGCTTCAAAAGAGGAGGTTGATTTTAAAATTGATGATGTTATCAAGGCTGACGAAAAAAAAGATGAGCAGCAGAAATAAAAAAATTATGATTTTTTAAAAATAAAAGTCCGCTTTTGGCGGACTTTTTTGTTATACTAAAATACATGAAAGACTTGAAGAAATATAAAGAAGTAATGTTTGAAGCCGCTGATGAAGCTGCTAAGATTTTAATGGAAAATTTTGATACTGAGCTTGAAATAGGCAGGAAAAGGGATTATCATGACCTTGTTACCGAAATTGATAAAAGATCAGAGGCAAAGATAATTGAAATAGTTCATAAATATTTTCCGGATCACAATGTTCTTGGGGAAGAAGGCGGCGATTTAAAAAAGAAATCAGATTATTTATGGATAGTTGATCCTATCGACGGTACCATAAACTATACTCATTCGCTCCCTATTTTTTGCGTATCCATTGCCTTTGAAGTTAAAGGCGAGGTTTTACTTGGGGTAGTTTACAACCCAATGACGAAGGAGAAATTTTGGGCTGAAAAAGGCAAGGGTGCTTATCTGAATGATAAGAAAATCTGTGTATCTGAGATTGAATATTTAAAAGACAGCCTCCTGGTAACAGGATTCCCTTACGGCGCAAAAGATAACATGGATCATTGTATCGACCATTTTGTGAATTTTGTGAAGCTCGGGTTGCCTATCAGGCGCCTGGGTTCTGCGGCAATGGATATCTGCTATCTTGCTGCCGGCCGGTTCGATGCTTTTTGGGAAGTTAATCTGAATGCCTGGGATGTTGCAGCAGGATGTCTTATCCTTATGGAAGCAGGCGGTAAATTATCTGATTTTAAAGGAAATGATTATTCAATCTACGGTAAGCAGATACTTGGCACAAATGGAAGAACTATCCACAGTGAAATGATCGGTGTGCTTGAGAAAGCATATAAGTAAGTAATTACGAGCGTTAGCGAAGCAATCTATATGTTGCATGGGATTGCTTCACCCCCTTGCTTCCTGCAATGACGGAAGAAATTTTATAAAGATTTTTACAATAAAATGGGTTAATATTGAGGATTATTAATCCATTTTTTATTTCCAACAGGAGGAGGTCCAATGATCGGCTTAATTATTTTTTTGTTAATAGTTGCATTAATTGTTAACCAGCTTCGTAAAAATATAACAAACACAGCTACTGCAAAGCTTTTAGGGATTGTGAGGAATATTGCCTTTATTGGAATTGGTGTAGCGTTAATATTTTCATGTGTGGTGCAGGTAGGTGCAGGTGAAGCAGGTGTGCAGGTTCTCTTCGGCAGTGTGCAGGATGGTGTTTTAAAAAGCGGGCTTAATTTTGTTAACCCCCTGGTATCGGTTGAAAAGATGGATATCAGGACACAGGCTTATACAATGAGCTCTGTTCAGGATGAAGGCCAGCATACAGGAGATGATGCAATATCAACATTATCCAGCGATGGCTTGACACTCAGGCTGGATCTAACCGTATGGTACCGGCTCAATGAAGGTGATGCACCGCAGGTTTACAGGACAATCGGCACTGACTATGTGGAAAAAATTGTAAGGCCGGCTGTAAGAACTGCGATCAGGGATGTATCAGTAAGCTTCTCTGCTACCGATATATATTCTATAAAACGTGAAGATTTTGTACGTGACGTGACCAAAAACCTGGAAGCTGCCTTTACCGGAAGAGGAGTAATTTTAGAGAGGGTTCTTTTAAGAAATGTGGAGCTGCCCGAAAAGGTCCGCGCTGCAATTGATGAGAAGATCGCCTCTGAACAAAGAGCACA
>F14TC_100094601_pt2 | contig 11561 bp, 11 predicted proteins | sample KannatnBrdUF14TC_FD_10806 | JGI IMG/M metagenome (IMG submission 10806)
ATTGCATCTGACCGCCAAACCGGGTTATACGTTTTAAAAACTTCGGTTTCAGTTACCGGCATAGAAGATCCAGTCAACACACCAAATAGTTTCGAACTTAAACAAAACTATCCGAATCCATTCAACCCATCTACAACAATTGAATTCAGCCTGCCTAAATCAGCTTATGTTACAATTAAAGTATATGATGATATTGGCAGAGAGGTTGCTTTACTAGCCGATGAATTCCGGCAGGCCGGCAATCATAAAATTAGTTTTGATGCAGGCAGGTTATCCAGCAGTATATATTTTTATACCATGAAAACGGATGGTTATTTCGAAACCAAAAAAATGGTGTTAACTAAATAAAAGGAGTATCTTCTATGAAAAAATTGTATACTTTAACACTATCACTGTGTTTATTAGCCCCGGTTCTTTTCAGCCAGCTGCCTAATCAAAATACAATACTTCTTGCCCAAAAAGATGAGCATGGAAACGGATATTCTGCTTTATGGGGATATGCAGGACCTAATGGCAGAGAATATGCTATTTTAGGATGTAATACGGGAACTGCATTCATTGATATTACTGATACAGCAAATATACACGAGGTTGATTTCGTACCGGGAGTAATGTCCGGCTGGAGAGAGATGAAAGTTTTTTCCAGCTATGCATATGTTGTTTCTGAAGGCGCTAACAGCGGTTTGCAAATTATTGCTCTTCAGTACTTACCTGATTCTGTGAGCCTGGTTAGTACGTTTTTTTATACCGGTTATACTCATACTCATTCTATATCACAATCAGGTCCCTATTTATACTTAAATGGCGGTAATAACACACAAGGCGGTACTGATCCGGGCGGTGTAACAGCAATCGATATTACAAACCCAACATCTCCTGTTAAACGCGGTTCATGGTCAAATTTTTATGTCCATGACTGCAGAGTAGTAGCTGACACAATTTATGCTTGCAATATTTATAATCCCCCCGGCACAATTTCTGTTATTAATGCAATCAATAAAAATAGCCTTGTTACAGTTAACTCATGGGTTAACAATCCAAATCCTTTCCCTCATAACTGTGCCTTGCCAAATGATAGAAGGTACATTTATACTACAGATGAAACACAAAGTCCCAATGGTAAACTCAAAGTTTGGGATAAACAAAATTTGGCAAATGTAGTTTTGGTAGCGACATGGCAGCCAACAAATATTACTACCGCTATTGTACACAATGTAGAAATATACAATAATCTGGCTGTAATAGCACACTATACGGCGGGAATAAGAATAATAGATGTTTCTAATCCGGTTGCGCCAAATGAAATTGCATGGTATGATACATATCCTTCAAACAACAATGCTCAATTTTCGGGATGCTGGGGAGTTTTCATGTTTCCTTCATCAGGTAAAATTATCGGGTCAGATATTTCCGGCGGATTATTTGTGATAAAAATCGGCAGCCCTCCTTTAGGAATACAAAATAGCGGTGAAATACCCAGGTCATTTGAGATGAAACAAAATTATCCAAATCCCTTTAATCCCAGCACTACAATTGAATATGCTTTGCCAAAAAGTAGTTATGTTACGTTAAAGGTATTTGATGCCGTTGGGCGGCAAGTAGCTCTGCTGGCTGATGAATTCAGGCAGGCCGGAAACTACAGAGTTAGCTATGATGCATCCAGTCTTGCAAGCGGCATTTACTATTATTCAATGGAAGCTGGCGGATTTCACGAAACGAAGAAAATGACGCTGTTAAAATAATAACAATTTAGCCCGCCAATAGCGGGCTTTTTTGTTTATAAACTATTCTTGTTAACTTAATTATGCCGATAAATACGGCATTAAAGTCAAGCAAAACAATAATTTGCTATTGACTTTAAAATTATTCATTTGTTAATTTGCAACAATCCTAAAGTCAAATTTGTTATGAAAACAAAACTACTTCTTTTTCTTATTGCCTCAATTTTTTCCTCCATTGTTTTCTCGCAGTCACAAACGCAAAACATGAGGTTCTATTCCAACCTTAACGTTCATACCGAAGGTATGTATTCTGCCATTTGGGGATATGTTGCTCCTGATGGAAGAGAGTATGCTATTCTTGGTTGCTTCGCCGGAACGGCATTTATTGATATAACAGACACAACTAATATTCATGAAGTTGATTTCCTGCCAGGGCTTAGCAGCAGCTGGCGTGAAATGAAAACGTACGGCACGAAAGCATATATAGTTTCAGAGGCATCAAATAGCGGCCTTCAAATAGTTGACTTGAGTTACTTGCCGGACTCAGTAAGTCTTAAACAGGTTTTTAACTTTTCGGGATATACGAGAACACATACAATATCCCAGTCTGGTCCGTATCTCTATATGAACGGCGGCGATTATGTTCTCGGCGGAGTATTTGTTCTTGATTTAACTTCACGTACAGGTATACCGCTCAAAAAGGGAGAATGGGAAACATCTTATATACACGATTGCAGGGTTGTTAACGATACAATTTGGGGAGCCGGGATTTTTGACGGCAATATATATGTAATTGATGCCAGAGATAAGAGCAACCTGGTAAGCATTACACAATTTCAGAATATCCCAAGCCCTGGTCCTCATAATACAGCATTAAGCCAGGACCATAAATTCCTTTTCGTTACAGATGAAGTTAACGGCAATCCGCGCTTGCTAAAAGTCTGGAATGTAGAGAATGTATTTAATCCTGTACAGGTTGCGACCTGGCAGCCAACGGGAATTACAACTTCAATAGTTCATAATATTGAGGTTTACGGGAATTTTGCTGTTGTAGCCCATTATACTGCCGGAATCAGGGTTCTTGATATTACTAATCCGGCAACCCCGTTCGAAATTGCCTGGTATGATACTTATGCTCCAAATAACGATTTTACATATAATGGATGCTGGGGTGTTTATATGTTTCCATCCGGAAAAATTGTTGCTTCAGATAGACAAACTGGTATTTACGTCATGAAAACTACAAACCCTCTGGTTCCAACTAAAAATAATGACCCGCCGTTACCAAAATCATATACACTTAAACAGAATTATCCTAATCCGTTTAATCCATCAACAACGATAAAATTCCGTATGCCTGAAAATGCATACATACGGGTAAAAATCTTTGATGTTCTAGGCAAAGAAGTTGCAACGATTGCCGATGGATATGAACGAGCGGGTGAGCATTTGGTGACCTATGATGCATCAGGCCTGCCAAGCGGAATATACTTCTACCGGCTTGAAGCAAAGAACACATCTGTAACTAAAAAGATGATACTGGCTAAATAAAACCTGAGTATTTTACAAAAAAGAATCCTAAATTCGAACAGTCTAAAATGTTTACTGAACTTTCGGGTTTAGGATTTCTTATTAATAATATGAAAGAAGAAATAATTGAAGGCTGGGTAAAGGTTTACGAAACCTTCGACTATATGAAAGCATCATTAATCGAAGCGAGATTCAACGATGAAGGTCTAATTTTTGAAACGATGAATAAAGCCGATATCGGTTATACCATGGACGTCGGGAATTCGTTACTGGGAAGGGAAGCTGTTAACATGCCATTCAAATTTTTCGTAAAACCGGAGGATGTGGAAAGGGCTAAAAAAATAGTTGAGGAAGACCGTTCAACTCTTTTAGATGACCCTAATCTGGATTATGAAAATCCGGAATCAGGGGATGAGAAAGAAAAGAAATAAAGTTACCCTTTTGCATCTAAACTTGCCGCATTCTTTCATACAGGATTATCCCTGCTGATACCGATACATTTAAGGATTCAATTTTTTCATTCATTGGAACCCGTACAAGATAATCACAGAGCGTTGAAATATTTTTTCTAAGTCCGGAGCCTTCACCACCGAAAACAATAGCACATTTATCGGGAAATTGAAAGCTGAACAAGTTTTGTTCTGTCTTTGAGTCCGTTCCAATTATCTTAAAACCATATTCTTTAAGTTTTTCAATAGTTTTGTATATATTAGCTTCTCTGGAGATTTTTATATGATTTACTGCTCCCGTTGAGGTTTTTACTACTGTATGGTTGACCTTTACAGTGTTTTTATCGGAAATAACTATCCCATCTACTCCTGATGCTACTGAAGTTCTTATAATAGCTCCAAAATTATGAGGGTCTTGGACTTCATCAAGAATTACAAGGGTAATTATATTTTTACTGTCTGCAGTTTTTAATATTTCGGTGGTTTTTGAATAAACAAAATCTTCGACCTCAGCTATTATACCCTGAGAAACACCTTCCGATTTATTTTTCTTATCAAAGAGTTTCTCAAATGAATGTTTCGGCATCTCTTCAACAATAATATTTTTTGATTTAGCTTTGTTACTTATTTCCTTTAATTTATTATCAGTTAAACTACTAAGAATAATTATTTTCTTAATAGATTCTGAATTAAATTCTAACGCTTCTAAAACCGGATTTCGCCCAATTATCAACATTATTTTTGAATGTTTTTATTATATTTGTCCAAAGGACTCCTTCGGAGAATGATAATAATACAATTCGGTAACTTTTAACTCAATCATAAAATAAATCATTAATGGACAGCATTTTAGATACAAGGGCTAGCCATAGCCGCGAATTCCGGGTACGCAGAGCAATGAACTGGTTTCCACTCGGGCTCACTTATGCAACGTTTTACATGGGAAGATATAATCTTAACGTATCAAGCAAAACAATGATTGATATGTTCCATTTCTCAAAGGCTGATTTCGGAATAATAGCAACTGCAGGCTTTTGGACTTATGCATTAAGTGTTATAATCAATGGCCCGTTATCTGATAAGATTGGGGGAAAAAAGTCCATCCTCATCGGGGCAGTGGGAGCCTCGATTGTTAATTTAATCATTGGATTATTATTTCTGAATGAATGGCAGACGAAAATTATTGTTGGGATGTCACTGCTTTATTCTGTTAACCAATACTTTCAGTCTTTTGGAGCTTTATCGGTAGTAAAAGTTAATTCACACTGGTTTCATGTTAAGGAAAGGGGAGTGTTTGGCGGTATTTTCGGGATAATGATATCAAGCGGTTATTTACTTGCTTATACAGTAGGCGGATGGATACTTTCTGCATTACCATGGTTTTATGTTTTTATCATCCCTTCAATTGCTATATTTATAATGTTCTTAATTGATATTTTTATAGTAAAAGATAGACCCTCGCAAGCCGGTCATTCTGATTTTCATACAGGAGATGCATCGGCAGATGATCCGGATAAAGATAGCCCGGTTAACTGGCAATACCTTATAAAAAAAGTTTTTACAAATCCGATTATAATTACCATAACAATAGCTGAGTTTTGCACCGGCTTTGTTCGCCAGGGACTGCTTCTATGGCTGGTTCCTTTTCTTTCGGAGGTTCATCATATAGAACATGGTGCGCTTCTGTATGATGTCGCCACGCTTGGAATTACAGCTGGAGGCATACTTGGGGGCTTACTATGCGGGTTCTTATCGGATAAGGTATTTCAATCCAGAAGAGCTCCTGTAGCCTTCATTTGTTACATAGGGCAGATAATTTTTATTCTATTGCTTGGGTGGGTATCAAGCGGAACTGCAGCGGCGTTTCTGGTGGGTATTTGCTGCATGTGGATTTTTGGCGTTCATGGGATGCTTTCCGGAACAGCTTCAATGGACTTCGGCGGAACAAGAGCCGCCGCTACGGTTGCCGGGACACTGGACGGAATCCAATACATTGCTTCAGGTTTAACAGGATTTTTATTAGGCGCTGGACTTGATAAATTTGGCTGGTCTGCATGGACTTATATGATAGTGCCGTTTTCGTTAATTGGCTCCCTCATGATGCTAAGAGTGTGGGATGCACGGCCGGCAAGAGAAGGACATTAAAATCATTATGGGCATAAAAAAGGGGGTTTCCCCGCTTATTAAACCTTGTCTGGATTCCCGCTTACGCGGGAATGACAATCATACTATTTAAGCAAAATATACAATAATATTGCCAATATTCCTGCAATTGAAAATATTGCGTAATCCTGTATAATACCTGTTTGTATTTTCCGCCAGTCAATCGCAAGGTTGTTGAAGAACTTTGCAGTTCCGTTAACAGCACCGTCAACAATCTTCACATCAAAGAAGGAGTATAACAGGTCAGAACCTTTTCTTAATGGAGTAACAATAATTGCATCGTAAATCTCGTCGACCTTATATTTTTCTTTCAGCAGGTTATAGAAACCTCCGGAGAATGCGTACAATTTTTCGCCGCTCTTAAACATGTTTAATGATAAAAAGATGGCCAGGGCGGCAACTACAACTGATGTAACTATGAGAATAATTTCTGTTGATTCAACAATATGATGTTCGGGAACTAGTGCTAAAGCTCCTGCAAAAACAGGCTCAAGAAAATGTTCAACCAAATTGGGTCCGATGATATGAGGAATACCAATAAATCCTCCTATAACAGACAGCACCGCGAGAATAATTAGAGGTACAGTCATAATAGCAGGAGATTCATGCGGGTGAACATGTGATTCATCGTATCTGGGCTTTCCGTAAAATGTCAGGCTAATTAATCGGAAGACATAAAATGCAGTTAAAAATGCTGTAAGGAGCGCAATTGCAAACACTCCGTAATTTCCACTGAAAAATAGTTTAGAAAGGATTTCATCCTTGCTGAAGAATCCAGAAAATGGAGGGATACCTGCGATTGCAATTCCTCCCATCAAAAAGGTAAGGAATGTAGTTTTCATTTTAACTTTTAAGCCGCCCATTTTGGTAACGTCCTGTTCATTGTGCATCCCATGGATTACCGAACCAGCTCCCAAAAACATCAGCGCTTTAAAGAATGCATGAGTTGTTACATGAAATAAACCAGTTGAAAATGCTCCAACACCCATTGCCATAAACATGAAGCCAAGCTGGCTAATAGTTGAATATGCTAAAATCTTTTTAATATCATTCTGGGCAATTGCAATTGTTGCAGCCATAAAAGCTGTAGCACAGCCAATTCCCAATACAACATTCATAGTGATAGGGGACATTGCAAATAATAAAGATGTTCTTGCAATCATGTAAACGCCGGCTGTTACCATAGTAGCCGCATGAATTAACGCCGATACGGGCGTATGCCCTGCCATAGCATCAGGCAGCCAGATATACAGCGGTATTTGTGCTGATTTTCCTGTTGCACCCACAAATAGTAAAATGGTTATTATTGTGAAAACTGAAGCAGGTAAAGCAGAACCGAATGCAGCTGAAAATACCGAACCAAAATTAAGTGTCCCGAAATAATAAAATATAAAAAACATTGCAAGCATGAATCCGAAATCACCAATCCTGTTAACCCAAAATGCTTTATTTGCCGCGTCACCGGTGAATTTTTGCTCATAGAAAAATCCTATAAGAAGGTAAGAACATAAACCAACGCCTTCCCATCCAAGGAACATTACAAGGAAATTATCCCCTAAAACAAGATTCAGCATTGCGAAAATAAACAGGTTAAGGAATGCGAAAAATCTGGCAAAGCCTCTATCTCCATGCATGTAACCGATGGCATACACATGAATTAAAAATCCTACACCGGTAACGATACCACACATTAAAACCGAAAGCGGGTCAACCAGATATGCGGCGCCGATGTTCAGGGTTCCGGAAGTTATCCAATTAAACAGCGGTACTGTTATTGAACGTTCTTCTGCGGGCAGACCTGTTAATTCGATATAGGCCAGAACGGTTATAATAAATGAACCGAAAACAGTTAATGAACCCAGCCATCCCGAGACCTTCTCATTTTTTATTTTGTAGCCAAATAAACCGTTGATTAAAAAGCCAATTAAAGGTAATACAGTAATTAAGTAGAAGTATTTTATCATTTTTTCCGCATCATTCCCAATATAAACGGGAACCCATTAAAAATCTTAAATTCAGTAAAATAGTTAATTATCAAAATAAATATGTCAAACTCTCAAAAACTGGATTCCAGCTTACGCGAGAATTCATTATCAAAATTACCACTTGAGAATATTAATCTCGTCAAGATTTATAGTGTCTTTATTCCTGTATAATGCAATGATTATTGCGAGGCCTATAGCCGCTTCAGCAGCAGCCACAGTCATGATAAAAAAGACGAATATCTGGCCATTTATATTGCCTAAAAATGATGCAAATGTCACAAATACTAGGTTAACCGAATTAAGCATCAATTCTATGCACATAAATACAATAATTGCATTACGCCTTAATAATACGCCAATAACACCAATTGAAAATAAAAGTAGTGCAAGCGTGAGGTAGAAATTTATATCCATACACAAAAATAAAATAATTATTCATTTATATCAATTTAATTAAAAATGAACTAGAATTTGAATTTTACAATGAATTGAATGTATATTATGGAACTCAAAGTAAACCGAAAGTTAAAAATAGGGTAGTGTTATGGGAATGACAAATGAAGGCATAGCCAGAAACGATTCTAAACCAAAATTACTTGCTAACATCCAACTTTACATAATATATATTATTTCTCATTTTATCTACAATATTGTGTTTTCTTTAAATTTTTAGAATTGAAGCCAAATTTTATTAAGGGTATATTTGAAGATATTTTGAAAACAAACTTATGTATATGGATAAAACAAATGTTATTATAATGGGCGCCGCTGGTAGAGACTTTCATAACTTTAATGTCTTTTACCGAAATAACCCTGCTTACAAAGTCGTAGCATTTACCGCAACACAAATCCCTAATATTGAAGGCCGTAAATACCCTAAAGAGCTTTCCGGAAAACTTTATCCTAAAGGTATTCCCATATTCCCGGAAAATGAACTCAATAACCTGATTTTGATGCATAATGTCAGCGAAGTTGTTTTTTCATATTCAGATGTTTCATTTGAATATGTTATGTCAAAAGCGTCAGAAGTTAATGCTTTAGGGGCTTCGTTCAGGCTTTTAGGCTCGTATGAGACAATGGTTGAATCTAAAAAACCCGTTGTAGCAGTTGTTGCTACAAGAACAGGCGCTGGTAAAAGCCAAACATCACGTAAAGTTGCTGAAATACTTAAACAACTCGGTAAAAAAGTTGTAGCTATCCGGCACCCAATGCCTTATGGGAACCTTAATGCTCAAAAAGTTCAACGATTTGCTAAGGTAGAAGACCTTAAAAAGCACAACTGTACTATTGAAGAAATGGAAGAATATGAGCCCCACATCACGAGAGGTAACGTTATTTATGCAGGTGTTGATTATGAAGCAATTCTAAGACAAGCTGAAAAAGAAGCAGATATTATATTATGGGATGGCGGTAATAACGATATCCCGTTTTATAAACCGGATTTAACTATAACTGTTCTTGACCCCCACAGGGCGGGACATGAGCTGAGATATTACCCGGGGAGGACAAATGTTCTTCTAGCAGATGTGCTTGTAATTAACAAAATCGATACAGCTAATATATCGGATATTAATAGAGTTAGGGAAAGCATCTTTAAGTTAAATCCACAGGCAATTGTTGTTGAAGCGGCCTCCCCTGTTTCACTTGAAAATGAAGATTCCTCTAAATATATAAAAGGGAAAAGAGTTCTTGTTGTTGAAGACGGTCCTACACTTACGCATGGTGAAATGAAATACGGTGCTGGTGTAATTGCAGCACATAAATTCGGCGCTGCAGAAATAGTTGATCCGAGAAAATATGCGGTAAAAAGCATAAGTGATACTTTTAAAAAATATCCAGGCATAGGGACTCTGCTTCCCGCAATGGGATATGGCGATAAACAAGTAAAGGACCTTGCAGAGACTATTAACAAGGTACCTTGTGATTCCGTCTTAATTGCCACTCCTATTGATTTGAGAAGGCTTATGAAGATAAAGAAGCCTTCTGTAAGAGTGAACTACGACCTTGCCGAAATCGGTCATCCTGATTTGGCGGATGTCTTACGGAATTTTATTAAAAAGTAAAAGTTTAATACGATGGTAAAAAAGGAGCTATTAGTCATAGCGCTAGGTGGAAATGCGCTTGTTGAAGATGGAAAAAGTGGTACTTCAGAAGACCATTTTAAAAGTGTAAACAAAACCTTTGAAAAGCTTCTTCCTTTATTTGAAATGGATTATGATATTGTAATATCACACGGTAACGGCCCCCAGGTTGGAAACATTCTAATACAAAACGAGGAAACATCTAGCAAAGTGCCTGCAATGCCCCTCGATGTCTGTGTGGCGGAGTCCCAGGGTGAGATTGGATACTTCCTTCAGCAGAGCCTTAGTAATATTTTTCTGAAAAATAAGATAAAAAGAGAGATTGTAACTATCGTTACCCGTGTTCTTGTCGATAAAAAAGATCATGCATTTGAAAAACCCAGCAAGCCGGTTGGACCATATTATACCAGCGAACAGGCTTCGGGATTAGTAAATTCAAAAAAATGGAAAATGGCTGAAGATCCGGGAGGAAAAGGCTTTAGAAGAGTTGTCCCCTCCCCTAAACCTATTCACATAGTAGAAACCAGGATAGTTCAGCAAATGCTATTATTGGGAAATGTTCCAATTGCAGTAGGCGGGGGCGGTATTCCGGTTGTTTTAAATAAAAACCAGTATGAAGGGGTTGAAGCTGTGATAGATAAAGACCTCGCTTCTGCGCAGTTAGCTATTGACCTTAAAGCGGATAAATTTTTAATTCTTACTAACGTAGATTCATGTTATCTGAACTACAAAAAGAAATCTCAGACTGTGCTCAAAGTAATGAATCTGGACGAGGCCAATACTTATCTTGAACAGGGGCAGTTTTCAGCAGGCAGCATGGGACCTAAAGTGCAGGCGGCGGTTGAATATCTTTCTAATGGCGGCAATGAAGCATTTATTACCAGTATAGATAAAGCTGGATTAGCTCTAAAAAGAGAAGCCGGTACTTACATACATCATTAAAAATAAATGGAAACTATGAAAAAACTTAAATCAAAAGACCTGATATCGGTTAATTTACTTACGATAGATGAAGTTAATTTAATAATCGAAGAAACTGACAAAATAAAAAAAGGACCAAGAAATACCGATTATCTTAAAGGAAAAACCCTTGCAATGATATTCGAAAAATCATCAACCAGGACCCGGGTTTCATTTGAAACAGGAATTTATCAGCTTGGTGGAACTGGAATGTATTTTTCATCCAAAGACCTTCAAATGGGGCGGGGAGAAACAATCCATGATACCGCCAAAGTGCTCTCAAGGTATGTTGATTGTATTATGGCAAGGACTTTTGCCTATCAAACGGTATTAGACCTCGCAAGGTTTTCCTCAATACATGTAATTAACGGCTTAACAGACTATGACCATCCGTGTCAAATTCTTTCTGACCTATATACAATATACGACAAGAAAAAGAACCTAGCTGGTTTAAATTTAACATACATAGGCGATGGGAATAATGTATTACATTCATTAATCCAGGGTGCCGTAAAAGTGGGTATGAATATTACTTATGCCTCGCCGGACGGCTATACCCCCCTGCCGGAAGTCGTTGCCGAAGCACAAATTGTTGCAAAAGATACAGGTTCTAAAATAGCACATATTGAAAACCCGGTTGAGGCAGTAAACGGCGCTGATGTAATCTATACT
>F14TC_100471757_pt1 | contig 11545 bp, 6 predicted proteins | sample KannatnBrdUF14TC_FD_10806 | JGI IMG/M metagenome (IMG submission 10806)
AAGCCAGATGTGGGGTGATGAGCACGGGCCTGAGCTGAGCCTGTTTGACCTTGACAGAATTGAAATACTCCGCGGGCCCGCAAGCCTTATTTTCGGGGCTGATGGAATCGGAGGAGTTGTTAATGTTATCAGCAAGCCGCTTCAATTTTCAAGCAAAAGCAAACCCGTTTATTATGGTGATGTTACTCTCGGTGGATTTTCGGTTAACAACCAGGGTCTCGGCAACTTAACCCTAGGACTGGGGACAAAAAATTTTGGTATAAAGGGGCACTTCGCGTACAGGGAAGCGCAGAACACCAAAACCCCCGAAGGAACCTTTGATGTAAATACACTTGAAGGTGTGAGGACAATAAGCGGCGGTGAGCTTTTTAACAGCGGAAGCAAGGAAATAGAAGGAGGGCTTAGCCTTGGATTTAATGGCGCGTTCGGGACTATTAACCTTGGTTCGGAAATCTTCAACAGGGAAATACAGATTCATGAAGACCCGGGGGAAGACCCCGCTGCAACGCCAAACCAGAAGTTAAACACCAGCCAGTATTCGTTTGAAAGCTCATTTAACCTTGACAAAACCATAAAGCTTGAGCCGGTGCTTTCTTACCAGGTGCAGGAAAGAAAAGAATTTGAAAGCAAGGAAGATAAAGAGGCTGGTATTACCGCCCTTGACCTGAAGATTAACACTTTCGATGGTACTTTAAAGCTTGAACACCAGCTTGCGAAAAATATTTCAGGAACAATTGGCGGTTCATTTACATCGCAGAAAAATGAGACACTTGCCGAAGAAAAGCTTATTCCCAATTACGATGCCAATACGTTTGGCGGATTCGTGCTTGAGAAGCTTAACACAAAGTACTTTACTTTCTCGCTTGGCGGAAGGTACGATAACAAAAAGCTGATGGTAAAAGAAACTGTTTTTGAGGTTGACTCCACCGGCAATCCGACTAAAGTAGTTCTCACGCAGGATATAACTTTCGACGCGGTAAGCGGCTCTTTTGGTGCTGTTTACCTGCCGAACAAATATGTAAACATATTTGCAAATGTTGGAAGAGGATGGAGGCCGCCTTCTGAATTTGAGCTTTTTGTTGACGGCGTGCATGAAGGAACATTCCGCTATGACAGGGGGTTAAGAACACAGGACCCGAACTATGACCCCAAGCCGGAAGCATCAATTAATTTTGACCTTGGCCTGCGGGTAAATTACAAAACCTTCAATCTCCAGCTTTCAGGATACAGGAATATGGTTGATAATTTTGTATACCCTGCCCCTACAACCGATACAATTGAAGGATTCCCGGTTTACAATATTAAACAGGACCAGAGCACATTCCTTGGGTTTGAATATTCAGTGCAATATCAGCCGGTGAAATGGCTCGTGCTTTCTGCAAAAGGAGATTATGTGAAAACAAAAATCGAAGCGACTGATAACCCGCTGCCTTTTTCACCGCCTATGAAAAACATTTTTGAGGTAAAGCTGCAGAAACAGCAGATGGGTAAGCTTTTAAATCCGTACATTAAGCTTGGGACAAAAGTTGTTTCAGCGCAGAATGATGTTGACCCGCTGGAGGCACCAACCGATGGCTACACGTTATTAAATGCCGGTGTTGGGTTTGATTTTGCTATGGCAAAGGAGGTGGCCTCGGTTGATTTTTCAGTCGATAACATTGCCGATACAAAATATGTTGACCATTTAAGCAGGTATAAAAGCTATGCATTAAATCCCGGCAGAAGCTTTAACCTGCAGCTAAGCGTTCCTTTTCGTTTTTAGGTGAGTTGGTGAAGGGGGAGCTTGGTCAAAATGTTTTTGCAGAATTTCACTTTGAATGATACTGTAATGCAGAATCAAGCTGGCGGTCAAAACCTGCCTCTATTTCATACGATGTATTTCTTACATAAATATCCGGTACAACACCAATTCCTTCCAAACAATCACCATCAGTTGTTAATGTTAGGCCAAATGGCATTCTGTATAACCAACCATTGGGTAATTGGAATCCTCTAGGTACACCTAATGCGCCCGCAGTTGAATCACCAATTTGAACCGAATAAGCTAATTGTTTAAAGAATAATGCAAACAACTCAGATGCACTCCCAGTATATCTGTTCGTTAACAATATTATTTGTTTCGTAAATTCAGGTGATGATTCCCGGGGATAAATTGTATTAAATACCGGGGAAGTGAAATCATTGTGATGCGGGCCATTCCTGGCTAATTCCCGACTAAAGGTAACAGGACTAATTGTGAAGCTTGAAGCTGCGTAAGTAAAATTGCTACCGGTACCACCTATGTTGTTTCTTATATCTATAATGATTCTTTTTACATTAGATAGGTATGTTATAATATAATCAATATCCTTTACCCAATCATCATTACTTTCAAAAGTGGCAAGTATATATAGCCTATCGAATCATTTGGAAATTTTCCATAAGTAAAATTTCCTTTGCCTGCTGCTCTAAAATTGTTGTTTAAATACCTGCTTTTTACAAGCTCCAGACTAAATTCATAATATCGTAAAGGGCTTATATGAGAAGAATTAAATCGTTTCGAGCCATCATTGTTATAAAGATTGACATGAGCATCATTAAAATTATATAACATAGATGTGATAATTTCCCAAAGCTCTTCATCTGTAGTATTTGGAGTAATCATATTCCTATGTATGTCATGTAAACTATCCCAATTTATGTTTTTGATTATAAAAGCAGGGTAATAACGGTCAAACTCTCCCCATAGAATCTCAAAGTTATTTATCGGGGTATTTTCAGGATTGGGTCCTAGTATAAAATCTTCACATGAAGTTATTGGAAAAAATAAAATAATAATTATGAAATATTTCTTAAGTATTCGATTATAATTATTCATAGTAAAAAAAATACAGCTGCATAAAAATTATTCATGAACATTGCTATTTTTCGAGGCTTCTCATAATATGTATACAGGAAATTATATTGTCCCATAATTCGTAACCAGCTATTTATTTGATATTCATATACGGCTTTTGCTTGAATTGTAGGATTTTCCCAAAAAACCGCCATTTCCCCTAATGGTTTTATTGGTTCAGGCTTGTATGTACCAGGTATATACGAATATGAAGGACGAGCCACATTTGAAATCAACGAAAAGTTAAATTGAAAAGTCAGTGCATGCGGTTTAAATTCATAGTTTGCTAAAAGTGAAAACTCAAGTGAATGAAACCAATACCATGGGGCTTCAAGAATCCCTCCTGAAATATATTCATTATATTGGGAATAATTTAAAAAGGAATATAAACCGCCTCCAAAATATACTTTTATTTTGTTGTTAAGAATATTAAAATTCTTTATTGAATAAAGGTAATTATATCTAAAACTTGCGCGAACATTTTCTGCATCATAATTTGGTAAATCTATACCCAGCATCCCGTAATATCCCGATAACTCCAATAGATGCTGGCTCTTTTGGGTTCTTATTAAGTATTCTGCAACAAAAGAAAACGTTATATTTTTATATATTAATGGTGATGCTCTCTCATCCCTGATGTGAAAATCACTTATTCCAAAACTAATCCCGATTTGATCTTTTGAAACACTGGAATTTTCTTTTAAGCTACCTATTTTTTGCGCATAGATTGCAGGAAAAAGTACAGTTATAATTAACATCAATCTTAATGTAAACTTATAATATAGCAAAAGAAAATCAAAAGTAATTTTTGAATTACATTATGTAAAATTAAGGAATGATTAATTTAGTTACAAGATTTATCCCCGCTGTTGGTGTTCGCCTGCCCCGATTACTCGGGGTCACCAAGTTCACACCTCCCCATCCCCTCCTTATCTAAGGAGGGGACTAAGGGGTGGTTTAGTATGTCATGCGTGTGAAAACGGGCATCCAGAAAACAAGCTTTGCAATGAAAAGATTTTCCTTATTGTACTTTTGTCTTGATACCCCGCATCAAGCGCGGGGCAGGCGCGCCAGTACAAAAAAATCAAGGCTGATTAAAATTGGCTAAAATTATCTTCGACCTTCTCAGGAAAATAACTCCCCCGAATTCTCGTGGTCAAACAGATTTTCCTGGTTGTTTTGTCGGTAAAATTAATTGAAATAGCTCAGCACTTCTGCAGCTTGGGCAGCTGGCAGGACTCCGGATGTATGGAACATGTTCATTGAAAGGGGCGAAAACAGTTTCCGGTCTGGGCGGTATTCCTATCGATTACAGGAACCAGGACTTCGTGAAAGAAATTCACTGCCTCACGCCCGATGGCTGGACGTAGTATTTGACCCTATCGGCGGCAGCCATCTCTGGCATTCACGCGAGGCACTCCGCCCCGGCGGGAAAGTGGTTGGTTATGGACTTATAACTTCGAATACGCGGTGAAGGATTGGTTTCAGGCCGTCCGGGCAAGGGGCAGCGCTATCGCGGAACTGCAAAATTCGGGTTATACATTGCGGGAAGTTGGCTTCTCCCGGGTAGGAAACGGGTAGTTCCCTACAGCATCCAGACGCTTAAACGGCTGAAACCGGATTTGTTCAGAAAGGATTTGACCACCCTTCTTGACCTGCTTAAAGAGCAAAAGATAAAACCGATAATCGCCGTGCGGTTTCCACTTGTTGAAGCAAGAAAAGCGCATGAACTGCTCGGTAGGGGAGGTGTGACAGGTAAGATTGTCATTGTGTGCAGCGGGACATAAAAAAATTGTAAGGTATTTCCGACAAGTAAAAATTTTTTTTATCTCGAATTTTTAATCTTTCTTTATTAAATTTTAACATACAAAAAGTATTTTTAATGTATCGCGAGGGCACTGCGGTCACAAAACCCTGATCCCTCCGCATTAAAATCACAGTTCATCTGTTAAATAATTTTATATCTTATGGTCAGATACGTACTTATTATTTTATTTTTTTTATTCCAAACAATTCTTTTGCAATCCCAGTGGTATTACAACTTCGGAACATCAACCGGGGTTTATAACACTCCTAATACCGCCAGTACAACTTTTTTACCGGCTCCGCCTATTGGAACTGCAAGAGTTCGCGTAAGTAATGCACAGGGTGGTTCGTTTAATATGGAAAACCAATCTATTAGCTTTGGCAGTGAATCTTATTTGAGGATAGTATTCGCTACAGGTACTTCGGTTAATAAATTCTCGTTGTATGATTATACACCTGCTAAAACAATGACAATGAGATTTACGGTAAGATTTGGAGCATCTGACGGCTCGGCATCTGTTTCCAGCGGGGAAGCATATCTTTTTATTGGTGACGGGGTAAGCTTTTCTGATAATGCAGGCTTTAGCGGGGGACAGGTATTTGCAGGGTTACAGTTTGTATTTGGCAGCTCCGGAAGCATTACAACAAGTTACAGGGGCGGCAGTGTGTGGCAAACTTCGTTAATTTCGGGAACTCCGTTTGCGCAAGGCAACTCATATTTGGTTGAAATATACTGTAACAATTCAACTATAACAGAAAATTATACATATGTTACAGCTCAATCTGTTGCTCCAAATAAATTTGATTTATGGGTCGATGGTGTGTTAAAGGGAGATGACCTGCCCAAAACCGCGCTTACAGATAACGTAAATATAGATTCATGGATGTTTTATGGAATAAACAGCTTAAGTAATGCCGCTAACATCTTCATTGATGATATTTATTGGCAAAATAGTATAGCTTCATCTCCTCTTCCCGTCGTACTCAGCTCTTTCAGTCATACTATAAACAACAGGACAGTTAATCTGTACTGGCAAACAATACAGGAAATTAACAATTCCGGTTTTGATATTGAACGTAAATCAAAACCAAATAACAGCGCCGGATTTTCAGGCTGGCAGAAAATAAATTTTGTCCGGGGCAGGGGGAATTCGACGGATATCAATAATTATGAATTTACAGATAACGGGCTTACATCGGGCGAATACATGTACCGTTTGAAACAAATTGATTTCAACGGCAACTACGAATATTTTAATCTTCCCGGTGTAATTATTATTCAAAAACCGGTTGAATTTTTTGCGGGACAAAATTATCCGAATCCCTCCAATCCCAAAACAAAAATCGATTATCAAATTCCATTTGACGGCAATGTATCATTAAGAGTTTACGATATTTCTGGAAAGGAAGTTTCAATCATTGTTGATGGGTTTAAACAAGCTGATTATTATACTGCGGAATTTGACGGCTCAAATCTTGCCAGCGGTGTTTATTTTTACAGGATAACCGCTGATGGGGAAGGGTTGAAATTCACTAAAACGTTCAAAATGATTCTATTGAAGTAAGTCGAATAGGTAAAATTAACATTCTCACATTAATAGCCAATTTTCTTATCAAAATTGGCTATTTTTTAGTCCTCCATCCCTACCAAGTGTAGGGTATAGTGGAGACGATTAAACTCTTATAAAATAAAGATTTATAAATTTATCTAACCAATATCACTATATTTCGGTATGGTGAATCACTAGGGGTAATCGCTATGTTTGCTCAGTTGATTTACTAACTAAATTGTAGGGGATATGAAAATCGTAAATTTTATAATTTCAATTTTCCAGGTAACAGCAGTTGTAATTTACATTTTATTTTACAATGTACAGTATTTTTGGTCGTTGTACGGGACTGTGGAAAATTTAATTAACATCGTAGCAAAATAAAAATTCACCGTTTTCCCTTTTCAGAGTCTGAATAAATACTGAAACTTTGCAAAAATTTGTCTGCCAGTTTCTAAGAAACGGGTTTTGCCGTTATCACTGTATTTGCTAACATTGTGGCTTGAGCCTATGTAAAAAATAGTGAACGGGCTCCATTTGTAGCTGAAAAGCGGGTCAACTTCAAGCCGCCCGTCAAAGGAATCATATTGAATAATTGCTCTCAGGAAAAATTGTTTAGTGAACTGAAACGAAGTTTTGGTCCACAGTATATATCCTGCGTACAGCTTAGGCCCGCCTTTATATTCGGAAAGCTCATTGTATACATAATTAATATTTATTGAAAGCCTGTCAATTGGAGTAAATGTAATCCATGGTTCAACATCAAATCCGTATCCGACAAATGATGGATTTTCATTACGCGCAATATATTTGCCGAGCTCAAAATAAGTGCCTCCTCTTATTATTTTATTACCATTAAAATTAGCATTAATCCATCCTCTGTGTACATTTTTATGCTGTACGCCTTCAAACTCCTCATTGTTAACCGCAAAAAATCCCCCTGTAATATTTATCTGGTGCTTTAACAGCAGCCAAAAACCCGGCACTACCCATTGTTCCCTGATTCTATTGTTAAAGTCATACCTGATGCCTGCGTTAAGATCAGGTTCAACCCTGAGGAATATTCCTTTTGCAGGGTAGGTTGTGTACCAATTCCAGGTACTAAGTGTGCGAAAATTGTTATTAGTTATATATCCAAGGTCGCGTCTTGCTTCGGGAGGCGCCTGGCTATAGCTTAAACCCCCGCTGTAATTTCTGCCGCGCTTTTGCAGCTCAAAGTATCCGCCAAAACCTGAAAATGATTCTCCGTCAAATGTTAATGTATGCTCGTTATCTTTGCCAAATCTTATATCAGATGAGTAAATGTTTGTGTCATTAATTTCTTTTGAAGAATAGTATAACCCCTCCATTTTAAAATACATATCAGTCCAGAAATTCAGGGTGCCGTCAAAGCCGATAACTCTGTTATATCCCTCTTTAACTTCCCTGTCTGTCGCAATTAAACCGATATATGAATCTCCCTTCAGGCTTTTTCGCAAGCGCAGGATGTTAGAAAGCGATTTCAAATTATCAGAGAAGAGAAATTCACTGCCATAGTTATAAGGGAGAATAAATTGTGTTTTTTCGTCTAAAGCTCCAATGTACCCGATATCAAATCCGCCTACTTTTCCGGTCAGCTTTAAAGAAGCAAGCGGGTCATTAATCATTCTGGTATAAACTACATCTATATGAGAGTTAAAAATATCCGAGCCCTCAAGGAAGAACGGCCTTTTTTCAGGATAAAATAAAGCGGAGCTTGAATTTATGTCAACTTTTGCAGCATCAGATTCTATTTGCGAAAAATCCGGATTATAAACACCTTCACCTGTTAAGTTTGAGGTAAATCCATATTTCAAGCTGACTCCAAATTCGCCCTTTGTAATTGAATCAGCAACAAACTTTGAGTTCAAATTATCAATATCCTGCTTATAGCCATTGATTCCCCCCAGAACATATGGAAGAATTTCTACATTTTTGCCGCCCTTAACGTTAACGATTCCTTTCAATATTCCTGCCTGGCCAAGAAATGAAGGATCATCCCGCGATATTTTTGCCCAAGACATTTGGGTTCTTGTTTCCCTTGGCCGCGTTCTTAAAAGATGTATCTTCCAGTTGTGATTAACTTTATCAGGGAAGCTAAGGCTTTTAAAGGGGATTGCCATTTCAACAATCCATTTATCTTTCAGGATTGAAGCTTCGCTGTAAAATATCATATCGTAACTTGAGTTTTCACCCTGCTTTGTCCAGATTAAATCACCTTGCACTCCATATGGATTGACAAATATTTCATATCCTTTAATATCATCACCATAGGGGTCAATTATAGGTCCAACCCAGTCATCGTTAAACATTTTATCTCTGTCGCATAAATTGCTTCTAAGCCTTTTCATTTCATTATCATAGCATATAAACCCAAAATATAAATTATCGTCATCAAAGATTAACAGAGCTTCTGTTTCAACCGGTGGTTTTGTATTATCACCCGGTTCAATTTCTGTAAAATTATTGGCAACGAAGGCGTCTTTCCATCCCTTTTCATTCAACTTGCCGTCAATTTTAATTATTCCATTTTTGCACCTGGGGATGTTGATGGAAGGTGTTGTGTTTGCCAGAAAAACAGCAGTATCCCCACCTGTACTTTTCTGAGAAAATGTAGTGTTAATTGAGCAAATAAAAATGAAAATAAAACCGAAAAAATATCTCATTTATACTGAATATGACTTCAAAGATATAGAGAAAGTTTCAAATTTACCAATAAGATGCTGCTTTTAAACGTTTGGTTTATAATAACGTTTGCTCAGGAACGTTTTTTCAAGTGCAACTTTTCAGCATAGTCAAAATGATATAAAATAATTATTTTTGACTGTTTATACCATAAAATTTCGGAGCTTGTGAAATGTCAGAAAAATTTTTGAACTTTATTGATGGCAAATGGATAGAACCTTTATCAGGAAATTTCTCGGAAAACAGAAACCCTGCTAACACAGAAGACTTAATAGGGCTTTTCCCGCTATCAAACCAGGAAGATGTAACAAAAGCAATATCGGCAGCAAAAACGGCGTTCAAAAAATGGCGCCTTGTACCGGCTCCAAAACGCGGTGATGTTTTAAAACGAGTTGGCGATTTAATGCTTGAGCAAAAGGATAAAATTGCATTTGAAATGACGCGCGAGATGGGTAAAGTATTTGATGAAACCAAGGGCGATACGCAGGAAGGAATCGACACAGCTTATTATGCCGCATCTGAAGGCAGAAGATTGTTTGGCCACAATGCACCAAGTGAGCTTAGCGATAAAATGAACCTGAGCTTTAGAATGCCGATTGGAGTAGGTGGTTTTATCACACCATGGAATTTCCCGATGGCAATCCCAACATGGAAGTTGTTTCCCGCGCTTGTGTGCGGCAATACATGTGTATTTAAACCGGCTGAGCTTACACCCAAAACAGCTCACACGCTTGTGGAACTTATCGATAAGGCAATAGTTGAAGTATTAGGGAAGGATTACATTCCCGGAATTATTAATCTTGTTCACGGCAAAGGCAGTGTTGTTGGTGAGGTATTAACTTCACATCCCGATATTGACCTTATTTCTTTTACTGGTTCATCACCGGTTGGCAAAAGAATAAATGAAGTTGCAGGGAAATCACTAAAACGTGTTTCACTTGAGCTTGGCGGCAAAAATGCGCAAATAGTTATGAATGACGCAGACCTTGACCTCGCAATTGAAGCAGTATTATGGGGAGCGTTTGGAACGACAGGACAAAGATGCACTGCTACTTCGAGGCTGATTTTGCATAAAGAAGTTTATGAGAAATTTCTTGATAAACTGGCAATGCGTGCAACAAAATTAAAACTTGGTTACGGTAATAATGTTGGTGTTGATGTAGGTCCGCTTGTCAGCGAAGCACAGCGTGAAACAGTGAAAAGTTATGTTAAAATTGGAATTGAAGAAGATAAGGCTGAAATGATTATTGGAGGCGAGGAAGCATCCGATGGCGATTTAAGCAAAGGCTGGTTCTACAAACCAACTATTTTTAAAAACGTGACAAGAGATATGCGGATTGCGCGTGAAGAAATTTTTGGGCCGGTACTTTCGGTTTTAAAAACAGAATCTCTTGACGATGCGATTGATTTACTAAATGATACACCGTACGGGCTTTCATCTTCAATTTTTACCAGGGATATTAACTCAGCTTTCAGGGCAATTAGGGATATTAAAGCGGGGATTACATATATAAATGGCGCAACAATCGGAGCTGAAGCTCATATGCCGTTCGGCGGTGTTAAAGAAACAGGCAACGGGCACCGTGAAGGGGGCTGGACTGTATATGATTTCTACACCGAGTGGAAAGCAGTATATATAGATTACTCAGGCAAGCTGCAAAGAGCGCAAATAGATAATTATTAATCAAAATATTAAATGCAAAATTCCAACAGATATAAAAAAGGTACATTAATTTTTTCGTTAGGTATATTCTTCAACATTTTACTTTCTGTGCTTCTGTTTGCCGGCGCAAATTTTGTTGCCAATGACAGCAAACTTAAAAGCGAGGAGCTTATTAAAGCCGGAAAGAAAGAAGGCATTTATGTAGCGCACCGGCTGATGGACAAATTCGGCGAATATTTAAAGGGCGCCGATGACAAAGAGCTTCGTGAAGAAGACCCCTCAATTCTTGCAAGCCAGTACTCATATGACGTTTTAAACTATGACCTGGAATTATCATTTGATATTGAGGCTAAGACAATTTCGGGCGACCTTTATATGCATGCATCAAGCGTGAATGATACACTTAGCGCAATTTTTATAAACCTTTACGATAACCTAAAAGTAAATTCAGTTGAAACATTAGTTCTTGATAAGCATCTGACCGGGGGAGACGATATAAGAACCCCCGGAAGCTTTTCTTCTGCATCTTTCATTCAGAACAAAAATTATGTTATAGTTAACTTCCCCGAGAAAATTGAAAACGGAAAAGAATTTGTAATAAAAGTAAATTACTCCGGCAGCCCCAAAAGGCTTGGGTTTGATTCCTTTTCGTTTAAAAAAATCCGTGATGTGATGTGCATATACAATCTAAGCGAGCCTAATTACGGTCCGACATGGTGGCCTTCTAAAGATTTGCCGGACGATAAAGCATTGACGACAGTAAGGCTTAAAGTTCCATCAGGTTTCAAAGGGGTTTCCAACGGCTTGCTCAAAGAAACAGTTCAAAACGGAGACGGGACAACTAATTTTAACTGGAAATCAAGTTATCCAATTTCAACATACCTTGTAAGCATAGTAGTTAGTCCTTTTGCGTACTGGGAACAAACATATACATCACTTGACGGCAAT
>F14TC_100018811_pt1 | contig 11524 bp, 4 predicted proteins | sample KannatnBrdUF14TC_FD_10806 | JGI IMG/M metagenome (IMG submission 10806)
GGACCATGGAAAGCTAACCAAGAGGCGGCCAAGAAAGAGGGGTTAATCCTGTCTTACAAGGTAATCAGCACGGAGGGCCACACTCCGGCCGATTGGAACGTAATGCTGATGACTGAATACAAAGATTTGGCCAGCATGGAAGCTAACGAAGATAAAGCAGACGCACTCGCGCAAAAAATGGTCGGCAACGATGAGAAACAGATGCAAGGTTATAAAGACCGATCGGAGATTCGAGAGGTGATGGGCGATCGCCTCGCACGGGAAATTGTTCTTGAACCCAAGTCGCTAACTACTTCAGCTACTAAGTAGCTTTCTCATGAACAAAGCGCCGCACTCAATGAGCGCGGCGCTTTGATAAAGCAAACATCTGAAGACATCTTGAGCTATGGACAATACCGAAGAGCGAGTTCCGCGGCTTTGTTCAAAGTGTACAACAGCCGACGGCAATCGGTGATTTGTTTCCACGGTACGCTGATAAGCCAGTCGATATAGCCGAGGGAATAAAGTGCTCACCTTTCCGGCAATTACGTCTGAAGATGTTCGAGAGTGTAATGGTATTGCGAGCCTGATCCTGTCAAGAAAACGTTGACATGCTTTTCATAGATGTGATTTTGCGGTTAGCAAGCTGTACGAGGGCGTCCGTCATTCATTTCGTTCGAAACCGCTGATCAGGATTACATCCTTCATCATTGCGCCTCGTGTGACAGCGAGGCGTCTCCCGTCGCGTGACCATGCGAATTTAAAGATTTGCTCAGAGTTGAAATACGTTAACTGCCGCTCTGGGCCACCGCCCATGGGGCGAACCCAGATGTTCGCTGCGCCCGTGCGGGTGTCTATGTATGCCAGTCCACCGCCGTCCGGCGTCCAGCGTAATTCCTTATAGTCACCTTCGATGATCGTAGTCGGTTGGACATCGAATGCCTTGAGGAGATGCCCGTCAGCGAACGACATGACAAAGAGTTTTATTCGCTGGTCCGCCGCGTCAAACCTTCTGAAAGCGATCAGTTTCCCGTCGGGTGAAATGGCGGGCAGACTGGAGATCATGCCGGTTACGGGCACGGGGTCGCCGCCCTCCATCGGCACTTTCCACAGGTTCGGGCCCGAAGCGTAGACTACCCATCTCCCATCCGGCAAACATTCGGGCCACCCTTCGCCGGAGCCGTTAGTCAACCGCTGAGTGTCGCTCCCGTCGATGTTGATGCGCCAGATGTGCCCGTCCTGCGTGAAGACTATGTAGCGGCCGTCGGCTGAGACCGACGGTTGGTTCTCAGTACCCACGTTGGCGGTCAGTTGTTTACGGCCCGTGCCATCGGCAGCCATTAACCAGATGTCCCAATTGCCGCTGGCCGTCGAGGAGTAGACAATCTTACCGTCAGGCGTCCACGAGAGGCCGCGAAAACCTTCAAAGGCCCCGGACGTGACCGGGTGAGCACTCCCCACATCATCGCTCGGCGCGACCCAGATACTCGACTCATTATCAAGTTGCACGGTGACCAGCGCGCTGGAGTCCGCCGTCAGACTGATGCCGATGTACTGGTTCGCGTCGTTGGTGATCTTTCGCGCCTCACCGCCCGGATATGATAGTTCCCAGACCTGCTCGTCAGCTACCAGCACGAGGCCGCCGCCATCCGTGCGCCACGCCACCTGCCCACCCTCGTCCCACCGGCGAGGTGTGATCGATTTTTGTTCTCCGCTTTCGACATCGATTCCGACCACAGTGTGATACCCCACTCCCGCTTCCACTCCTCCGACGGAACAGGCAATCACTCTCCCATCCGGCGACCATGCCGGTCCAACTCCGAACCCCTCGGAGCTCTTGCGCGTGGCGAGTTTCCGCTCTCCTCCGCCGTCGGCGTTGGCTGTCCACAATGAGGTCTCCGACTGTCCCTGATTCTCGCGCACGAATGCGAATCGCTTCCCGTCAGGGGAAAGTGTGATAGGGCCATCATTAATACCTTGCAGTATCTTCCTCGGAGTGCCCCCTACCGCCGAGATTTGATACACACCGGTAGAGCTGTTCTTCTCTTCAATCACGTAATAGAGGTAGCTCCCGTCTGGAGTGAAAGTACTCCCGAAGTACTTGACCTCGGCGGGCGGGACGATCTGAACTTCGCTCAAAGTGGCGACCTGCTTTAACCAGAGGCTTTGTCGCCCGGCGTCCTCCTGCGAATGGACCACATATTTGCCGTCTGGCGAGATTGCCGCAATCGTGGCCCTGCTGTTGCTCGTGAGCTTTCTCAGCTTCATCTTCTGAGAGGTTCCGCCGTAGCGAGACTCAGAACCGCCACGATTAAAATATTTGTATACAGAGACAGCGGCCAGGAGTCCGACGGAAACGATCACAAGCACGATCACGCCACGCTTGTGACTCTTAACCTGATTAACAATGTATTCAGCGCTTGAAGCCGGCTGTGTGTTTGGAGTTCTGCCTTCAGACGGCGTGATCTTCTCGTCACTTGACTGTCCGGCTGAGAGCGAGAGTCCAAACGCTTCCGGCGAAGTGCTGCGCTCGATTCCGGCTTTGAGTTCTAACGACTTTTTCAGCCGCTTCAGATCGAGCAGAAGATCCTTACTGGTTTGATAGCGCTCATCCCTGTTCTTCGTCAATGCCTTTTCGACAATTTCTTCCAGTCGTGCCGGTACCAGATGTGAGTAACGGGCAAGTGGCGGCAGCGGCGCTTTCGACAAAATCGCCGAGATGATTTCATTCGACGATGCGGCTACAAACGGCGAGCAACCGGCAACCATCTCGTAAAGCACTACGCCCAGGCTCCAGATATCCGTGCGCTCATCAACCGTGTCGCCGCGACATTGTTCAGGTGACATGTAAGCTGCGGTGCCCATTACCACCCCCGGAGAGGTGTTCGCCATCAGTTCCGTAGCAATTTCGGAGTTAGCTTTGGTGGGTATGGGCTCGGTGATTTTCGCCAGACCGAAGTCGAACACTTTTACCAATCCGTCCTCGCGGCGAATCATAATATTTTCCGGCTTGATGTCGCGGTGCACGATGTTTACTCGATGCGCCGCAACCAGCGCCGCAGCTACCTGGATTGCAATCTCGAGTGCATCATCGATGTCCACACTGGACCGGAGGCGCTCGCGCAGTGTTTGACCGTCGATGAATTCAGTGGTGATGAACGGCTTGCCATCGGTCTCACTAATCTCGTGAATCGTAAGAATGTTTGGATGGTTAAGGGCGGAAGCGGCGCGCCCTTCCCGTTCAAATCGGCGCAGACGTTCATGGTCCTGAGTGAAGTTCGTTGACAGGAATTTCAACGACACCTTGCGATGCAGCTTTGTATCTTCGGCCAGATACACTTTGCCCATTCCACCCTGGCCCAACAAAGAAACAATCCGGTAATGACCTACAGTCTGATTATTCTTGAGATCGTTGCTATCAACCAGCATATCCGCCGCAGCCTGATATGCTGGAGAATCAATGAACTTATGTGTTTCCTCGTGTGATTTGAGGAGAGACTCGACTGCGTGACGCAAGGCGAGATCGCCGTTGGAAGCCATATCGAGATAAGCTGCACGTTCCTGCGACGGCAAAGCCAGTGCAGCATGAAATATTTCTTTTAAGCTTTCCCAATGCGGGTCAGGCATGGTCTTGTAAAGGTCGGAACCCGCTTATGCTACGCTCATCTCATTTCGCAACCAGGCGCGCGCGAACGTCCAGTCGCGCATCACGGTGCCAGGAGATACTTTTAGAATTTCTGCAGTCTCTTCGACACTGAGACCACCGAAGAATCGCAACTCTACAATCTTTCCTTGTCGCTCATCGATTGTCTCGAGCCGTTGCAAAGCGTCATCAAGTGCGGCCACATTTGCGGCCTGTTCCTGTACTACCGTATTCGCTTCGTCCATAGGAACTCGGATGAAGCTGCCGCCACGTTTAGCAGCATTTCTCTTGCGTGCGTCGTCGACGAGAATGTGCCTCATCAACCGCGCAGCAATACCAAAGAAGTGGGCACGGTCCTGCCAGCGAATTTGCGGCTGGTCCACCAGCCGGATATACGCTTCGTTGATTAGCGCGGACGTCTGAAGTACATGTCCGGCTTTTTCACGCCTCATGTGATCGTGAGCAAGCCGGTGAAGCTCGCCATGGACGAGCGGCATTAGTTTATCGAGTGCGTCCTGGTCCCCCTCACTCCATTGTTGCAACAGTTGAGTGACTTGATGTGCGGCTGGTCTCATTGGAGGCTTCCTGGGCACTTTGCGCATTAATTACTATAGGCAGGATATCAAATCTGTCCCTTTCCGAAGAATACTGCGATAGACAGGTCAATTCCCGCTACCCAGGACAATTTAGGCGCAGGTCATGTTTCTTAAGCGCGCGTCGCGATTTTTCGGTCTGCTCGGAAGTCCTCCTTCGTCGCGGCATCAGCTTCTCGAGCGCCGACTGATCGCCCCTACTCCAATCCTACGAAAGCTTAGTTACTTCGTGTGCCGCTGATGTCATTAGAGATTTCACACGCGATTTGCGCACTAGTAAATAGAGCAAAGAATAACAGCGGTCCCCGAATATAGGCCAGATTTGGCCAAGTGCGCCGCTTGATTCGAAAGGAGATAGACATGTGCTTTAAGAAATCACCAATTCATAAGAACAGTAACGGACGATCCGCCGCGAAGGAGGATGGGATGGAGCGGCGAAAGATTTTCGGCAACAACGAGCAAACTGCGATACTTAGAAGGACCCACGGCTTCACCCCCGTCAGGATTGCGGTCTTGTTGATGTTGCTGGTCGCGCTTAGCGGTACGGCGATGGCCCAATGCGGTGCTTCGTTTAGCTCAATGGCGGCAGCCGCTGCTTCCGTCCGAAACGAACCACAAATGTCACAATTGACTGCGCAGAACCAATCTACCGGCCCGAGTGGCAATGCAGTCAACACGTCCATCGTTGGACTTTGGCATATCAGCTTTCTGGTTGGAGGTGAGCAAATTCAGGAGGCGTTCCAAACCTGGAATATCGGCGGGACCGAAGTTCACAACCCAAACGTCGATCCCAGACAAGGAAACGTCTGTCTCGGGACCTGGGATGAGGCAGCGCCACAAACTTTTAAGCTCAATCACCGAGTGTGGTTGTACACGGCTGATGGAAGTTTCCTAGGTGTGGGCCATCTGCACGAAACGCTTACCCTAAGCGATCGAGGCAATACTCAGAACGGTTCGTTCACACTTGATCTATACGATCTCTCCGGCAACAAGCTCGCTGAACTTGCGGCGGGAACCGTAAAGGGAGAGCGCATTTCCGTCAGTGAACCTTGAGACCGAGCGCGGGCGCTTTGTTCCGCGGTTTTGTTCCACGAGGAAAAGCATGCTTTTTTAGGAGCGCACCGCCGTTGTTAGTCCGTTAACTTCGCAGAAAGCATGCTTTTTTAGGCACCATCTAATAGGCACCATCTAACTTGGCGAAGTAGAGACGCATTACAACCGCGCCTTACCTCTTCGGTTGAGCTGTTTTGAAGGCACTTAGGCACGTACGCTCAGATTTGAGTAATCGAGGGCCAGCGAGTCGTAGCTCAGAGACATCCCTTCAATCTCAGGACGTGCGAATCGGTACGCTTGTTCATGAAACAGTGGCAGGATCTGACGCTCACGCACGATAATTTCTTCGATTTGCCTGTAGACCGCGTGCCGCGCCGCTGGAGACGTTTCGGATCGACCTCGAGCTACCAGACGATCCACCTCAGGAAGTCCACAGATTGGGCCCAGCAAACCGCCTTTGCTCACTAGAACACTGGCGAACGTATCGGCGTCTGGAAAGTCCGCAACCCACCGGCCCAGCACGCAATCGACAGAACCGGCGGACACTGCATCGAGCCATTCCTCCATCGTCTTATTTACGATTCGCACCTTGACGTTATGCTCACGAAGAGCGCGCGCAATCTCTCGAGTAAAGGCCGCGTACTCCCCAAAGAAGACCGGATTGACAACGGCCGTTAGCTCAATCTCACCATCGTGCTTTGTGTCACTGGTCGCCGCATGACTTTGAATCCGCGAGGTGTAGCTGGAGTCATGGCCCAAGAGTCCTGGTGGAATAAGTCCTTGAGCAGGTACGGCAATGCGTCCAAGCGTCTGACGAACGACGTTCTCGGTGTCGAACGATGCAGCCAGCGTCAGACGGAGTTTCTTCTCCTTGAGTGGTCCGTTATGAATGTTGAAAGCAAGGTAGTAGGTTGTGAGTCTGGGTATCTCGTGATAGCCCGCCGCAAATTCCGGCTCCCGTCGAAGCGCTTCTGCGTCGGCTGGCAAAAGGTCCGCTGCTAACGACAACCTTCCCGCACGGAATTGAGAGAGAATCTCAGTAGGCGACACTCCGAAGTTGAAAGAGAGTCCTTCACTCTTGGGATATCCCGGTCGCCAATAATCTTTGTTTCGTTCGAGTTGGAGCCTGACACCTGGTTCGAACTGTACTACTTTAAATGGCCCAGTCCCCACGCTGCCGTCCTGCCAACTGTTTCCGAACTTGTCGCTACCCTCTGGTACGACTGCGGCAGCGTGATAGGAGATGAGCGCCGGGAAAAACGAGATGGGTTCTTCAAGTTCAATCGAAAATTCTTCAGCAGAGTGGATCTTGAATCCGGCTAAATCCTTCAGCTCACCGTTAAGCAGCGCTTTGGCGCCGCGAATACATGAATAGATGAATCGACTACCGGCGTTCTCTTCGTTCAGCAGCAGACGTTCGAAGGAATGCCGCACGTCTCTTGCTGTGACTCTGCGGCCGTCATGAAAACGCACCTCCTCTCTAAGACGAAAACGATACCGTTTACCTCCTTGCTCAGATGTGAAGCTTGCGGCCAGCCATGGTCCAATCCTCGCGCCCCCCAGATCACGTGTGAGTGTCTCAAAGATACCTGGCAAAACCTCAGCATCTTCGACAGTGCCTGCCAACGAAGGATCTAACTTGTACAGGGTTCCCGTGATTGGGATCTGCAGAATGCCGCCTCCAGCTCTTACGCTGTCGCTTGTTCTCGCACCCGCCTCCAGTTTGCCCATCTCAGCATAGTTAACGTAGGGTGCGCTGCCGCGAAGATTCAGACCAGCTACTTTCGCATTCGCGAGTCGATAATCGACGTCGTGGAATAATGGCAAGATCGTCGCCGTATCTTGCAAGAAACTCTCGTATTTTCTGTATAACGAAGAGCGAACGCCTGGCCTGCTTTCAGTGCGCGCCTCTTCTAAGATTTGGTCACCGTCAGCTGACGAGACGTAGGAGCGATAAAGACCAACTCGCGAGTGAAACAAACCGTAAGTGAAGTCGTCCGGATCGTCGTAGTCGACGTTCCAACGCCCTATGAATAGATCAATTCCAGAACTGCTCTGGAATGCTTCCAAATACGATGCCATCGTCGGGGTAACCACATCTACCTTTACACCCAATTCCTCCCATATTGACAGCAAGCTCGTCAGAAGTGCTTTGTAGCGATCAAGGAGAAGCGGATGAACGGCGGCTCGCAAAGTAAATTCACCTACTTCCGCTCTACGTAACATTGCGGCAGCCTCGTCGCGGGTAAGCGTTTCACGCCGTCGGCCTGGATCATGCCCCAGCATACCTGGCGGGATAAGACATACAGCTGGCTGAGCAAATCGGCCGAGAGTTTGCCAAACCAGATCGTGTGTCCTCACTACACCGGAAAGAGTGCGGCGCAGTTCAACATTCTCAGTCACAGACTGATTCGTAGAATTGAACAGGCAGAAATACGTATTCTTACGGGGCGACTCAACAAATCCGCTTCGAATGCGAGGATCACGAAGAAACTCTTCCAGATCCTGGGGCGAAAGATCTCTCGCCAGATCAATCTCACCCGAACGCAGCCCGGATGAGATTTCGGAAGCCGTTAAACCGGCGCGAAACTCAACGCTGTCGAGATGAGCCAGAGAACCTTTCCAATATTTGTCGTTACGTTCAATAACAATCTTGTCGGAGGTAAATGAGACTATTTCAAACGGACCGGTGCCTATGGGAATGGATCTGTCATCATTCTCAGTAAGCGTGATTCCGGTTTTGAAATCAGTGAGCAGTGAGGGATAAATAGAGAGTGGCTCGGACAACTGGATTTCCAAGCGATTCGGAGACGGCACCGAGATACTGCTGAGCTGACCCGCCTTACTCTTCGCAAATTCACCGGCTCCACGGATTGCGGCGAAACCTGGCGGTAACTCACGCGCAACGCGAATGCAGCGTTCAAAGGATTGCTTGACTGACTCCGCGGTCATAGGCTGGCCGTTTTGAAAACGCACGTTTTCACGAAGAGTAAATGATACTGACGCACCATCGTCTGATACTTCCCACTTCTCACAAAGTGAGGGAACGAGGTTCCCTTCGTGATCAGTGGCAAGGAGAGTCTCAAACACGTTCGCAAGAATCTCCTGCTCCTCAATCAATTCCATATTTACCGGATCCACTTCACCGAGCGGGTTGGCCATGGCTACTACTAACCGTCCTCCGATCGGAATCTCTTTCTGCGGTTCCGTTTCTTTAGCTGCAGGGGCGAGTGACGAAGCTTCCTCGAGATATTGGTTCGCCTGGTCATATTCGCCACGCAGATTGGCCAGGGTTGCAGCCAACGTGAGCATGTGTTGCAGGCTGTCGGTGGCGCTCGCTTCACGAGCGGCTTCGATTGATTGGTGAACGAGACGAGTAGTCTCAACCACTTTGCGCGCCTGCCATGCTGTCTCAGTCGCAAACAAAAGCGCTGATACTGTTTTGGCTTTCTGATTTTGCTTTTCGGAAAGCCGTACCGCGGTCTCGGCTTCTTTCAATGCGGCGTCGATGTCGCCCGCCATCCGGTAGGCATGGGCCAACAACATTCGCGCATCGATCTCGAGTTGTGGATCTCCTTCCCATTCTTCATCGAGAAACTCGAGGACGGTTTTCGCCGCACGTGCCGATTCTTCCGGGCTGAAAGCATCAAGCGCGGTCTTCGACATCCGTAGTCCGTACTCGACTGTCTTGTCCGGCACATCTCCCTGCGAGAAGTGATGCACGAGTTGCGGATACACACGCTCTAATCGACCACCGTGTCGTTTTTCGATCTCTTCGGCGTATTTGCGATGGAGCGACCGGCGCTTGCGACGAGAAATTCCCCCGTACAAGACATCCCGAACCACACCACTTGAGAATGTCAGCCGATCACCACGCGACTCACGCTCTTCTTCTAAGAGGCCTTCCTCTACAAGCCGGTCGATTGCATCTTCAACATCCTTGTCACCCGCGAGTGCTGCCAGGTCACGAACGTCAAGGGATTTACCGACAACCGAAGCGAGGGAGAGGATCTCGCGAAGTTCTTCAGGCAAACGTTCAATACGTTTTTCAACGGCCTGCTGAATCGTCGCAGGCAGTTCGCCAGCCGATAGGTCGGTACTCGCGCCCAGGCTCCAGGCTCCAGTTTGGTCTTTTGAGATGCCGCCTGAATCAAGAAGGGAACGCACCAGTTCTTTGGTAAAGAATGGATTGCCTTCAGTAGCTTCGTACAGCTTTTCGACAAGATTGTCTGCGAGTTTTGGCCCGCCAATCAGCGTTTCGAGGAACAGTCGATGCTCCGATTGTGAGAACGGACCTAACGCGACCGCACTGAATCTGCGATCTCCGCGAAAAGTCTCGAGCATCCGAACCACCGGATGATTCTTGTTATCGACTTCGCTCGAGCGATAAGTACCTACGATCAGCGTTGGTGTTGGCCCCAGGCGCCGCACTATGTATTGCAGTGCCTCGATTGAAATTTCGGCGGCATGTAGATCTTCAAGGAAGAGGATTAATGGCTTTCCTGCTGCCAGCCGGGTAAGCGTTCTGGCTAGTAGTTCGAAAATTTGTGTGCGATTTTCCGGTCCTTGTGAGCCACTGAGCTGGGATAGTTTTGAGTCGCCCGTTGCGGCACTCCGAATCTCGCTAATCTCGCTGAGCATCGGAAAAAGCGAAACGAGATCTGCCGCCACATCGGCAAGCTCGATACGGTTGGGCGGCGAGGTCACCGGGTCTTTGATGCGGAAGTATTCCTGGATCGCTTCGCAAAATCCCTGGTAAGGAAAAGCGCCATCCTGCTCGATACAACGTCCGTGGAAGACCACAAGTTTTCGCGCGCGAGCAAGGTTTTCAATTTCATCGAGCAGTCGCGTCTTTCCCGCACCCGGTTCACCGGAAACGACTACGAATTGACATTCACCGCTGACAGCTGCATTCAATCGTTTTTGTAATTCGGCCTGCTCCTTTTCTCGACCTATGAAAGGCGATAGTGCCACTCTCGGTAGCATCATCGTCTTCGTCATAACAACTGATTTTCCAAGATCACTCTGGTGTAATCGCGTCTGAGAACGTCTCAGCGATTCTGCGATCTCACCGGCGCGTTGTGGTCTCTTGGCTGGTTCTTTTGCAATGCACGTAAGTACTACTTCCTCCAGGTCCTCGGTTATATCGGCGCCCATCGCCCGCGGTGACTGAGGAATCTCGTGAACAATTCGGTAGAGAACGGATTGCAGTTCACCAGAGAATGGCGGTTCTCCTGTTAGACATTCGTAGAGAACTGTACCGAGCGAATAGATGTCTGTCCGGTGATCGATGCCACTGGCTGCTACTTGCTCAGGGCTCATATACGAGAGCGTGCCAGCGATCGTGCCCGTCTTAGTGATCCGGCTCTCAGCAGCGCCACGCGCGAGTCCAAAGTCCATGATTCTCACACGCAGGCGCGAATCCTCACGGACCACCATGATATTTTCGGGTTTGATGTCGCGATGACTGACCCCACGCGAATGGCTGTATTCGAGTGCTTCGGCAACTTGGATTCCGATATCAATGACTTCACCCAGCGTGAGAGTACCGTCGCGCTGAAACCATCTAAGATTTGTTCCCTCCACAACGGGCATAACAAAGAACAAGGACCCTTCGTGCTTCCCGAAGTCGAAGATAGGCACAACAGCCGGGTGGTCCATCTGCGCGACGAGTTGAGCTTCACGTTGAAAGCGCTGTTCCGTCTCTGGGTTCAGAAAATTGGGAGGAATAAGTTTGATAGCGACATGACGATTGAGCAACGGATCGGACGCGCGATACACAACACCCATTCCTCCCCGACCCAACTCTGATTTAATGTCATACCGATTCGAAAGCCTTTGACCGATCATGGTTCACCAATGAAACGATTTGATAAGAACGAGCAGCATGATAAAAGCTAACTCAGCACGTGTTGGGCCTCTGGGTAGGCTCAAGTACTACTGAGTTATGCAGGTAGGTTCACTTCTGCGGTATTCCGAAGGTACTTCCGTAAAAGAGAACTTAGTGAATCTGGCCGGGTATTCTAGCCCTATTGGTGGAAGTGCGCTAGCGCAAGGCGCATCTCGCGTGTTCTCATCTGATCCAACTCGGGTTAACTGTAGTAAAAAATGTAGTAAACACCTGCATGCACAGACGACCAAGGAAGAACATCACGAAGCGCAAACTGTTGAATTTTGCACGCCTTGTTCTTCTGTGTTCACTGGTGGATGTCCGCAGATAATTTCTGCAAAACCTTTATTCATCGGTTCGATTCCG